>OOBN01001610.1_pt1 | contig 15879 bp, 14 predicted proteins | sample 1671091 | NCBI WGS metagenome assembly OOBN01 (sample SAMN06348121, study PRJEB24527) | human gut metagenome | biome: human gut; feature: ankylosing spondylitis patient; material: feces | host: Homo sapiens | place: China | collected 2015-10 | reverse complement strand
GGGAGGAGTTGTTGGGGCCGCGTTCTGATTTTTCAAAGCCCTGCCAAGGGGCTGCAGAAAAATCAGCAAACGCAACCCGTAAGGCCCTGACCACCAGATTCCGCTGCGGTGCCCAACCTGTAGGAATGTCTACCGGGAGGCTGCCGCTTATTTTGCTTCACCCAATAATTCCCCTTTCGTAGTAACAGTGGATAACATGGATATCGGCTGCGTGGAACTGCTGCTCCGGGATGGGAGAAAAATTTCCATTGACAAAAACTGCCGCTCACCTGCGTAACGGAACGCAGGCGGGCGGCGTTTTGCACTATCGGCTCTGAGACTGCCGGAAATTACAGCTTATGAAAGACTTTCAATGATCTCCGCACTCTTTTCAATGCCGATGACCCCACTATCCAGCGCAATATGATAGTTGGCGGCATTGCCCCAGTTCATATCGGTGTAGAAGCGGTAGTAGGCGGCGCGGCGCTTGTCCTTCTCCTTCAGCCGGGATTCGGGAGATTTCTCCCGCTCGCCGTAGACTCGCACGATGCGGTCTGCCCGGAACTTCAGGTCGGCGTGGACAAAGACCTTCAAGCAGTCGGTGCGGTCTTGCAGGATGAAGTCGGCGCAGCGCCCCACGATGACGCAGGACTCTTTTTCTGCCAGTTCCCGGATGATCCGGTATTGCAGCTTCCAAAGCAGGTCCTCGTTAGTGAGACCGAAGCTGCGGTCGGTGAAGGCAGAAGCAAGGAAGCCGCCGGGGGTGTACTCTCCGGCCTCCCTGACGTAGTTTTCGTCAAAGCCGCTTTCTGCAGCCAGCTTCTGAAGCAGTTCGGCGTCGTAGCATGGGATACCCAGATGCTCTGCCACCAGTTTGCCGATGGTTCTGCCGCCGCTGCCAAACTCGCGGCTGATGGTAATGATATGTTTTTCCATTAGACTTCTCCTTTCTGGTTCAGTTCACGGTAGGTTTTGCAGATCAGATAGCCTGCAATCAGGAAGGTGAGGATATCCGACATGGGCATGGAGTACAGCACGCCGTCCAGCCCGAAGAACCGGGGCAGCAGCAGGGCAAAGCCCACGCCGAACACCACCTCACGCACCATGGACAGGGCGGTGGATTCCACTGCCTTGCCCATGGCCTGCAAAAAAATGAAGCAGGCCTTGTTGACACAGGCCAGAATGATCATGCACAGGTAGATGCGGAAGGAGCGCACTGCAAAATCGGTGTAGTAGACGCTCTCGTTGGCAGCACCGAACAGGGCGATCAGCTGCCGCGGGAAGCCCTCCACCAGCACCAGCGCAACAACGCCCACGGCCGCTTCTGCCAGCAGCAGTTTTGTGAACAGCTCCTTCACACGGGCAGGCTTTTTTGCGCCCATGTTGAAACCCACCACGGGGATGCAGCCAGCCGCCATGCCCACCACGATGGAGATGACGATCTGGAAGAACTTCATCACGATGCCAACAACTGCCATGGGAATCTGTGCATACTGCTCCTGCCCGAACACGGTGTCCAGTGCGCCGTATTTGCGGATCATGTTGTTGATGGCTGCCATAGCCGCCACAAGGCTGATCTGGGACAGAAAGCTGGTCATGCCAAGGGTCAGGGTGCGGCCGCAGATGGAGCCCTTCAGCCGGTAGTCGCCCTTTTCAGGACGGATGATCTTCATGTGCAGCAGATACCACACTGCCAGCGCTGCGGTGACCAGCTGACCGATCACAGTAGCCACCGCCGCGCCCATCATGCCCCAGCGCAAGCCGAAAATGAAAACGGGGTCCAGAATAATGTTCAGCACCGCACCCGCAAGGGTGGAGATCATGGCAAACCGGGGGTTGCCATCCGCGCGGATGATGGGGTTCATGGCCTGCCCAAACATATAAAAGGGCACGCCCAGCGTGATATAAAAGAAATACTCCTGGGAGTGGTGGTAGGTCTCGGCGTTGACCGTTCCGCCGAACATGGCGAGAATGTTGTCCGCAAAAACCAGATAGAGCGCCGCCAGCACAATGCTGCTGACCAGACACATCACCACCGCATTGCCGACGCTCCGCTTTGCCTTGGGGACCTCGTTCTGCCCAAGGCTGATACTGACGAAGGCGCAGCAGCCGTCACCGATCATCACGGCAATAGCCAGTGCCACCACCGTCAGGGGGAAAACGACCGTATTGGCGGCGTTGCCGTAGGAGCCAAGATAGCTGGCGTTTGCAATAAAGATCTGGTCCACGATGTTATACAGTGCGCCGACCAGAAGCGAAATAATGCACGGGATCGCATACTTCTGCATCAGCTTGCTGATGCGCTCCGTGCCGAGAAATTGATTGGAGCTTTCCATGGGATTCACCTTTACCTTTCCATTTTGGGGCAAACAAAAACAACGGGCAGCCCTCATGCAACCGGTTTTACGCATGAGTGCTACTCGTTGTACGAAATCATTATAGCCTGCCTGTCTGGAATTTGCAAAGGCAGTTTTGCACAAGAATTGTACTGGGCATTCTGCGCAGATTGCACGAGGAAAACTTTGTGAAAGATGCCCTTTGAAGCCCGCCAACCTACCGTGGTACAATAAAGTAAAGAGTAAAATTACGCTGAAAAGTCTGTTTTTGCAGCCTTTTCATACAAGGGAAAGAGGCAATACCATGTCACGGTTTCAGGCGGGAGCGCTGGTGGTCTACGGAAATCTGGGAGTGCACGAGGTGGAAGGGATCGGGCTGCGGCACTTTTGCGATGAGCCCGCCAGAGAGTACTACACCCTCCGGCCCTATTTTTCGGATTCCCACGACCGCAGCTATATCCCCACGGCAAAAGAGGGTGTTCTGCGCCCGGTGACCCCGGCACAGCAGGCAGCAGCCGACCTTGCACGGATCAAAGCGGAGACGCTGCCCATCCCTACGGGAATTCAGACGGCGCTGGCAGAACACTATCAGGCACTGCTCCACACCAATGATTTTTACCAGTACCTGACCCTGTTCAAGGAGCTGGGGCAGAAGCAGAACCAGCAGCAAAGCCGTGGCCGGAAGATCAACGCTATGGATACCTACTTCTACCAGATGGTAGAGCGCGTCCTGCGGGAGGAGCTGGCGGTGGCGTTTGGGGAATCGCAGCAGGAAGCCGGCAGGCGTCTGCTGGAGATTTTGCGCTGAAGCTGCATGGGTACTTTTTGGTGCGTATATTCAGTTCAAGGGTGTTGTCGTGGTCGGCTCGATCTCCTACATTTATTATTTGGTGTTGATCGATCCATTTTAATGGAATCTTTATACTTCTACAATTTTCTTTACAGCTCTTTTATCTATTCCATGCTAATCTTTATGCACACGGATAGGTAAAGGAGCTTTTATGATTCAATATCCTCGTTACAAGCGGCACCGTTTTTCTTCTTTTCAGGTCATTATTGCAGGTTTTGCGGCAGTTGATCTGGTGGGCGCGTTGCTTCTGATGTTTCCGATTGCTACGCAGCAGCGGTGCGTCACACCGTTCCATGAGGCACTGTTTACCTCCACTTCTGCTCTTTGTGTGACGGGTCTTGTAGTACAGGATACCGGCAGCTACTGGTCGGTTTTTGGGCAAAGTGTGATCCTTCTTCTGATCCAAATCGGAGGATTGGGTGTCATTACAGTGGGCGCTGCCTTTGCGCTGCTTTCTGGGCGAAAGATCTCCCTCAAGCAGCGCAGCACGATGCAGGAAGCTACTGCTGCCCCGCAGATGGGCGGCATCGTGCGGCTGACAGGCTTTATTCTGCGGATCACCGCCCTGTTTGAATTGGTCGGTGCTGCACTGCTGCTGCCAACGTTTTGTGCCGATTATGGATTGCGCGGGATCTGGTATGCGTTGTTTCATTCCATTTCGGCGTTCTGCAATGCCGGCTTTGACCTGCTGGGAACAGAGGGTGCAAAATTTGTTTCGCTGACACGGTATGCAGGTGACCCATTGCTTACCACAGTGATCGCGGCCCTGATCGTCTTTGGCGGCCTTGGCTTTCTGACATGGGAGGACATTTGTACATATCGCCTTGATTTTCACCGTTACCGGATGCAGAGCAAGGTGATCCTTGTCACAACGGCGTTTCTTCTGGTACTGCCGTCGCTGTACTTTTATTGCTTCGAGTTCACGGCAGGCTCTGCCCGGCAGCGCATTTTATTGTCGATGTTCCAATCCGTTACACCCCGTACTGCCGGTTTTAACACCGCTGATCTTGCTGCGATGGGCAGCACTTCACAGGCATTGATGGTGGTTCTGATGCTGTTGGGCGGTTCGCCCGGCTCTACGGCAGGCGGCATGAAAACCACAACATTTGCCGTTCTGCTGGCCAATATGTGGGCGACCTTCCGCCGCAGAGAAGATGCCGAATTTTTCGGGCGGCGCATAGATGGTTCTGCGGTCAAGAATGCTGCCACGATCGCAGGGATGTATTTGACGCTGTTCTTCCTCGGAGCCTTTGTCATTGCTGCGGCAGAGCAGCTGCCGATGTCGGTCTGTCTGTATGAGACTGCTTCGGCTGTGGCAACGGTAGGTCTGACATTGGGCATCACGCCGCAGTTGGGCATCCTTTCGCAGGGGGTGCTGATCGCACTGATGTTTTTGGGACGTGTTGGCGGATTGACGTTGATCTATGCGGCATTTGGCAGCAGCCCTGCCCACTCTCGTCTGCCGCAGGAGAAGATCGCAATCGGATAAAGGAGACAAGTATGAAATCGATTCTTTTGATTGGGCTTGGCCGTTTTGGCCGCCATATTGCGCAGGAACTGAATGAGCTGGGTCATCAGGTCATGGCAATCGACAGCAACGAAGACCGTGTGAACGCCGTGCTTTCCTATGTGACGAATGCACAGATCGGTGACAGCACCAGCGAATACTTTCTGCGCTCCCTTGGTGTCGGCAATTTTGATGTGTGCATCGTAACGATCGGCGGCAATTTTCAGAGTTCGTTGGAAACAACATCGCTGCTCAAAGAATTGGGGGCAAAGCTTGTGGTCTCTCGTGCAGAGCGGGATGTACAAGCCAAGTTTCTGCTGCGCAACGGTGCGGATGAAGTGGTCTACCCGGAAAAGCAGCTGGCAAAGTGGGCAGCGATCCGATACAGCTCCGAACACATTCTGGATTATATCGAGCTGCAGGACGACCACGCCATCATGGAAGTGACCATTCCGCCGGAATGGATGGATCGCACGATCGGCGAGATCAATATCCGAAAAAAGTATAACATCAATATTCTTGCGCTGAAAAAAGACGGAAAGCTCGATATGAACATCACGCCGGATACGCAGCTGTGCCGGGATGAAAGTATGCTGGTTTTGGGAAAATACGCATTGATCCAGAAGTGTTTCCGGCTCTAAAAAGATAGGACGGATCATATGGATGTCGTTTTGTTGTTGATGGTTCTTGGAGTCATGTTGAGTGGCTTTTGGGCAGCAGATGCGCTGGATCACATACGAAAGGAAATCATTCGACAAGAAGGAAAAAGACGCGGCTGGTGGTCGTGACCATCAAATTGTGCTATACTGTGGGCAAGGCAGGTGATCTTTATGAATCAGAACGACCCACCCACTGAACATATTCTGGCGTGTCTGTCGTCCTCTCCCTCCAATGCAAAGATCGTGCGGACGGCAGCAACGATGGCAAAGGCGTTTGGAGGGACCTTTACAGCTCTGTATGTCCGGACTCCGGATTCGGATCAGATGGGAAAAGAAGACTGTCGGCGCTTGCAGCAGCACATTCGTATGGCAGAGCAGGCAGGTGCCGACATTTCTACGATCTACGGGGATGACATTCCGCAGCAGATCGCAGAGTTTGCCCGCATCTCCGGCATTACAAAAATCGTGCTGGGGCGCTCCAGCGTACATCGCCGCCATTTCTGGAGTGGACCGTCACTGACTGAAAAATTGACGCTGACTGCGCCCAATCTGGATATTTATATCATCCCGGATGCAGCAGTTGAGCAGGATTACGGCTCTGGCAGAAGGCTGTTTGCCCGTTCCATCGTCCCATCGTTCCGTGATCTGCTGATTACGGCAGGGATTCTAGCCTGCATCACGGTGATTGGCTTTTTGTTCCTGCAACTGGACTTTGCGCGCTACAATATCATTATGTTCTATATGTTGGGTGTTTTGCTCACGGCTCTTACAACATCTGGCTATTCCTGCGGCGTTTTGGGTTCGATCGCCAGCGTTGCGCTCTATAACTTCTTCCTGACGGAGCCAAGACTGACATTCCATGCCTATGATCCGGGGTATCAAATCACCTTTGTGCTGATGCTGACTTCTGCCATCGTCACCTGTACGCTGACGACCCGGTTGAAAGATCAGGCAAAAATGTCTGCACAGGCGGCGTTTCGGACGAAGGTGCTGTTTGATACCAGCCGGCTTTTGCAGAAAGCGACCAACGAAGACGAAATTTTATCCCTGACGGCAGCGCAGCTTACCAAACTGCTAAACCGGAACCTGATCGTGTATCCAGAGCAGGATGGTTCTCTTGGACAGGGGCAAATTTTTAACACAGTGGAAGAAAGCAGCCGACTCAGTTTTGATTCTGCGCCGGAACGCAGTGCCGCTGAGTGGTGCTTTGCAAATAAGAAGCGTTCAGGTGCATCAACGGATTACTGCACCGATGCAAAAGGACTGTACCTTGCGATTCGTACAGGCAGCGGTGTGTTTGGTGTTATCGGCATCGACCTGTCGGAACGCTCCATGGATGCGTTTGAAAACAGCGTCCTGCTGTCGATCCTTGGTGAATGCGCATTGGCAGTGGAAAACCGTCGCATTGCGCTGGAAAAGGAGCAAGCCACTGTTCATGCACAGAATGAACAGCTTCGGGCAAATTTGCTGCGAACCATTTCCCATGATCTTCGGACGCCGCTGACCTCCATCTCAGGCAATGCAAGTAATCTGCTCTCCAATGCGGAAACTCTGGATGCAGAAACACGGACAAAGATCTGTACGGATATTTTTGATGATGCACAGTGGTTGATCGGTCTGGTGGAAAATTTGCTTTCTATCACCCGCATTGAGGATGGGCGGATGAATCTTCAAATCTCTCCGCAGCTCATGGATGAGGTGGTCGAGGAAACGCTGCGGCATATCAGCCGAAAAAGCAAGGAGCATATCATCACAACGACTTATTCGGATGAAATTCTTCTTGCCGACATGGACGCACGGCTTATCATGCAGGTCATTATCAATCTGGTGGACAACGCCATCAAATACACGCAGAAAGGCTCCCGGATCAATATTTCTGCGTATGCAAAAAACAGTAATATCGTGGTAGATGTATCCGATGATGGCCCCGGTATCCCGGAGCAGAACAAAGCGCAGGTCTTTGAAATGTTCTTTACCGGGCAGAATCAGATTGCAGACAGCCACCGAAGTCTGGGGCTGGGACTTGCGCTCTGCCGGACGATCCTTGCAGCTCATAAAGGTACCCTGACTCTCCGGGATAACGAACCGCACGGCTGCATATTCTCTTTTGAACTTCCCAAAAGCGAGGTAAGTATTCATGAATAAACCAACGATTCTGGTTGTTGAGGACGATTCATCGGTACGGAGTCTGATCACAACCACCCTGAAAGCACACGGGTATAAATTCCTGACAGCGGCCAACGGAGAGATGGCTGTGATGATGGCGTCCAGCCATAACCCGGATATTATGCTGCTGGATCTCGGACTGCCGGATATTGATGGCGTTGAGGTGATCCGCCGCATCCGGGAGTGGTCGAATCTACCCATCATCGTTTTGAGTGCCCGCAGTGAGGATTCCGATAAGATCGAAGCACTGGATCAGGGCGCAGACGATTATCTGACGAAGCCTTTCTCAGTGGATGAGCTTCTGGCTCGCCTGCGCGTGACGCAAAGGCGGCTGAATTTGCAGGCATCTGGTGAGGTCAGCAGCTCAGTTTTTGTAAATGGCCCGCTGAAAATTGATTTTGCTGCCGGCTGTGTCTGGCTGAACGATGAAGAACTGCATCTGACCCCAATCGAATATAAGCTGCTTTGTGTCCTTGCGCACAATGTAGGAAAGGTTCTGACCCATACGGCGATTACGCAAAAAGTCTGGGGAAGCTCGCAAGAAAACGACATTGCATCCCTGCGTGTCTACATGGCATCTTTGCGCAAAAAGCTGGAATCAGGCGCACATTCTCTGCATCTGGTTCAGACCCATGTGGGGGTCGGCTACCGGATGCTGCGTGTTGAAGCGGATGATTCGCCAGAAGAATAGTCCTCAGGCAGATTCAGACAAAACAAAAACAGGGGGCATCCACCCGGACGCACCCTGCAAAAATCCACAGACGATAAGGTTGACAGGGCGTTCCCCAGCGGGAACGCTCTGTTTTTCTTTGTTTGCATGATGAGCTTGTTCCGCCTGCGCAAACGCGGACTTGTCGGGGCAAGGCTCCTCCATCTTGCGGGCACCAGCCCTCTTGACAAGAAAAAGCACAAGGCTCTTTAGGATGATAAAGCTATAAGAACAGGATAAAGACGATTATTTGAGATTTTTGAAAAAACGGAAATCATTTTGACGATATGGGACGTTTTAATAGACAGGAAGGGGGTGAACCGTATCCAGACAGAATTATTGCTGCGGAAAGCGCAGAGCGGAGATACGGGTGCGCTGGACACTCTGATTGCAGCGTACTACCCACAAATTCTGAACTATTGCCGTTGGCATACAGCAGACGAACAGCAGGCGCAGGATGCAGCACAGGAAACCTTTTTGAAAGCGGTGCGCTGGCTGGATTCCTGTGGTGGATTTCAGGGGTCATTCCGTCCCTTTCTGTACAAAATCGCAAAAAACAGTTGCATTGATCTGAATCGTACCATGGAGCGGACGGAGGTATCGCTGGAAGGTTTACCCGAAGAGCCTGCCTATCAGGAAAGCGGCTTTGCTGCGGCAGAGGAGAAAGCGAACCTGCGAGCGCTGACGGCCCAGCTGGAGCCGGAACAGCGGGAACTGGTATTGCTGCGGTTCGCACAACAGCTTAAATTGCGGGAGATCGCGCAGATCACAGGTCTGCCCCTGCGTACCGTGCAGTCCCGCCTGCGTGCCGCATTGAAAACCTTGAAAATGCAATGGGAAAAGGAGGACTGGAGATGAATCGAGCCTTTGAAAAAGAACTGTCCAGAGCACTGGCGGCAGAGCTTGACACAGCCGCCCCGGAAACGCTGCTGCGCCGCTGCCGGGCGGAACGTGTCGGAAAACAACGGAGTGATTGGCGCGATTTGCTGCACTTCCAGCTCAAATTGCTGGGCTGGAAGGTCTGGGCGCTGGAAGCAATGGCGGCACTGGCGTTGTACAGTGTGGGGCGGGAACTTGCCCTGTGGGAGAAGGCATGGACGGTACGCAATGCACTGTTTGGCCTGAGCACGCTCGCCATGCTGACAGCCCTGCTCGGTCTGCCGTTTTTATACCGGGCAAGTCAATATAAGATGCTTGAACTGGAACGTGCCACATATGCAGGGATCGGTCGTCCGCTGGTGATGCGGTTTTTGCTGCTGCTGGCGGGGGAAACGATCCTGCTGGGAGTGCTGGTACTCAATGTGCGGGCAGCCGTGCCATGGAGCATCGGGCAGCTGCTGGCGGTGCTGACCGTGCCATTTCTGACCGCAAACAATGAGCTGCTTCTGCTGCTGCGCTGGGTGCGCCCGGAATGGATGATGACCGGGGCTGTACCACTGTTTGCAGGGCAGCTGTGTTTGCTGCGGTTCGTGCAATTATCGGAACTGCCGAAAGGTCTGCCGCTGGCGGTGGGCGTACTGGTGCTCTGCATGGTGCTGCAGTGCATCCAGCTTGCCGCCCGGTCAGAATATATTGCAGAAGCCTGAAAGGAGCAAGCCATGGAACTGAAAATTCAGAATATTACAAAGCGATACCGGGATAAAACAGCGGTGGATGATGTGTCCATCACGCTCACGCCGGGTGTGTGGGGGCTGCTGGGGGCGAATGGTGCAGGCAAAACAACCTTAATGCGGATGCTGGCAGGCATTCTGCAGCCCAGCAGTGGACGGATTTTGTGCGATGGTGTGGAGATTGGGACGCTTGGTGCGGCCTACCGGGAAAAGCTGGGCTATCTGCCGCAGGAATTCGGGTTTTACCCGGAATTCACGGTGCAGGACTATCTGGAATATATGGCGGCGCTCAAGGGCCTGCCGCGCACAGAGGCTGCCCGACAGATCGACGCACTGCTGGAGCGGGTAAGCCTGACTGAGGTGCGCCGCAAAAAGATCATAAAACTTTCCGGCGGTATGAAGCGCCGGGTAGGCATCGCACAGGCACTGCTCAACGACCCGGAAATTTTAATTCTAGATGAGCCCACGGCAGGGCTGGACCCCGGAGAACGGGTGCGGTTCCGCAATCTGCTGTCGGAGTTTGCGCAGGAACGGATCGTTCTCATTTCAACGCATATCGTTTCGGATGTGGAATACATTGCGGCCGAAAATGCCGTGATGAAGGCTGGCAAAATCATTGCACAGGACACCACCGAAGGGCTGGTAAAGCAGATCGAAGCCAAAGTCTGGCAGGGGAACATCCCGATGGAACAGCTTGCCCGGTGGGAATACCGGTTGCGGGTAGTGAACCTACGCAACGAGCCGGACGGAACGGTAACATTGCGCTATCTTGCCGATGCACCGCAGCTGCCGGACAGCGTCCCGGCACAGCCCAGGCTGGAAGATCTGTATCTGTGGCTGTTCCCGGAGGAAATGGAGGAAGCAAAATGAACCTGTATCGTTTGGAATTGAAACGTGTGTGCAAAACCCGTATGACAGCTATTCTGCTGGCCATTGCGCTGGTGCTGGCCGTGGTCATGGCATATCTGCCGGTGACCTTTGTCGGTTGGACGGAACTGGATGCCAGCGGAAACGAAGTACGTTACACGGGTCTGAAAGCAATCCGGAAACGGCAGGAGCAGCAGGTATCCGGTACCATCACGCCGGATGTCATGCAGGAAGCACTGGAAACCTATCAGCGGGTGTACCGGCAGTATGATGCAAGCTCCATCAACGATATCCCGGACGAGGTATTTTATAAAGAACTTGCCCGGTATCGGCCTCTTGTGAACAACGCAAAGGAAGCCTTTGCCGACTCGAAAACCGGCATGGCACCGGGTGTGATGGGGCTGACCGCAGAGGATATGCAGAACTTTTACAGCCAGCTCCCCAAACGGCTGGAATCGGTGATCTGGCTGGAACAAAGCGGAAAGCCCGGCTATGAGCAGGCGCAGGCCATTGCACAGAAAAAGTTCGATGCTGTACAAAAACCGTTCACCTATTCATTTGGGGTCAGTTCAGACGCAATGGATTACCAGACCCTGTTGAGCTTGCTGCTCACCCTGCTGTGCGCAGTGATTGCAGCCCCGGTGTTTGCGTCGGATGCACAGACCGGGGCGCAGGATATCCAACTGTGCACAAAAAACGGCGGTCTGCGGCTGGCAGCGGCAAAGCTGGCGGCGGCGTTCAGTATCACAGGGGCGGCGTATCTGCTCTGCGGCGTTCAGTATCACAGGGGCGGCGTATCTGCTCTGCGGCGTGGTGTGGATCCTGGTCACGAATGCTCTGTTTGGTTGGGAAAGTACCCAAACTTCCGTGCAATGGCTGTTTTCTGTGACCAGCCTGCTGCCGTATACCGTTGGCCAGATGGAGTGGGTCATGCTGGCGGCAAACTTTCTGATCTTCTTTGCGGAGGTGGCCTTTGTGCTGATGGCATCCGTATGGGCCAAGAACAACCTGACCGCTTTGTCTGTGGCGCTGATCAGTGTGGTGGCACCGCTGATCGTTTATATGGTCGTGCCGGGCTCCTTCGGAGAATGGCTGTCCACCCTGCTTCCGGCAGGAGGCATTGGGCTTTCCAACGCATTGCTGTATAAAATGATCAGTTTTGATTTTCTCTATGCAGGTGGGCATGCCTTCTTTCAGGCAGATGTACTGCTGGCATCGGCACCGGTCAAGATCGTTCTGCTCGTTGGACTGGCAGCATGGGGATATCTGCGAAAGACCAGGGTGGCTTAAACGGAAACGCTGCCCCAAAAGGTCATCCGATGCATAGAAAACGGCATCGGATGACCTTTTGTGTCTGGAACTCCCTGACAGGAATCAAAGTGGATGCACAGTGATGTGCAGGAGGACTGGACAATAAAAGAGCGTTGAGTCGTTGGACTTGATGCTCTTTTTTGTTTGTGTACCCCGAAAAATTGATGAACAAAAAGAAAAATTAAAAAAATTCTCTTGAAAGCTGTAACAAAAGGGTGGGAATTGCGTTAATTGGATAGAAACAGTTGATCAGAATGAAAAGCGGAGGTGAAGGTGTTTTATGAAAGTCAAAGAAAACCCATCTCTTATTTTGGCGTTCCATGGGATGCTTGGGCGGAAAAAGCAGACCAGTCTGTTGCTGATCCTGCTGACGATGGTTTTTTCGTTCCTGACAGCAGCCACGATTTATTCTGGCAGCTCTGCCCAGGCGTTGCAGGATACCCGATGCGAATTGTACGGCGAGTGGCAATACCTGAGATTATCGGCTACGGACACGGATGCTGCACAGGTGCGGGACAATCTGCCCGCATCCGCAAAAGTCAGCACGGCAATTCAGAATGGAATCGTTCTTGGTGCAGACAATGGGCTGGCGGGCGGTATCGGAACCGTAGACAGCGCCTTTGCACAACTGGGGCGTATCGTGCCGATCAGCGGAAACTTTCCTGCACAACCGGATGAGATCGCTATGACGACAACGTTGTTGGATGCGTTGGGCTGTTCCTATGATCTGGGGCAGACGATCACGCTGAAGGTCGCAGACAATGATTATGACCCGTTATCCGGTTCCGGTAAGATCGTGGAACAGACCTATACCCTGTGTGGTGTTCTTCCGGCCTATGACGTCTATTGGAATCTTGGCAGCAACCTGACGGTCAGTGCGGTTGTCGCTGAGCCGCTTGCGCTGGCGGGGCAAAAATTCCAGACCTTCTACGATTTGAATGCGGACACCGTAGGTACTGCATCGGATGACCCGGATCTCATTGCAAATGAATATGCCTATCCGCAGGAAGATACGGTGTCTTCTTCGTTGACGTTCCTGCTGATGATCGCGATCCTGGTCAGCTTCTTTGCCGTTGCGCAGTATTTTGTGATCGTGCTTCATAAACGAGTGCAGACACTGAATACATTCCAGATCCTTGGCGCAAGAAAACAGGACTTGCACCGGATGTGCCTGTGGGAAGCTCTTTTTGCAGGTCTTGCGGCAGTTTTCCTTGGTTTTGCTCTTGGGTGTGGTGCTGCCGCCATAGGGCTTGGACTGCAAAAACAGCTTTCGTTCTTTGCGGTTCCTTTTGCATCGTTGATCCTGCTTGCCGTACTATTTTTGCTTGCTGTGCTGTTGGGTGCATTCCTGCCGGCTGTTCTGACCCGCCCAAAGGCAGCACAGAAGAAGGAAAGCAAGGCTAAAAAGTTCCGTTTGGCGCAGCTTCCGCTTGCACCGCAGATCGGTGTCGGCTGTGCGGTCTTGCTGATCGCAGTCAGCTGCCTTTATGTCGGATGGCGTGTCATGCTGCCGTATGATCTGGATGCGCCGTATGCCTGTCTGTCCATCAAGATGAACGGAACGTCCGGGATGCCATTTTCTTTGAAAGAAGATCTTGCAGCATTGCCCGGTGTGGAAGATGTTTCGGCTGCGATCAACCTGACCGACACCTACAGTATTACTTCGGACAAGATCCAGGGCAGCCAGATGCTCTCCGATATCCGGGTCAAGGACAACGGATTTTATACGGGCGTTCCGAATCTCATGCATAATGCCTCGAATGGGACGCTGAATACGTTCGTTTGCGCCCTGCCGGATGATGAACTGGAACACATTGCCGAAGACGCCGGCGTCCCGGAAAACAGCATGGAGGCGCTGCTGTCCGGAGATTCTGTTCTGCTCCGGTGGGGAGATTGCTATTATGATCCCGCTGCGGATGAATATTACCAGGGCTTCCAACCGGATGGCAGTACGCCGGTTGAACCGGTCTTCTCGGCCGGTGATAAGCTGAGCATCCAATACCAGCGTTATACCGGGCTGGACGAAGCCGGAAATGATGTTTATCAGACGTATGCCGCCGAGCTGCCCATTGCCGGTATTGTAAAATCCACGGCAGATTACACACTGCTGACAACAGATCGGATCTTCTACAATGGCACGGTTTTTGTCAGCACGGCTCTTTATCATAAAATGTTTGAAGGCGCAGGAAGCTACCATATGGAAAAAGAAGGATACAGCAGCCTGAATGTAAAGCTGGCTGCCGGCAATAACTTCTCGCTGCGGCGTTCCATTGCATCCATTGCCACACGCAGAAATGGGATTCTGAGCGCAGACAATTACGATCTGCTCAGCCAAAGCTATACGGAAGGAACGCAAAGCGCATTTCTGGTCGGAATTCTGGCGGTACTTGGTGTTCTTCTGGGCTGCGCTTTGCTGGTCGTCCTGAACCTTTCTGCCTATGAAGTCCAGCAGCAGCGGTTGTCCCTTCTCCTGACGCTGGGCGTTTCCCCGAAAAAATTGGTGTGTTCTTATGCAAAACGGGTGATCCCGGTGATCGTTGGAACTACGCTGATCGTCAATATCCTTGTATCGGTGGCAGTTTCGCACATTGTCCCGATTCAAAGCATTCTGGATCTGATCCGGATCCATACAGATGGGCGTGTGTTTGAATTTCACAGACCTGTGGGAAGTCAGATCCTGGTCAGCATTCTGCTGATGGGATTCTGGCTGGGCGCGGCTTTGCTGCCGGTTTTCTCCTTTATCCGTAAAAAAGCATCGAAGGGGGACATTTTATGAAAGACAAAATTCTGGAAGCTGTGCAAATTTCCAAAACCTATGGCGAGGGTGAAAGTGCTGTTCAGGCATTGAAAGCCAGCGATCTGACGATCTGGAAGGGGGAATTTGCGTCCATCATTGGTTCCAGCGGCAGCGGGAAATCCACTCTTCTGAAGATTCTGGGAGGACTGCTGCCGCCCACGACCGGAAACGTTCTGCTGGATGGGCAGGACCTCTATGCAATGAATGCAGAGCAGCTTGCACAGGTGCGACGGCAAAAAATTGGCTTTATTTTTCAGGACTTCCGGCTGTTCCCGGAGTATACGGTGCGGGACAACATTCTGATTCCATTTTATCTCGACCATCGGACACCGGACGAGCAGATGCTCCGTAAACTGACGGAAATTCTTGGGATCGCAGAGAAACTCGATGCTCGTCCTTCTCAGATTTCGGGTGGACAACAACAGCGTGTGGCAATCGCCCGCGCACTGATCGTAAAACCGCGCATTGTCTTTGCGGACGAACCGACCGGAAATCTGGACACCAGAACGGGTGAGGACACTATGAAGCTCCTGACAGAATGTGCAGCAGAATTCGGACAGACCCTGATCGTTGTCACCCATAACCCGGAGATCGCGAAGAAAGCGCAGCAGATCATCCGAATCGAGGATGGGTGCATCATAAAAGGACTTTAAAATCAAGACCCCGCGTGAAAACGCGGGGTCTTGATTTTCTGAACAGGAGATTTTTTATTGGGGCGGAACGCTTCTTTTTACAGGAACAATGTCACGCTTTTACATCCCGTTTCCGCAGCAGGCCCCATGCCAGCAAAAACATCGCTGCCAGCCAGAACGCACAGCTGAGAAAAAACATTCCATAGCTTCCGGCCAGTGCGTCCTCACTTTTGTTGGCATTCATGCCCGCCTGCATCAGGGCGTAGGGCCAGAGCAGGGAAAAGCCTTTGGACCCGGCAAAAATGCCAAGGATGCCGCCCAGCAGCCCCAGGAAGATGGGCACGGCAAAACTGCGGATGACCATGGCCAGCACCAGCTGGGCGGCAATAACAGCCAGCGCGCCCAGCAGTCCCCGCAGTAAAAACAGAGGTAAGGTGACCGGCGGCAGCCCGGGCA
>OOBN01001601.1_pt1 | contig 15948 bp, 16 predicted proteins | sample 1671091 | NCBI WGS metagenome assembly OOBN01 (sample SAMN06348121, study PRJEB24527) | human gut metagenome | biome: human gut; feature: ankylosing spondylitis patient; material: feces | host: Homo sapiens | place: China | collected 2015-10 | reverse complement strand
GGGAGCAGATGCTCCCGGGGCGGTTTTTTGACCGCGGGCGGCAAATTTCGGCTGCGAGCGCTGCGCCGGAATTGACAAGCCACCGGCGGAATGCTACACTGATTTTATCACATGACAGATATCGCCGCCATGTGACAAGTATCGCGGCCGCTGCGGCGGCAGCGAAGGAGGGGAAACACCATGAAATACTGCGCTCATTGCGGCGCGCAGCTGGTCGACGAGGCCGTCGTCTGCCCAAAGTGCGGCTGCGCCGTGGCACCGACAAAAACCGTTGACCCGAACGCCAGCCCGAAATCGCGCCTGATCACGCTGCTGCTGTGCATCTTCGTCGGCGGGCTCGGCATCCACCGCTTCTACGTCGGCAAGATCGGCACGGGCGTGCTCTGGCTGCTCACGGCCGGCTGCTTCGGCATCGGCGCGCTGGTCGACCTGATCATGATCGCCTGCGGCACATTCACCGACAGCGACGGAAAGCCGGTCACCGACTGGCAGACCTGAACGCTGCGCAAAAAAATTGCTCCCCGGCCGGATGGCCGGGGAGCTTTTTGCACGTTTTACGGGTCGATCTCGATGATATAGCCGATCTTGCCGCTGTAGAACTGCGGGTAACGGCCGGCGGGATCGCCGATGCAGTCGTTATAATACCAGCCGCTGGACGTTCTCGTGATGAGCACGTAATCCTCGGCGGCGCCGTTGGTATCGTGCACGGACGGTTCGCCGGACGCCCAGTTATAGACCGGGTCAACGTTGTCCTTGACCCAGGCGAGCTCGCCGCTGTCGGTACGGTGCAGGCCGATCCAGACATAGGTCAGGCCGGACTCGTCGGCCAGCTGGGCGACGCGCGTCCACTTCTCGGCGCTGTCGATCACGACGAGGTGGCCGCCCTTGGCCTCGGCCGCCGCTTCGGCGTCGGCCCAGGAGACATCCGCCGTGACGACTTTATACGTCGGCTCCGGCTTCGGCGTCGGGGTGGGCGTGGGCGTCTCGGTCGGGACGACGGTCTCGACGGGGACGGTCGGCGTCGGGGTGGGCTCCGCCGTGGCGGGCGTGCCGAACACGCCGAGCGAGCGTAGCAGCAGCACGGCCAGCACGGCCGCGCAGATGATGAGCACGGTCAGCAGGATGCCCGCCTTGTGCGACTGGCGCTGCTCGGCCGACGGCTGCTTTTTCGGCTTGGACGGGGCGGGACGGTAGGCCTCCGGCTTTTTCACAGGCGGCTTTTCCGGCTTCTTTTCCGACTTCGGCTTCGCCGGGGTCTCCGGCTGGACGGGCCGCTTCTCGGGGCGGAATTTATTCGGCAGCGGCTGCGGTTCTGGCTTGCGCTCGGGCTGCGGTTTCGGCTCGGTGACCGGGGTTTCCTCTGGCTTTGCTTCCGGTTCGGCAGCCGGGGTTTCCTCTGGCTTTGCTTCCGACTCGAGTTCGGCCTCCGGCTCAATGACCGGGGCTTCCTCCGCCTCGGTCTTCAGCTCAAACTTCAGCTCAGACTCAGCTTCCGCTTCGGGCTCGGCCGCGATCTCCGGCTCAGCCTCCGGCACAGGCGCGGCGGCCTCCTCGGCGAGGATGTCGAGCATCATGCGCTCGACCTCGCTGAGCTCCTGCTCGGGCTTGTTGAACATCTCCTGCGCGGTCGGCACACTGCGGCGCTGTTCGGCGTCATACTGCTCAAGCGCGGCGCACAGCTCCGCCGGCGTGGCGTAGCGGTCGTCCGGCTTGCACTGCGTGGCGCGCGCGATGATCTCCTGCAGGCCGCGCCCGGCCTTGCGCGCCGGGGGCAGCGCCTCACCGTTCATGCGGCGGCGCAGCGCGTCGGTCTGGTCCTCAGGCAGCGGCGCACGGTCGTCCGGGTAAAACGGCAGACGGCCGCCCGACACGCCCGCATACAGCAGCAGGCCGAGCGAATACACATCGGCCGAGGCGTCGAGCGTGCCGCTCCAGAACACCTCGGGCGCCATGAACTCCAGCTCCTCGGTCGTCCAGTCCTTCGTGTCCGTGCGGGCGGGCGCGCCAAGACCGACCGTGCCATCTGCGGCACGGCTGATGTTGTCCGGGCGGATGCCGCCGTGATATGTCCCGCGCTCCGCCAGGATGCGGCACAGCGCCTCGGCCAGCGCGGTCAGCTCCGCGCGCGAGAGCGTCTGCAGCCGATCACCGAGCAGGCAGGCAGGATCCAATGCGTGTTTGTCCATGTGATACGCACCTCTTTATGTCCGTGTTGGCATGTTTACATAACTTTATAAATAGTAACACACTTATGACGACAAGTCAATTCAATCTGACGTGCCGGGCACAGGTTTGTTCCGCCCGAGGCGGCCGAACCAGCCAAAGGTCATCGGCCAGATGCCGGCGGCAAAAATGACCATGAGCGCATAGCGGATGAGATTGGCAATATTGTGCCCGCCGCACAGCGCGAGCAGCGGCGCTTTGAGCACGGTGCGCAGGCCGATCGTGATGGCGAGGCCGAGCACGGCCTTGAGCACCTGCGCCCACCAGACGGCGCGCACGTCAAAGTGCACGTACCGCCGGTCGAGCCAGTAGGAAAACGTCATGCCCAGCACCGCGCCGAGCAGCGTGTAGGCGTTCTTGCGGCCGGAGGCGAGGTTGGCGGCGTCCACATCCGCGGGAAATGGCCAGAGCTCGGCAAAGAGCAGATACGCAAGGCCCAGCACGGCCATGACGCCGAAAAGCCAGTAAAGCCGGTTCGGGTGGCTGTCAATGTCCCGAAAGAGCGGGTAGAGCGCAAACACCAGCACGAGCCCGAGGCCGAACGACACGCCGACATCCAGCGGCGTGTGCACGCCGAGGTACATGCGCGAGAACGCCGTAAGCACGATCACGGCGGCGCAGACCACGCGCAGCCACGTCCGCTTCGTCCAGCGGCCGAGGCAGCCGAAGGAGGCAAAGACATTCTGCGTGTGCCCGCTCGGGAACGAGTAGCCGGTGGCCTCGGCCCGGGCGCTCTCGACGATCTGGAAATTCGGGTCTTTCACCCACGGGCGCGGGATGCGGAACACCAGCTTGAGAAACTGGTTGACGATCGTGCCGACGAAGCCGACCGTGAGCATATAGTACCCGCAGGACTTGCTCACGCACCAGAACACGATGATGGCGACGGCCATGAACACGATCTCGCCGCCGCAGTTGGTGAGCGCGCCGAGCACCGTGTCCAAAAACGGTGTGCGCAGCTTTGCCAGTGCATAAAGTAACTGCATGAAACGTTTCTCCCCTCTGTGTCTGTCTGCCGCCATTATAGCAAAGCGCGCCGCCGGATTCAACCGCAAAGGAAATTGACAGCGGCGGATGACGATGGTAGGATAAGGGCAGAATATATCAAAATGGAGGCATGTCCCATGGACATCGAAAAAACCATCCGTGCCCTGACCGGCCGCGGCTTCGCCGTGCAGCACTTCGCCACCGGGCGCGAGGCGGCGGACTATCTCGACGGCGCGATCGACGGCACGACCGTCGGCATCGGCGGCAGCAAGACCATCGACCAGATCGGCCTGTACGACCGGCTCGCCAGACACAACACCGTCTGGTGGCACTGGCGCACGCCGGGCTTTGACACGCTCGACCACGCGCTGACCGCGCCCGTGTACCTCAGCAGCGCCAACGCCATCACCGAAGACGGCCAGATCCTCAACATCGACGGCCGCGGCAACCGTCTTGCCGCCATGGTCTACGGCATCGGCAAGACGGTGTACATCGTCGCGGGCACGAACAAGATCTGCCCGGACTTTGACAGTGCCCTGTCGCGTGCGCGCAACACCGCCGCCGTGCAGAACATGCGGCGCTTTGACGGCGACCAGCCGTGCCACACAGCCGGCCGCTGCCTCGACTGCCGCAGCAAGAGCCGCGGCTGCAACGCGCTGCTCGTGCTCTGGGGACAGATGATGGACATGGCCAAGGTCGAGGTCGTGCTCATCGACGAGCCGCTCGGCCTGTAAGGAGGAAAGGCATGAAGGTATTCAAGCGCATCAAGTGGAGCTACGTCGTGCTCAGCGCGATGTTCCTGCTGCTCGGCATCTATCTTGTCGTGAACCCCGAGACGTCGCTGGTCATGATCTGCCGCATTCTCGGCGCGGCTATGGCCGTGTTCGGCGTGATGAAGATCGTGCTCTATTTCATCCGCGAGGTCGAGGGTGTGGCCATCCGGTTCGACTTTGCAGTCGGCCTGTTCTGCATCATCCTCGGCGCGCTCATGCTCTGGCGCGCGCCGGCGCTGACGGACATCCTCTCGGTCATGATCGGCCTGCTCGTGCTCGTCGACAGCGTCTTTAAGCTGCAGGTCGCCGTCGATTCGCGGCGCATGGGCGCGCACTCGTGGTGGGTCACGCTCGTGTGCACGGTCGTGTGCCTGGTGCTGGGCATCCTGCTGGTGTTCAACCCCTTTGACGGCAAGCAGGTGCTCACGATCATGATGGGCGTGTCGCTCATCGTCGACGGCGTGCAGAACCTGTGCACCGTCGTGTATGCCGCCATCTTTGTCAAGGACGTGAAGGCCGCCGTGCACGACTTCGTTGACGACGCCACCGCCGTCGAGACGACGGGCGAGGTCCTCGGCGAGGACGCACCCCAGGCCAAGCCCGACGAAGGGCCGAAAGCGCCGTGAGGCGTTAAATTCTGCTTAATTTTACCGGACGCGGGAATTTCTCCGCGTCCGGCTCTTTACTTTTTTGCCACTTTGGTGTAAAAAAGAAAATATCTTGCGAATCGAAGAAGTAAGGGGGGAGCTTCCGATGCTGGAGCAGAATTTTCAGAGTGTGTACGAGAAGTTTAAGCTGCAATTTTTTCGCCGCCTGTTTTCGCAGGTGCGCGAGCGCGAGGGCTCGCTGAGCGCGATGGAGGCGTTCTCCGTCGAGGTCATCCACGAACTCGACGCGCCGACCATCGGTCAGTTTGCGGATTTTCTCGGCATCTCGCAGTCCAACGCGACCTATAAGGTCAACAATCTCATCCGCAAGGGCTACATCGTCAAGGAGAACTCCGACACCGACCGGCGCGAATACCACCTGAAGCTGTCGGACAAGTTCTACTGCTACAACGGCCTCATGCAGAGCTACATCGACACGGTGATGGCGCGCATCCACGAGCGGTTCACGCCCGAGGAACTGGCGACGTTCGAGCACGTGCTGGCCGTCATGAGTGACGAGCTGATGCCCGAGTGCGACGTGCCGAAAAAGTGACCACACGCCCGGAAGATTGGCTGCCGCCGGTTTTTTGTTTGCGGGGGCAGGCAGAGATTCCTGTTGGCAGTTTCGGTGATACGCCCTTGGCTCCCCTGTGTAAGGGGAGGCTTTGGCCTCAATCCCGGTCGAGCGGAGGCACAAGGACGATCGCCTGCGTGCGTGACGTCAGGGACGCCCTCCGTTTTCTTGTATTTGCGGGCGAAGTGTGGTTTAATAAGGAAAGAAAACGATAGAAACGGAGCATCGCCATGACGATCGCAGTCATCGGCGCGGGCGCGTCCGGCATGATGGCCGCGCTGACCGCCGCCGAACAACCGGAAAATAAAATCCTGCTCTTCGAGCGGCAGGCGCGCGTGGGGCGCAAGCTCGCCGTGACCGGCAACGGCCGCTGCAACCTGACGAACACCGGCGCCGCGCCTGAAAACTACCACGGCGCGCAGCCGGACTTTGCCGCGCCGGCGCTCGCGGCCTTCCCGCCGGAGGCGGCGCTGCGCTGGTTCGCCGCGCACGGGCTCATGACCGTGACGGAGCCGGGCGGGCGCGTGTACCCGCTCTCGAACGCGGCCAACAGCGTCGTGGACGTGCTGCGCTTCGCGCTCGCGCGGCCGAACATCGCACTGCGCGCGGGCGAGGCCGTGACGGCCGTGCGCCGGCAGGGGTGCGGCTTTGTCATCGAGACGGAAAGCGAAACGATCCCCGCCGACCGCGTCATCATCGCGTGCGGCGGCGCTGCCGGGGCGAAGGCCGGCGGCGTGCGCGACGGGTATACCCTGCTGCAGAGTCTCGGCCACCGGCGCACGGCGCTGCACCCCGCACTCGTGCAGCTGACGACCGACCCGACGTATCCCCGCGCGCTCAAGGGCGTGCGCGCCGACGCGCGCGTGACGCTCGCGCGCGGCCGGGCCATCCTCGCGCGCAGCGCGGGCGAGGTGCAGTTCACGGAAAAGGGCGTGTCCGGCCCGGCGATCTTTGAAATTTCCCGCGCTGCGAGCTGCGGCGGCGAGGGCCAGACCGTGACGCTCGACCTGCTGCGCGCACACAGCGCGCCGGACTGTCTGGCGTTTTTGCAGGCGCGGCGCGCGGCCGCGCCCACGCTCCCGTGCGAAGAGGTGCTGACCGGCACGGTGCACAACCGCGTGGGCAAGATGCTGCTGCGCTACGCCGCCGTCCCCGGCGGGCGGCCGCTCGGCGACGTGACGGACCAGGAACTCAAGGCGCTCGTGCGCGCGGCGAAGGGCTTCGCGCTGCCGGTGTGCGGCACGGAGGGCTTCGAGAGCGCGCAGGTCACGGCCGGCGGCATCCGCACGGACGAATTTGACCCCGCGACGATGGGCAGCCTTCTCGTGCCGGGGCTGTACGCCTGCGGCGAGGTGCTGGACATTGACGGCGACTGCGGCGGCTACAACCTGCAGTGGGCGTGGGCCAGCGGCCGCGTGGCCGGGAGGGCGTGCCGATGATCGCAATTTCGAACCTGAAGCTCGCCCCCGGCGCGGACGAGGCGCAGCTGCGCACCCTTGCCGCCGGGGCGCTGAAAGTCCAGCCCCAGGATATCACCGGCCTGCGCATCCGCAAAAAGTCGCTCGATGCGCGCAAAAAAGACGATATTCACTATGTTTACACCGTCGGCGTGACCGTGCGCGGGGATGAGCGAAAGCTCGTCCGCCGCTGCCGCACCGCCGCGATCGTGCAGGACAAGACCTACCCCATCCCCCGCATCGCGCCGCCGCAGACGCGCCCCGTGATCGTGGGCTTCGGCCCGGCGGGGATGTTCGCGGCGCTGCTGCTCGCGCGCGCGGGCGCACGGCCCATCGTGCTCGAACGCGGGCCGGACGCGCAGACGCGCAGCGCGCAGATCGCGGCATTTCGCGCGGGCGGGCCGTTCGACCCGGAGTGCAACGTGCAGTTCGGCGAGGGCGGCGCGGGCACATTTTCCGACGGCAAGCTCAACACCGGCACACACGATGCGCGCATCGGCTTCGTGCTCGCGGAGTTCGCGGCGCACGGCGCGCCGGAGCACATCACCTACGACGCCAAGCCCCACATCGGCACGGACGTGCTCGTCGAGGTCGTGCAGAATCTCCGGCGCGAGATCATCGACCGCGGCGGCGAGGTGCGCTTCGGCCACCGCGTGACAGGGCTGTCCACGGAGGATGGACACATCGCGGCGCTGACCGTGGCCGGGCCGGCCGGTAGCTACACGCTCCCGGCGCGGCAGGTCATCCTTGCGATCGGCCACAGCGCGCGCGACACGTTTGAAATGCTGCATGCGCAGGGCGTGCCGATGGAGCCGAAGCCGTTTTCCATGGGCGTACGCATTGAGCACCGGCAAGCTGATATCAACGCCGCGCAGTACGGCGCGGCGGCGGAGCGTCTGCCGGCGGCGGACTATTCCCTCTCCTGCCACCTGCCGGACGGGTCGAGCGCATACACGTTCTGCATGTGTCCGGGCGGCGAGGTGTTCGCCGCCGCGTCGGAGGCGGGCGGCGTGTGCACCAACGGCATGAGCAATTCCCGCCGCGACGGGGAAAATGCCAACGCCGCCGTGCTCGTGACGCTGCGGCCGGAGGACTTCCCGGACAAAAGCACCCTCGGCGGCATGTACTGGCAGCGCAGCATCGAGCAGCGCGCCTTTGCGCGCGGCGGCGGCAATTACCACGCCCCCGCGCAGCTGGCGGGCGACTTTCTCGCCGGGCGCGCGAGCACCGGCCCGGGCCGCGTACAGCCGACGTACCGCCCCGGCGTGACGTGGTGCGACCTGCACGACATGCTGCCTGCGCGCATCACGGACACCCTCGCGCAGGCGCTGCCCGCCTTCGGCAGGAAGCTGCGCGGCTTTGATGATCCGGACGCCGTGCTCACAGCGCCCGAGACCCGCTCGAGCAGCCCCGTGCGCATCGTGCGCGGGGAAGATCGGTGCAGCACCGGCGTGCCCGGCCTCTACCCCTGCGGCGAGGGCGCGGGCTATGCCGGCGGCATCACGAGCGCCGCCGTGGACGGGCTGCGCTGCGCCGAGAGCGTGCTCGCTGCGCTGCAAAACGAAGCATGACCTGTGCCGAACGGCACATCCTAATATCTATAAGGAGGTTTCCACGATGAAAAACGAAGCGTTTGCACCCACGCCGGAGCTGCTGGCCAAAATGGACGCCTGGTGGCGCGCGGCGAACTATCTGTCCGCCTGCCAGCTCTACCTGCTCGACGACCCGCTGCTGCGCCGGCGGCTGACCGAGCGCGACATCAAAAAGAAGATCGTCGGCCACTGGGGCACTGTGCCCGGCCAGAACTTCATCTACACGCACCTCAACCGCGTCATCAACGAATATGACCTCGACATGATCTACCTCTCCGGCCCCGGCCACGGCGGCAACGCCATGGTCGCGCAGGACTATCTCGACGGCTCGTACACCGACGTGTACCCGAACATCACGCGCGACGCGGCCGGCATGCAGCGCCTGTTCAAACAGTTTTCGTTCCCCGGCGGCATCCCGAGCCATGTCGCGCCCGAGACGCCGGGCTCGATCCATGAGGGCGGCGAGCTGGGCTACTCGCTCGCGCACGCCTTCGGTGCCGTGATGGATAACCCCGACCTGATCGCCGCCTGCGTCGTCGGCGACGGCGAGGCCGAGACCGGCCCGCTCGCCACCGCGTGGCACGGCAATAAGTTCGTCAACCCCATCACGGACGGCGCGGTGCTGCCGATTTTGCACCTCAACGGCTTCAAGATCGCAAACCCGACGCTCTTTTCCCGCATCAGCCACGAGGAGCTCGAGATGTTCTTCCGCGGCTGCGGGTGGGAGCCGCGCTTCGTGGAGGGCGACGACCCCGCCGAGATGCACGCCAAAATGGCCGAGACAATGGACTGGGCCATCGAGGAGATCCACGCCATCCAGCAGCACGCGCGCACCGCGCACGACACCACGCGCCCCTACTGGCCGATGATCGTGTTCCGCGCGCCGAAGGGCTGGACCGGCCCGAAGGAAGTGGACGGCAAGCAGGTGGAAGGGTCATTCCGCGCGCACCAGGTGCCGATCGCCATGGACAACCCCGAGCACCTCGTGCAGCTTGAGGAGTGGCTGCGCAGCTACCACCCTGAGGAGCTCTTTGACGACAACGGCACGCTCATCCCCGAGCTGCAGGCGCTCGCGCCGAAGGGGCAGCGCCGCATGGGCGCAAATCCCCACGCCAACGGCGGATTGCTGCTGCGCGAGCTGCGCATGCCGGACTTCCGCACGTATGAGCAGCCCGTGCCGGCGCCCGGTGCCGTCGAGGCGCAGGACATGACCGTGCTCGGCGCGTTCGTGCGCGACATCATGCGCGAGAACATGGACGCGCGCAACTTCCGCATCTTCGCCCCCGACGAGACTGCCTCCAACCGCCTGAGCCCGGTGTTCGAGGTCACGGGCCGCCGCTGGGTCGCCGAGGCGACGGACAACGACGAGTTTCTCGACCCGGACGGCCGCGTCATGGACTCCATGCTCTCGGAGCATATGTGCGAGGGCTGGCTCGAGGGCTACCTGCTCACCGGCCGCCACGGCTTTTTCAACAGCTACGAGGCCTTCATCCGCATCGTCGATTCCATGGTCGCGCAGCACGCCAAGTGGCTCAAGGTCTGCAACCAGCTGCCCTGGCGGCAGGACATCGCCTCGCTCAACTACGTGCTCGCCTCGAACGTGTGGCAGCAGGACCACAACGGCTTCACGCACCAGGACCCCGGCTTTCTCGACCACGTAGCGAATAAGAAGGCCGACGTCGTGCGCATCTATCTGCCGCCGGACGCAAACTGCCTGCTCAGCTGCTTTGACCACTGCATCCGCAGCCGGAACTATATCAACGTCATCGTGGCTTCCAAGCACCCGCGGCCGCAGTGGCTGACCATGGAGCAGGCCGTGCGCCACTGCACGCAGGGCGTGAGCATCTGGGAGTGGGCCAGCAGCGACCAGGGCGCAGAGCCCGACGTCGTCATGGCCTGCTGCGGCGACACGCCGACGCTCGAGACGCTCGCCGCCGTGACCATCCTGCGCGAGAAGCTGCCGGAGGTGCGCGTGCGCGTCGTGAACGTGGTCGACCTCATGAAGCTCCAGCCGCACGCCGACCACCCGCACGGCCTCACGGACGAGGACTACGACCTCATCTTCACGAAGGACAAGCCCGTCATCTTCGCCTTCCACGGCTACCCGAAGCTCATCCACGAGCTGACCTACACCCGCCACAACCAGAACATGTTCGTCTGCGGCTACGTCGAGGAGGGCACGATCACGACGCCGTTTGACATGCGCGTGCTCAATGAGCTCGACCGCTTCCACCTCGTCATCGACGTCATCAAGCGCCTGCCCCAGCTCGGCAACCGCGGCGCTTACGCCGTGCAGCAGATGCGCGACAAGCTCGTCGAGCACCGGCAGTATATCGCCGCGCACGGCGTCGACCTGCCCGAGATCGCCAACTGGCAGTGGACCGGCAGCACCAGCGCCGCCACGAGCTCCGAGCGCTGAGACTGTCGAAAAACCCCGGAGGGTTTTCCGACAGTCTCAGCCCCACCGGCCTGCGATGTTCGCAGGCCGGTGGGGTTTTTTGTGCGTCTGTCACCCGGCGCACGCCGGGTCGAGGAGCTGCCGGATCTGCTCGAGATCATCGGCAAAATAGATGCCCCGCTGCCGCGCCTCGCTCGACAGGCCCAGCTCGATCATGTGCGCCAGCTGCGTGCGCAGACCGTCGTAGTAGCCGTTGAGGTTATAGAGGATGCACGGCGCGTCCAGCTGCCCGAGCGCAACACGAGACATCACCTCCGCGATCTCCTCGAGCGTGCCCGTGCCGCCCGGAAAGGCGATGAACGCATCGCCCAGCTCCAGCATCTTCGCCTTGCGCTCCGGAAAGTCGCGCGTGACGATGAGCTCGGTCAGCTCGTCGTACAAAAAGCCCTGATCCACAAAAATTTGCGGCTCGACGCCCGTCGCCCTGCCGCCCGCGGCGAGCACGCTCTCGGCGAGCGCACCCATGAGCCCGTTTTTCGACCCGCCATAGACGAGCGCGTTGCCGCTCTCGCCGATCCAGCGGCCGAGCGCGCGCACCGCGTCGCGCAGCGCGGGGTCATTGCCCGCGTTCGCGCCCAGATAGACCGTAATGTTCATAACCGGTTTTCCTCCCATGTCCGCAGGGCCGCTCCACCCCGCTTTTTTGCCTGTGCTTTCAAGATATCACGCCCGCCGCATATACAGCAGCGGGTACGGCCCGCCCTGCTCATCGCGGTCGGTGCGTTTGTAGGTCACAAAGCCCATGTGCTCGTAAAAGCCGACGGCCTGCGGGTTCTGCTCGTTGACTGTGACCTCCCGAATGCCGTAGTGTTCCGCGCCGTATTCCAGCAGCCGCCGGCCGAAGCCCGGCATTGGGCTGCGCGGCTCAGCAACAGGATACGCCATTTGCCGCCGCTTGTAAACCCCGCCGCCCTGCACAGATCGACCGCAGTATGTGCTTGTCGCGCTTACAACGCGCGCAAAAACGCGCCGATGCCGTCTGCCGTGCAGCCGTGTACCACGAACACAAGCGACTGCGCATACCACGGCGACTCCGCGCCCGGAACGTACAGCGTCACCGGGTCTGCAAGCCGGAACACGCGGCCGCGCTCGTCCTCGACGCATCCAGCCCGCGCGCCGCGAAACATCGTGACGTGCTTTGCCGGCCTCGTCTACGCCGGCGGTTACTGGGACGCTTCCGGTGACTACTACCACGACTTCGTCGGCGCGTTCGGCAACACGGACGCCTTTGTCGCCCTGCCCTGGGGCTCGCTGATCGCGCTCGTGTTCACGATCATCTACTTCCTGTGCCGCCGTCTCATCACCTTCAAGGATTCCATGGCCTGCCTGCCGAAGGGCTTCATCAACATGGTCCCCGCCATCATGATCCTGACCTTCGCCACCTCGCTCAAGAACATGACCGGCCTGCTCGGCGGCAAGTACTTCGTTGCCTCCGTCATGAACTCCGCGGCCGGGTCGCTGTTCAGCTTCCTGCCGGCGATCATCTTCCTTGTCGCCGGTGTGCTGAGCTTCTCCACCGGCACGAGCTGGGGCACGTTCGGCATCCTGCTGCCGATCGTCACCTATGTGTTCGACCCGTCGAGCAGCCTGTTCATCATCGGCGTGTCCGCGTGCCTGGCCGGCGCCGTGTTCGGCGACCACTGCTCGCCCATTTCCGACACGACCATCATGGCCTCCGCCGGTGCGATGTGCAACCACGTCAACCACGTGTCCACGCAGCTGCCGTATGCCGGCACCGTCGGTATCATCTGCTTTGTCAACTACATCCTGGCGGGCTTTATCCAGAACGTTTATATCTGCCTCGCCATCGGTGTGGTGCTCGTGGTCGCGGCCCTGTTCGTCATCCGCGCCATCACCGCCAAGAAGCCGCTGCCCGGCTTCGAGGACGTCGCCTGAGAGAGCAAAACCGCATAGAAACCCATATGTTCAACGCCGCCTCCGGGCTTTCGGAGGCGGCGTTTTGCGTCTTTTTGCGGCGGCGCAAAAAGGCTTGACCTTTGACAGAGAGTGTGGTATAGTGAATCTACCTGTCAGTCGAGAGGTTCCCTTTTTATGCCCTTTCGGCTCATACAGGGAGGCAATCACGTCCCGACAGGGACGAAATCAATAAGGAGGTGCCGAAAAATATGGCTAAAGCTGGATCCCGTGTCAAGGTGACGCTCAGATGCGCAGAGTGCAAGCAGCGGAACTACAACACCATGAAGAACAAGAAGAACACTACCGAAAAGCTGGAACTGAGTAAGTATTGCCCCTTCTGCCGCAAGCACACCAAGCACGTTGAAACCAAATAAGACTTTCGAAAGGACGGAATGATTCATGGCTGATAAGAAACCGGAAAAGAAAGAAACTTCCACCGAAGCCGTCAAGAAAGTCGATAAAAAACTCCCGTTTTTCAAACGCATCGGCAAATGGTTCCGCGACATGAAGAGCGAGCTCAAAAAGGTCGTGTGGCCGACGCCGAAGCAGACGGCAAACAACACCGCGGTCTGCCTGGTGGTCATGCTCGCCTCCGCACTGGTGCTGTGGGGCTTCGACTCGCTGGCCGATCAGGGCGTGCAGCTTCTGCTGAAGCTGGGTGGGTAACATGTCTGAACTTGCAAAATGGTATGTTGTCCATACCTACTCCGGCTACGAAAACAGCGTGGCCGCGAACATCCTAAAGGCGGCGGAAAACCGCAAAATGCAGGATCTGATCCAGGAAGTCAACATCCCGATGGAGACGGTCAAGGAGATCACCGATTCCGGTGAAAAGACCGTCGAGCGCAAGGTCTTTCCGGGCTACGTGCTCGTGAAGATGGTGCTGACCGATGAGAGCTGGCATCTCGTGCACAACGTGCGCGGCGCCGCGGGCTTCGTCGGCTCCGACGGGAAGGCGATCCCCCTGACAGAACAGGAAATTTACGACCTCGGCGTCGAGCATCACGAAGTGGTGGTCGGCTATGAGCTCGGCGACTCCGTCAAGATCACCGACGGCCCGCTCGAGGGCTTCATCGGCACGGTGGACGAGCTCGAGCCCGACAAGGACCGTGTCCGCGTCGTCGTTTCCATGTTCGGCAGAGAGACGCCCGTCGACCTCGAACTCGATCAGGTCGAAGCGATCAAGGATTAAAATCTTACAAGAAAGAGGTGCTTTCAAGTGGCACAGAAAATAGTTGGATACGTCAGATTCCAGGTTCCCGCCGGCAAGGCAACGCCGGCTCCCCCGGTCGGCCCCGCGCTCGGCCAGTATGGCATCAACATTGGCCAGTTCACCAAGGACTTCAACGAGCGCACCAAGGGCGACATGGGCATGATGATCCCGGTCGTCATCACCGTGTACGCCGACCGCAGCTTCTCGTTCATTACCAAGACGCCCCCGGCAGCCCTGCTCATCAAGAAGGCCTGCGGCATCGAGCATGCTTCCGGCGTGCCCCAGAGAGATAAGGTCGCGACCATCAGCAAGGAAGACCTGCGCAAGATCGCAGAGCAGAAGATGCCCGATCTCAACTGCTCGAGCATCGAGTCTGCTATGAGCATGATCGCAGGCCCCTGCCGCAGCATGGGCGTTCTGGTCGGCGAATAAGCCGTCAGATTCCGCTCCCTGATCGTGGGAGGATCATCCATCCGACGAACCACTTTATTAGGAGGAAACTGAATTGTTCAGAGGTAAAAATTATAAAGAGAGCGCTAAGCTCATTGATAAGCAGGCTCAGTACGAGCCGCAGGAAGCCTTCGAGCTCATCACCAAGACCGCCAAGGCCAAGTTTGACGAGACCGTCGAGCTGCACGTGAAGCTGGGCGTTGACTCCCGTCACGCCGACCAGCAGGTCCGCGGCGCCATCGTCCTGCCCCACGGCACCGGCAAAGTCAACCGCGTGCTCGTCTTCTGCAAGGAAGAGCAGGTTCAGGAAGCGCTCGACGCCGGTGCCGATTACGCCGGCGGCCAGGATCTTGTTGCGAAGATCCAGGGCGAGAACTGGTTCGAGTTCGACACCGTCATCGCCTCTCCCAACATGATGGGCGTCGTCGGCCGTCTCGGCAAAGTGCTCGGCCCCAAGGGCCTGATGCCGTCCCCGAAGGCCGGCACCGTCACGCCGAACATCGCCAACGCCATCAAGGAAGCCAAAGCCGGTAAGATCGAGTACCGTCTCGACAAGACCAACATCATCCACTGCCCGATCGGCAAGGCTTCCTTCGGCCCCGAAAAGCTCGCTGAGAACTTCAACGCACTCATGGGCGCTGTTATCAAGGCAAAGCCGGCCGCTGCAAAGGGCCAGTATATCAGAAGCTGCACCGTTGCCAGCACCATGGGCCCCGGCATCAAGGTTGCTACCACCAAGATCTAAAAAATAGCTCTTGACATTCGCGCAGATTCTGCTATAATATACAAGCTGCCAAAGACAGCAGGAGATAGTTTATCGTAACAGGGTTCGCCCTTCCTGCCGAGGTTCCGCACAAATGGTAACATTTCTGTGTCCTCACGTCTTTGGCGTGAGGACATTTTATTTTCAGAGGTGACATTCATGCCCAACGCAAAGGTACTTGAAAGCAAGAAAACCGTCGTTGATGCTCTGTCTGAGAAAATTCAGAACGCTACTTCTGCTGTTTTTGTAGACTACAAGGGCATCACCGTCGCGCAGGATACCGAGCTTCGCAATCAGTTCCGTGCTGCGGGAGTCGAGTACGCTGTCGTCAAGAACACCCTGACCCGGTTCGCTGCCAATAAGGCCGGCTACACCGAGTTCGATGAGGTTCTCAACGGCACGACGTCCATGGCTTCCACCACCGACGATCCCATTGCTCCGGCTCGCGTGATCTGCGAATTCGCAAAGAAAAACAAGAACGTCGTCAAGATCAAGGGCGGCATGGTTGAAGGCAAGGTTCTGTCTGTGGAAGAACTCATGTCCTTCGGCGAGCTGCCTTCCAAGAACGCACTCGTTGCGCAGGTCCTCGGCACGTTCCTCGCTCCGATCTCCTCTCTGGCAGTTGTTCTGAACCAGATCCTGGAGCAGAAGGGCGGCGCTCCTGCGGAAGAAGCTCCCGCAGAAGTCTGATTCACTACAAAATTTTAAATCGATTGAAACAATTTACTGGAGGTAACTACAATGGCATCCGAAAAGATTACTGCTATGATCGAAGAAGTTAAGACCCTTACCGTTCTGGAGCTGGCTGAGCTGGTTCATGCTCTGGAAGACGAGTTCGGCGTTTCCGCCGCTGCCGCTGCTGTTGCTGCTCCCGCTGCCGGCGCTGCTGCTGCT
>OOBN01001596.1_pt1 | contig 16001 bp, 13 predicted proteins | sample 1671091 | NCBI WGS metagenome assembly OOBN01 (sample SAMN06348121, study PRJEB24527) | human gut metagenome | biome: human gut; feature: ankylosing spondylitis patient; material: feces | host: Homo sapiens | place: China | collected 2015-10 | reverse complement strand
AAAAGCGGCGCGGCCCAGAAGGGCCGTTGGGCAATATTTCAAGATGGCGAATCGAAAATTTGAAATATCTGGATTGTAGTGCTTTGCCAAAAAAGGACACGACGTAAGTCGTGTCCTTTTTTGTGGACTCCGCGGGCCAAAGGCCCGCTCCTCCCTTCGGGATTTCAATGCTCGGGACGGCAGAGCCGCCCCTGCGCCAAGGTTTTCACCTGCGGCGAAAACGCTTGTACGGCGCAAAAGCGCCGCAGCCCAGAAGGGCCGTTGAATGGTTCTGTTTCTCGCTCCTGTGCGGTTCTGTCTGCCTGGGAGAACTCACCGCCGCACCCACTTGCCGAAGAAGGTCTTTTTGTAGCGCCGCAGCTCCTCCCTGGCCTCGGCATGGTCGCCGGCCTTCTGGAGGTACTCCACGCCCTTTGGAATGTCCTCCGGGCCGCCCAGCCCCCGGGCGTAGAGATATCCCAGAAGGTAAAAAGCGTTTCTGCTGTCCCAGTCCACCATCTCCAAAAACTTTCGGGCCTGAACATAGTCCTGCTGGGTCCCCCGGCCGTGGGCGCAGCAGGCCCCCAGGTAGTAGGCTCCCCAGTTGCTGCTGGTGTCCTGGTCATAGGCCCACTTGAGCAGCTGGAAGGCCTTGGCATAGTCCTGCTCTACCCCATCGCCGTTGTAGTAGAAGGCCCCCAGCCGGTTGGCCGGGCCGATTTTGGACTGGATGGGGGCGGCCAGGGCACGCTGGTAGTAGTCGGCAGCCCGCCGGACGTCCTTCTCCACGCCCCTCCCCAGCTCATAGGACCAGCCCGCCATGAAAAAGGCCCGGGGCTCCCCCAGCTCCGCCGAGCGCCGGTAGAGGGGCAGCCCCTCATCATCCTTTTTTTCATCGATGAGGGTGTAGGCATAGAAGTACATCGCGTCCGGATAGCCCTTTTCCGCCCCGTAGCGCTCTACCTCCCGCTCTTGCTCCGGCTGGGGAGAGATGAGACCCTGTTTTCCGTTTCGGTAAAAATTGCCCAGGTTGAGGCCGGCCAGGGAGACCCCGTTCCGATAGGCACGCCACAGCCAGTCCTCGCACTTGGCGTAGTTCTCCCGCAGATAGCTCTGAACGGCGTCGTCGCTGTCAAAATCCTCCCGAGTCCTCCCCTGGATTGCTGCAAAATCTCCCCAGAAGTACACATTTCCGATGAGCATCTGGCAAAAAGGCTCCCCATGCTCCGCCTTGTCCTGCACGGTGTCAAAGGCCTCCTGGAGGCTCAGTGGCATGGCCTGGGCCAACTGCCGGTCTATCACCCCGCTGCGCAGGGACAGCAGCGTCCCCATGGCGCTGCCCCCCAGCACCGAGCGGCGCATGAGCACGTCCCCAGCCCTGTCATCCACGGGGAAGCCGTGTCCCGGCCAGGTGTACTCCGGGCCGTACAGGCACCGGGCCAGCAGACAGCAGGCGTCCGCGTCCCCCTCCTGTACCGCCTGCTGGAGCAGCTGGAAGCCCTCCCGCCCCCGTCCGGCAGCCAAGTCATAGTAGATGTATTTCAGGGCTGTCTCCACCCTGTCGCTGAAAAAACGTCCCATGGGCATGTCCTCCTGTGATGATTTTGAGTCGTTTATTGACTGAAATGTGTTTTAGCTGTGCGTTGTCAAGCCAGGCCACTCTTTTCTCAGAATGGCGTACTGATATGTGTTTTCATAGCGGGGTGTTCCGTCAAGGTTGTTGACGAAGGAGACAAATTCCTGAAACAGGCCCTCCCGGCGCATGCCGAGCTTTTCACACAACAGCTGACTGGATTGGTTATCGTCCTCCACATAGGCATAAATACGCCTTGCGTCCTTTTGGCGGAACAGATAATCAAAGAAGGCGTGGGCAGCCTCAAACGCATAGCCCCTCCCTTGATAATCTGCGTTCAGCATCCAGCAGGGGCTGAATGTGTCGCGGACGGCAGTTTCATCTGCATGGGGCTCGCCTGCCTCCGGATATGCGTCAATCTCGCCGATCACTTTGCCCGAGTCTTTCAGGGTGATTGCAAAATAATACTCAGTTTCGCTGCTGCGTTTTTTCATTTCCTCCTTCGCTGCATCAAGCGAATTCAGCCTCATACTGGCGAAACAGTTCACAACCGGTTCGCTCAGGTATGCATATACATCCTCTGCGTCGCCCTCTGCAAAGGGCCGCAAAATCAATCGTTCCGTTTCAAGAATCATATCCGATCTCCTTTTGGTCCTCAGCTCCGAATTTCTCCATATGCTCCATTCTGCGCCGCCTGGAAATCAGAGACATTCACTGGCCTGTGATCGTATGCGTCGGAGAAATATTTTGCGGCTTCCTGCACATCCGGCACCATCCGCTCCCACAGGCAGGGGCCGCCGGGAGTCGAGCAGCCGATCTCCACCGCGTACTTGCCCGCATCCGGCCCCTGGCTGGCGACGGCGCACTGGATAAACCAGTAGTTTTCCAGGTTCTGAGGGTCCTTCTGCTCCAGAATCAAAAAACTGTCCGGGTCTGGGACCAGTTCCCGCAGCTCCTCCTCAATGTCCTGCCAGGATGGAGCAGTGGTGCTGCCGGCATACCCGCCCACGGTCAGGGTCCAGGGCCAGTCCGAATGGGGCTGGGGCGGAGCGGGGGAGGGGGCCCGGCCTTGACGCTCCATCACCGGCTGCCAGGTGCGGCCGGAGTGCTCCATGTAGGTCCAGCCGTCCAGAGCGGGGATCTCTCCCCGCAGCCAGCCCCGCAGCACCGTCTCCGCCTCGCCGGCGGAGAGGTCCCGGGCCCAGGCGTACTGCCCAGACACGTTTGGCGTACCGGAATACTCCTCCATCAGAATGCGGGTAGGCTGTGCCGTGCCGCCGGCCAGGCAGACCAGACGGCTGAAGGTACGCCCCTGCCCCTGGAAGGGGACGCCGGGCACCAGCTGGAACGGAGCAGTCTCTCCGGTCTGATCGGGCTGCCGCAGCAGCTGATGGATGGCATCCCAGGTGATGCGGGAAGTCACCGAGCCGTCGGGCAGGGTGAGCACCTGATTCTGAGCCCGCTGCGCCTGCTCCAGGCGGTTCTGCTCCTCAAACTGCGCCGCCCGATTCCGGTAGGCGCGCTCCTGGGCGTACTGCTGCTCCTCCTCCTTGGCGTAAATCAGGTCGTTGTACTCCCTGGAGTTGTATTCCCCAAAGACTGCGGCGGGGGCACGCTGGCGCAGGCAGTCCATGGCCTCATCCACCTCCCGCTTTGACCTGAGAGAGGTGACCTGCTGCTGCCGGCGGTTATCCACGATCCAGATCTCATAGAGGTATGTAACCTGGGTGCGCTTTCCGGCATGGCGGGTGTGCCGCTCCACACGGCTGAACACGCCCCGGATGCGGGGGATGGAGGACGCCTCGTCTCCCAACACCCATTCCCTGCCGACTCCCAGCTTGCCGCACCACTGGCCGTTTTGTTTCAGATCCTGATCCACCATGGCAAAGAGCTCCTTGACCTTGGGGGCCTCCTCGGGATAAGGGAGCTGATCCCGGATGGACTGGGCCAGGGTGCTCTTTTCCGGGTGCAGGGCGTCCCGCAGACTCCGGTAGGCCAGAAAGAGCCCCACCAGAATCGCTCCGGCCCCGACCACGGGGATCAGGTAATAGCCGAAGCTCATCTCCTCCTTGAGCCGCTCCGCCTCGTAGGGCATGGTCTCGGCCACCGCAAAGAACCAAATGGCCAGACCGCCGCCCACCGCGAAGATGGCGGCCAGGATCAGCTCCTTCAGCCGTCCCCGGGTGCGCTGGAGGCAGTAGCCCTCCTCCGGTCCGTCGGGCTGCTGCTTCTTGTTCCACCACATGATCAGGAGGATCAGGGGGACGGCAAAGATGCGCAGCACTACCACCAGAAGTATGTAGACGATGACATTCCAGGGCCATTTGAGATAAAAGCGTTTTTTGGACGTTTCCTTCGGTTCCATGAAATTGATCCCTCCATATTCCAAAATGACGGTATTCCCCTCCGGCGTGTGACAAGGGGCACAGCTCCATCCTATTGAAAAATAAAAAATCCGGAAGCTGCCCTAATATTTTGCTTCTTTCATTGTACCACGAGTTTCATAGGGATGGGAATACCGCACTGTGTCATTTGGAGAGCTTTTATGTCTGACGGGGGCTCCGCAGGACCGTGGAGAGAGGGAAGTGCATGGGGAAAATAAAAGAGGTGCACGCCCCTGGTCGTGCACCTCTTCGTTTTGAGAAAAAATGAGCTGGAATATCGAAAGACATCCTCCAGGCAGCCCGCCCCGGAAGGGCCCTGCATTTTGTCTGCTCAGTCCGGCTCCTGCAGGGCATCGCCGCTCACAGACAGCTTCAGCAGGCTGCCGGTCCGGGGGGGCAGGGTGAGCACATGCCCCTGGGCGGAGATCTGAAACCGGGCCGATCCCAAGAGGAGCTCGATGCGCTCCGCGTCCTCCAGACGCAGCTCGGCGGACTCGCCGCCGGTGTTGAAGGCGGCCAGGATGGTCTCCCCCTCCGCCGACCGGGTGAAGGCCAGCAGGGGCCCCTGGGCCGCCCGGTAGCGGATGTCCCCCCGCCGCAGGGCAGGGGACTCCTGCCGCAGGTGGCCCAGGCGGGTGAACCAGCCAAGCAGTTCATAGTCCTCCCGGCCCCAGGGGAAGGTGCGGCGGTTGAAGGGGTCCTCAAAGCCCTCCATCCCCGCCTCATCCCCGTAGTACACGGTGGGGGAGCCGGGGAAGGCGAACAGCAGGGCGGCCCCCAGCTTCAGCAGCTCCTTGCCCCGGCGGCGCTGGTCGGCCTCCATGCGGAAGCTGGCCCGCCACTCCCGGGAGCGCTCCCGGCACTCGCTGCCCACCCCCAGGAGGGTGAGGATACGGGGGGTGTCGTGGGTGCCCAGGGAATTCATGGCCGAGTAGTAGGCGAAGGGGGGATAGTTTTCCCGCAGGGTCTCCATGGTCTCCATGAAGTCCGCCGCGTCGCCCCCCCGCAGGTAGTCCAGGGCGGCCCCACGGAAGGGGTAGTTCATCAGGCCGTCGCAGTGTCTGCCCAGAATGTGCTTCCGGCGCACCCCGTAGGCCACCTTGGTGGAGCCGTCCTCCCACACCTCTCCGATGACTACCGCGTCGGGTTTCTCCGCCCGGGCGGCGGCGTGGACCCCAGCCACGAAGTCGTCGGGGAGCTCGTCGGCCACGTCCAGCCGCCAGCCGTCCGCGCCCGCCCGAAGCCACCGCCGGACCACCGAGTCCTCCCCGCCGAAGATAAATTCCCGGTAAGCGGGGTCGTGCTCGTTCATGGAGGGCAGGGAGTAGATGCCCCACCAGCTCTCGTACTGGTCTGGCCACTGATAGAAGTTGTACCAGGAGTAGTAGGGGGAGTCCTGGCTCTGGTGGGCCCCCAGCTCCGGGTAGAAGCCGTCCCCGTTGAAATAGCGGCTCACAAATCCGGTGTGGTTGAACACCCCGTCCAGCATCACCCGCATCCCCAGCCGGTGGGCCTTTTGGCACAGGCGGGAGAAGTCCTCCTCTGTCCCAAGCATGGGGTCGATGGAGCGGTAGTCGGCGGTGCCGTACCGGTGGTTCTCCGCCGCCTCAAAGATGGGGCAGAAGTACAGGGTACGTACCCCCAGGCTGTGGAGGTAGTCCAGCTTGTCCTCCACCCCCTGCAGGCTGCCCCCGAAGAAGTCCCGGTTGCGGATCTCCCCGCTGTGGTCGGGGCGGTACTCCGGCTCGTCCTGCCAGGCGGCGTGGACCCACCGCCCCCCCACCATTCCCTTGGGGTCGGGGACACGGAGACGGCGAAACCGGTCGGGGAAGATCTGATAAGTCATCCCCTCCCCAAACCAGGCGGGGACCGCCTCGCCGCCGTCGTACACAGTGAGCTGGAAGGGGCCCAGCTGCTCCCCCTTTTTGCCGTCCAGCCGCTCCAGGGTGAAGGTATACCACACAAGGCCCACATAGTCCACGGTATCCAGCACGCAGGTGAACACATCCCGGTCTCCGTCCAGGCCGGACCAGGGCATGGGGATCTCCACCGTCTCATCCGCCCGGAATTCAAAGCGGGCGGACAGGCGGGCCCAGGAGTAGCCCTCCGCCCGCGGGGGGCGCAGGTTCAGCGTTACCTTGGTCCCCGAGGCCACCGCCCCGTAGGGGTCCTTATACCGGGAGTCCCGGGAGTCAAAAATGGTTGGTCCTGTCATGGTATCACCTTAGTTTCTCGTTCTTCGTCCGGGCGGCCTGCGGTCGCCCCGGTGGCTGGCTCAGGAGTAGTGGTAGCTCCCGCCGCCGATGAACTCCCGCAGGAGGGAGTCCTTATCCACCAGCTCCGGGTCGATGGGTTCGAAGTACTGGAAGGCCTCAATGAGCTCCAGCAGCTCGGCGCGGCGCACGTTCTCCTCGGGCACCGCCTGGAGGAGAGGGAGGGCGTAGTTCTTCATCACTGACACCTCATAGGGGAGGGAGGAGTCGAAAATGATGTCCGCCCGGTTCTTGTAGGGGGAGATGTACAGCTTCTCCCCCCGGCGCACATTGGCCCACATCTCCAGGGTGTCCTCCACATCGGTGCCCCGGAAGTTGTAGTCCCGAACCGCCCGGCGGGTCAGGCGCATCCAGGTGCCCTTGAAGCGCAGGACGGAGCCCTCGTTCACATTGGAACGGGCGGAGATGTACAGCTTGGTGGCCTCCGGGTGACGGCCGGCGATGTCGTCGTTGAGGGCGTGGATGCCCTCGAACACCACGATCTCATTTTTGCCCAGCTTCAGAGGAGTGGCCCGGCTGTCGTTGCGCATGTGCCGGGCAAACTCATACTTGGGGATGAAGATCTCCTCCCCGTGGGCCAGGGCAGTGAAGTGCCGGTCCAGCAGATCCATATCCAGGCACAGGGGGGACTCAAAGTCGATGTCCCCCTCCGGAGTCCGGGGGGCGGTGCGAGGGTTGATGGTGTGAAAGTAGTTGTCCATTGCCACCGCGTGGGTGTTGACCCCCCGGCGCTGGAGCTCCTCGGCGATCTTCATGGCGGTGGTGGTCTTTCCGGAGCCGGAGGGGCCGGAGAGGAGCACGATGGGGCTGCGTTCCAGATTGGTGAGGATTTTATCCGCGGCCAGGGACACCCGCTGGGCGTAGTTGTCGTCGCACTCGGCCAGAAACTCATGGACGTCCGTCTGGATGCGGCGGTTGATCTCCTGCAGTTGGTAAGCCATGGGAAAAACTCCTTTCTGTCAATCGGCTGTGTTCAAATCCGCGCTCTGGGCATTAAGCAGGGCCTAAGTCCGGTCCTGATAAAAGGCTGCGATTTCGTCCTTCTGGGCCAGAATCTTGTCCCGGGAGGCCAGGTAGTCGTGGGGGTATTTGGGGTTGGGCAGGCGGACGATCCGCCCGTTTTTCCGGTCCACCAGCTTGGTGACCCCGCCGCCCCCGATGGAGACCACGGTCTGCAGCTCCTCCATCATAATGATATTATAGACGCTCTCCTTGCCGGGGAGACACCAGCCCACGTTTTCCAGAGAGCCGGACATGTACTTCTGCCGGTACAGGTAGTAGGGCAGGTAACCCGCCCCCCGCAGGGTTTCCCGGGAGAAGTCCAGCATGCGGGCGGTCTCCTCCCCGCTGGGGAGGGCACCGCCCTCCTCCATCAGCCGGGAATCCTTCTTCAGGGCCAGGGTGTGGACGGTGACGTTCTCCGGCTCCAGGGAGAGCACCCCCTCCAGGGAGCGGCGGAAGCCCTCAAAGGAGTCCCGGGGCAGGCCGGCGATCAGGTCCATGTTGATGGAGTCAAAGCCCACCTCCCGGGCCAGGGCATAGGCATCCAGGATGTCCCGGGCGGAGTGTTTCCGTCCGATGGCAGCAAGCACCTGGTCCTCTAGGGTCTGGGGATTGATGGAGATGCGCTCCACCCCCTGGTCCCGTAAGACCTCCAGCTTCTCCCGGGTGATGGTGTCGGGACGTCCCGCCTCCACCGTATACTCTACGCAGGTTTCCAGGGGGAGATGCGCCCGGGCGGCGGAAAACAGCGCCTCCAGCTGCCCGGCGGACAGGGTGGTGGGGGTGCCGCCCCCCACATACAGGGAGTGGATGGACAGGCCGCTCTCCTTCAAAACCCGGCCGGTGTGCTCCACCTCCTCCAGCACCGCCGCCAGATAGGGCTCCACCAGCTTCAGAGTCCGGCCCACGTCGGCGGACACAAAGGAGCAGTAGGCGCACCGGGTGGGACAGAAGGGAATCCCGATGTACAGGGACACCTGGTCCTCCCGCACTGCCCGGTCCACCGCCAGGCTGGCCTGGGCGCAGTCCACCGCCAGCTTGGCCCGGAGGGGGGACACGCGGTACTCCCCCTCCAGCTCGGCCTGGGCCTGCTCCGGCGTGCCCCCCGCCAGCATGCAGCGGGTGGGCAGCTTCACCGGGCGCACCCCGGTGAGGGCCCCCCAGGGGGGCTCCTGGCCCAGCACGGCGGTCCCCGCCCGGTAAAAAGCCATCTTCAGGGCGTGCTGGAGGGTGTGGTACACCCGATCCGGGGCCTCGTCCAAAAGGCGGCTCTCCACCTGGGTCTCGCCCTGGGCGGTCCCCTCGGGGCGGGTCACCCGGGCGGTCACCACCGTCCGGTCCGGGCCTCGGTCCAGGGCAAAGACCGCCTCGTTGTCAGAGGGGGCGTACCCCTCCGGGTACTCCGGGCGCTCCCCGGGGAACAGCATGAGCATCATCTGCTCCACCGAGTATTTGTAGCGCTCCGGCTGCCAGTTGTAATTTTGAATTTGGAAATACAGCTTCATAACAGTACCACTTGAATTGTTTTTTGGGGAGTTTTGCCGCCTTCTTGTTTTTAAGCCTTCCCCCTTCAAGGGGGAAGGTGCCCCCGAAGGGGGCGGATGAGGGTGCTCTCTTGAGAGCTGTCACCTTCTTGGCGGGAGCCGTTTCATTTGACGCAGGAGAGTTCCGCCGTCTGCGGACGGCGGGTTACTTTGCCCACGGCGGCAAAGTAACCAAAACGCCGCCGGGGGACGGCTCAGGATGAGCGCTCCGCGCTCATATTCGCCTTACCCCCGGTCCCCCATTATGGGGGACGCGTTCCTGAGGGGCTATGTGTCATTTCCGGCGCGCAAAAACTGAGTGGCTGGTCTAAATTCACGCCGGGCCACTGGGCCCTGGCTCTGCAAAAATTCAGGGTCTATGCGGTTCCACGACTGCGCCTGGCTTTGCCGATCAGGTGGCGGCTGGTGCTGGGCTGTAGAGCGCGACGACCTCGGCGCGCCGCTCAGAGTTGTTTCGCAAATCCACCGTAGGGGCGGCACACTGGGCCGCCCGGTTTCCATGGAGCAGCGGGAGGCCCAAGGGCCTCCCCTACCCAAACCAGGCGTGTTCTTACGAGATCTGTAGGGCGGGGGCTTGCCCCCGCCGCCGTAGTTCGGAAAGCAATCCGTTAACCGACGGGCCGGCCAGTGTCCGGCCCCTACGATAAAGAAAGAATAGCTCCAGGATACATGTAGGGGCGGCTATCAGCCGCCCGAAAGCCTTCCCCTCTGGGAGAAGGTGCCGAGCGAATGCGAGGCGGATGAGGGGGCAGATTTCCGCCTACTTTGCAGGTGCGGCCCCCCCTGGACGTCACGCTGTGGGAAAGGTTACTTTTTGAGCCGCTCCCACTCCTCCATCCGGGAGATTATGGCGTCCAGCTTTTCCTCCATCCGGTCCCGCTGTTTTTGGGCTTCCCGGCAATGGACCACCAGCGCTCCCACACCCACAGCCGCCGCAGCAAACAGGAGCAGGGCTCCGATAAGGGCAAACAGATCAAGGAAGCTCAGCAAAGCCACCAGGTAGACGAGGACAAGAAATCCAAAAATGACTGCCACGGTCTTCATAGAGCACACTCCTCTCGCAAAGCCTGTCTTTGCTTCTGCTCTGTGGGGTCACTCCTCAATGTGATTGGAAGCGCAGTCCGATTCCGGCTTCTCCGTCTTGGAGGCCAGGGCGTTCAGCTTTTCTTCAATTCGGATCAGCCGCAGGGTGACACAGAACAACGCCGCGAAAAGCGCGCCCGCGCAGAGAATCCCGCCAAAAACCACACCCATATCGCCCAACAGAGCCAGGACGACATAGATCAGCACAGAAAATCCGAGTGTTCCGCCCAAAAACAGCAGCATTGATCCCACTCCTCTCTGGATTGGTCCGCAGAATTAGTCCATAGCCCCCTTGATGGCGCGGAGCAGGTCGCCGAACTCCTCATAGGCGGGCAGCTCCGGGTGGTCGGCCTTGATCTGCGGGGTGCTCTTGAACAGGAAGCCCGCCTTGCTGGCCTGGATCATGCCCAGGTCGTTGTAGCTGTCCCCGGCGGCGATGGTGTCGTAGCCGATGGACTGCAGGGCCTTCACGGTGGTGAGCTTGGACTGCTCACAGCGCATCTGAAAGCCGGTGATCTCCCCGCTGGGGGCCACCTCCAGGGAGTTGCAGAAGATGGTGGGGTAGTCCAGCTTCTTCATCAGGGGCATGGCGAACTCCTCGAAGGTGTCGCTGAGAATGATGACCTGGGTGAAGGAGCGCAGCTCGTCCAGGAACTCCTTGGCCCCGGGCAGTGGGTCGATCTTGGCAATGGTGGCCTGGATCTCTTTCAGGCCCAGGCCGTGCTCCTTCAAAATGCCCAGCCGCCACCGCATGAGCTTGTCGTAGTCGGGCTCATCCCGGGTGGTGCGGCGCAGCTCCGGAATGCCGCTGGCCTCGGCGAAGGCGATCCAGATTTCGGGGACCAGCACGCCCTCCATGTCCAAACAGGTGATGTACATCGTTTCTATTCCTCCCGTCGCAAAATCGCGTCACAGTTTGAGCCGGCCTCCGCCCCCTGCGGGGCGGAGGCTCAGAGATAACCGCTGTTTTTCAGATTTCCGCCCCATACTCCCGGATGAGCCGGGAGGACCAGGAGATCAGCGTCTCGCACAGGGCGCGAAACTCCGGCGTCTCCGGTCCAGACAGGGCGGCGGCCCGCTCCCGCCCCACCAGGACGGCCCGGTCCTCCTCCCCCAGGCGGGGCAGGAGCTCCCGGGGGCGGGTCAGGTCCTCCCCGGTCTCCAGGAAGTGCTTGGCCTGAAGAAGAAAGCCCGCCTGCTTATAGAGCTCCCCCAGCATGGGGATGCTCTTGTCGTGGAGCCGGTTGTGGACGGCGGCGTGGTAGATGCCGCAGGCCCCGGCGTGGACCGCTTTCTGAATGTCCCTCCGCTCCACCGGCGGGAGAATTTCATCCAGAGAGCCCAGCCATGGGCGGGTGTCCCGAGCAAACTGGAACAGCTCGGACCGCTCCCAGGCGGCCAGCTCCTCTCTGCCGGAGACGAAACCGCACACCAGCTCCCGGTTTGGAAGCCGGCCCAGCAGCCCCTCATACACATCCAGGTCGGCGGGGGTCAGCCGGTCCAGCACCACCACCGCGTCGATGTCGCTGTCCGGCCGGCCCTCTCCCCGGCCCCGGCTGCCCTGGAGCCCCACGAAAACCAGCCGGTTTTTAAATACGTTTTGTAATTCTTTCAGAAATAAGTCCATCCACGACTGAATATCCAAGGGGTCTCCCCCATTGCAGCCCGCGGTATTCATCGGACCGCTCTCAATTTTCTTTGCCCTTCAGGTTCTGAAGGAAGTTGTCCAGCCGGCTCACCGCCTCGGCGATGTCCTTCATGGAGGCGGCGTAGCAGGCCCGCACATAGCCCTCGCCGCCGGGGCCGAAGGCGTCGCCGGGGATGACGGCCACCTTCTCCTCCCGGAGGAAGCGCTCGCAGAACTCCTGGGAGCTCAGGCCGCTGGACTTGATGCAGGGGAACACATAGAAGGCCCCCTTGGGCTCGAAGCAGGTCAGGCCGATGCGGTTCAGGTTCTCCACCAGATACCGGCGGCGGCTGTCGTACTCCTCCCGCATGTGCTCAATGTCCCCGTCCCCGTTGCGCATGGCCTCAATGGCGGCGTACTGACTGGTGGTGGGGGCGGACATGATGCCGAACTGGTGGAGCTTGGTCATGGCGGCCACGATGGGCTTGGGAGCGCACACGTAGCCCATGCGCCAGCCGGTCATGGCGTGGCTCTTGGAGAAGCCGTTGACCAGCACGGTGCGGTCGTACAGCTCAGTCAGGTTGGCGGGGGACACGTGGTGCTGGCCGTAGGTGAGCTCGGCGTAGATCTCGTCGGAGAGGACCATGATGTTGGTGTCCTTCAAAATAGGCACCAGGGCCTCCAGGTCCTTCCGCCCCATGATGCCGCCGGTGGGGTTGCAGGGGAAGGGCAGCACCAGCACCTTGGTCTTGGGGGTGATGGCCGCCTTCAGCTCCTCGGGGGTGAGGCGGAACTGGTTCTCCGCCTTCAGCTCCACGTACACCGGGACGCCCCCGGCCATCTCGGTGAGGGGGCCGTAGCACACAAAGGAAGGGGTGGGGATGATGACCTCGTCCCCCGGGTTGATGAGACAGCGCAGGGACAGGTCAATGGCCTCGCTGCCGCCCACGGTGACCAGCACCTGGCTGGTATAGTCATAGCTCAAATCGAAGCGGCGCTTTAAGTAGTTGGCAATCTCCCGCCGCAGCTCCAGCATGCCGGCGTTGGAGGTGTACTTGGTGTGGCCCCGCTCCAGGGAGTAGATGCCCGCGTCCCGGATGTGCCAGGGGGTGACAAAGTCGGGCTCGCCGATGCCCAGGGTGATGGCGTCGGTCATCTCCTCCAAAATATCAAAAAACTTCCGGATGCCGGAGGGCTTGACGCCCTGGATCTTCTGATTCAAAATCTGGTCATAATTCATGAAAATACAAACTCCCTTTCTTGGGGCTCCGGACGTCGGAACACCAGATGCTTCTCTTTATATTTCTTCAAAATGAAGTGGGTGGCAGTGCCGGTGACCCCCTCGATGGTGGCCAGGCGCTCGCCCACGAACTGGGCCACCTCCCGCAGGGTGCGCCCGGAGATGATGACGGTCAGGTCGAAGGACCCGCTCATCAGATACATGCTCTCCACTTCCTCGTACTGGTAGATCCGCTCGGCGATGCGGTCAAAGCCGTCGATGCTCTGGGGGACCACCTTCACCTCGATGAGGGCAGTGACATTCTCCCGCTTCACCCGGTCCCAGTCGATGATCGCCTGATAGCCCAAAATGGCGCCATCCTCCTCCAGGCGTGCTCGCTCCTTCTCCACCTCTGCCTCGGTCATGCCTGCCTGTGCGGCCAGCTGTGCGGTAGGTTGAGTACAGTCTTGTTCCAGCAGTTCCAGCAGCGTATGCATAGTCTGGGACCTCCTTGTATGGATTTTCTCCCGTCCAGAATCACAAGCCGGGAATTGGTTTCATTATAGCTTATTTTCTCCTATAAGGCAATGCGCGGCAGAAAAAAAGAGCGGCTCCTCCCGATGGGAGGAGCCGCAGTTCTGTCTGAAAAGTTTGGGCAGGCCGTTCCGCTGTCAGGCGGGCCGTACGGCCTCCTTCTTGTTGAGCATCACCTGATAGACAATCATTACGACCAGAACCGCCGCGCCGATCAGATCCGTGAAGGCACCCGGATCGATCATACACAGACCGGCGGCAATACACACCAGCCGAAGCACCATATTCAGCTTGCGCAGCATGAAGCCGATGAGGCCCGCGCCCAGCAGGAACATGCCGCAGGAGGAGGTAACGACAATCCGCACCACGTCAAAGACCGTGTACTCGCCGATGAAGAGCATGATGGGGCTGAACACGAAGATGTAGGGGACGATAAAGGCCGCGATGGCCAGACGGGTGGCGTTCAGACCGGTCTTCATGGGGTCGGCCTTGGCGATGGCGGAGCCGGCGTAGGCAGCCAGGGCCACAGGAGGCGTAATATCAGCCACGATGCCGAAGTAGAACACGAAGAAGTGAGCCGCCATCAGAGGCACGCCCATCTGGATCAGGATGGGGGCGCAGGTGGTGGCCATGATCACGTAGTTGGCCGTGGTGGGCACGCCCATGCCCAGGACGATACAGCAGAGCATGGTCAGCACCAGGGCAATCATCAGCTGGTCGCCGGCCACCGCCACGATGGCGTTGATGATGATCTGGCCCAGGCCGGTGGAGGTGACCACGCCGGCCACGATGCCCGCCATGCCGCAGGCCACGCCCACGGACAGGCAGCTCTTGGTGCCGCCCTCCAGAGCGGTGACATAGGTCTGTACGTTCTTCCGGTTGGGCTCACTGATGAGGGTGAAGATGATGAACAGTACAAAGAACACCGGCAGGAACCAGGTGGTCATCATATCCCGGTAGGCGTACATCTCCTGAGATGTGGCGTTGGGGAAGATGAGGGCCAGGTTGGGCATGCCGAAGGCGTAGATCAGCAGGGGGATGCCGGGGATCAGCATGAGCAGCTTGCGGCCCACGCCCTTCTCCCGGTCCATCATGCTGGCCACGATGGCCACCAGAGAGGAGACCACCGCGCAGTAGGCCATGGTAAAGGAGCCGGTCTGCATGACGGTATACACCAGCACCACCAGGGGGAGCAGCAGGTAGAACTTGGGCCAGATGTCCCGGAATTTCGGCAGCTCAGACCGCTTCAGGCCCTTCAGCCCCATGGACTTGGCCTTGAAGTGCACCATGATGAAGATACCGGCAAAATACAGGAACGCAGGCAGGATTGCCCGGATGATAATGGTGTTGTAGGACTCGCCGGTCATCTCCGCCATCAGGAAGGCCGCCGCGCCCATAATGGGGGGCATGATCTGACCGCCGGTAGAGGCCGCCGCCTCCACCGCGCCGGCAAACTGGGGCGGATAGCCGGTTTTCTTCATCAGGGGGATGGTCACCGAGCCGGTGGTCACGGTGTTGCCCACGGAGGAGCCGGACACCATGCCGCACAGGGCGGAGGAAATGACCGCCACCTTGGCGGGGCCGCCGGAAGACCAGCCCGCGAGCCGGTTTGCGAACGAAATAAAGAAATTCGCAATGCCGGTGCGCTCCAGAAACGCGCCGAAGATGATGAACAGCACAATGTAGGTATAGCACACGCTGACCGGCGTGCCGATCACGCCGCTGGTCGTGTAGAACAGCTTATAGATGATGTTCTGCAGGGCCTTATAAAAGCTTGCGCCATAGCTCAGCTGATTATAGAACGCGTAGACGACCAGAAGCCCGGCTACCACAAGGATCGGCAGACCCACGCAGCGGCGGCAAAGCTCGACCAAAACCAGAATGCCGATGCAGCCGATGACCACATGAATGGGCTGGATGCGGGTGGCAAGCCGGATCATCGTCATGGCGTTGAGCGCAAAGTAGAAAAAGCAGGCCGCGCCGACGAGCATCAGGAGAATGTCGTACCACGGCAGATAGTTGGGCCGCACGTGATGCTTGCTGGCCGGGAAGTTCAGAAAGCCCGCAAGGATGATAAAACCCATGAACAGCGGCAGCCGGATCTCCGGCATGGCCGTGGAAAACAGCGTCATGCAGATGCAGTACACGGCGAAGCACGCCATAAAGACCTTAATGATAATGGCGCGCCAGCCGGACCAGATGCGGGTGTTGGATTCGCGGTCATATTTGCGCATGACCTCATCAACGTCGGCGGCGATATTCTGCTCTGTACCGGCGTTTGCGGTCGCGGGGGTGGTCTTGTCAGGATTCTTGGACAAGATGCATCTCTCCTTCTTCTTTTTGTACGACAACTACGGCAGGGAAGCCCTGCCGTAGTTGCTGCTATGCGTAAAGTACGCGTTAAGCTTACTTGGTGGGAACGTCAAAGCCCTTTTCCGCGAAATACTTGGCCGCGCCCGGATGATAGGGGACGGAGGTAACGGAAGCGCCGAACTCGGTGCTGACCTCCGCGTACTTGGCGTGGGTGTCGGTGAGACTGGCGGCGTTGTCGAAGATATCGGCGACCAGCTTGTAGATGGCGTCCTCAGAAACGTCGTCGCGGGCGAGAACGACTGCGCTGACGGCGACGGTGATGGTGTCAGAATCAAGACCGTAAACATCCTTGCTGATGGTGACCTTGGTGTAGTACGGGGAAGAGGCAAGCAGCTTGTCGACGTGCTCATCATCGAGCGAGACAAGATAGACGTCCTTGGTCGTCGCAAGGTCAGTGACTGCCGTTGTCG
>OOBN01001565.1_pt1 | contig 16241 bp, 8 predicted proteins | sample 1671091 | NCBI WGS metagenome assembly OOBN01 (sample SAMN06348121, study PRJEB24527) | human gut metagenome | biome: human gut; feature: ankylosing spondylitis patient; material: feces | host: Homo sapiens | place: China | collected 2015-10 | reverse complement strand
CCAGATACGGGTTGACGGCGCAGGCACCGTAGCCCAGCAGGGTGGCAAAGTGGTGCACCTCGTGCGGCTCGGCGCTTTCCAGAATGAGGGCCAGCGCGGTGCTCTTCTTGGTGCGGATGAGGTACTGCGAGACGGCCGACACGGCCAGCAGGCTGGGGATGGAGACATGGTATTCGTCGATGTCCCGGTCGGACAGGATGATGATGTTGGCACCGTCCTTATATGCGCGGTCCACTTCCAGGAAGACACGGTCGATGGCCTTTTCCAGGCTGGTGTTCTTGTAGTAATTGATGGAAACGGTCGCGACCTTGAAGCCCGGCACGTTCATGTATTTGATCTTGAGCAGGTCGGTGGAGGTCAGAATGGGGTTGTGGACCTTGAGCACCTTGCAGTTTTCGGGCTTGTCTTCCAGCAGGTTGCCATGGGCGCCCACGTAGACGCTGGTGGAGGTGACGACCTTCTCCCGGATGGCGTCGATGGGCGGGTTGGTCACCTGCGCGAACCGCTGCTTGAAGTAGTTGAACAGCGGCGGGTGCTGGCCGCTCAGCACGGCCAGCGGGGTGTCGGTGCCCATTGCGCCGGAAGGCTCTGCGCCCAGCCGGGCCATGGGGAGGATGAGGTCCTTGACCTCTTCGTACTTGTAACCGAACACCTTTTGCAGGCGGGTCAGCTCCTCGCCGGTGTAGCTGGGCACCTTGATGTTGGGGATCTTCAGGCTCTTGAGCTGGACCAGATTGCGGTCGATCCACTCGCCGTAGGGCTCGCGGCTGGCGTAGTATTCCTTCAGCTTCTCGTCATCGACGACCTCACCCTTGACGGTATCCACCAGCAGCATCTTGCCGGGGCGCAGGCGGTCTTTCTTCTCGATGTCGGCGGGGTCGCAGGGGAGAACGCCCACCTCAGAAGAAAGGATCATCCGGCCGTCCTTGGTGATGTAGTAGCGGCTGGGGCGCAGGCCGTTGCGGTCCAGCACCGCGCCCATGACGTCGCCGTCCGAGAAGAGGATGGCGGCGGGGCCGTCCCACGGCTCCAGCATGGTGGCGTAATACTGGTAGAAGTCCCGCTTTTTGGGGCTGATGTTCTTGTTGTTCTCCCACGGCTCCGGGATGGTGATCATCACGGCCAGGGGCAGGTCCATGCCGTTCATCACCATGAACTCCAGCGCGTTGTCCAGCATGGCGGAGTCGGAGCCGGAGGTGTTGATGATCGGCAGGATCTTGTTCATATCCTCCTGCATGATGGGGCTGGCGATGGACTCCTCACGGGCCAGCATCGCGTCGGTGTTGCCCTTGATGGTGTTGATCTCGCCGTTGTGCAGGATAAAGCGGTTCGGGTGGGCGCGCATCCAGCTGGGGTTCGTGTTGGTGGAGAAGCGGCTGTGCACCATGCCGATGGCGGATTCATAGTCCTCGTCCTGAAGGTCGAGGTAGAACAGGCGCAGATCGTGGACCAGGAACATGCCTTTGTACACGATGGTGCGGCTGGACAGGCTGGGCACATAGGTGCCGTTGCTGGCCTGCTCGAACACGCGGCGGACGATGTAGAGCTTGCGGTCAAAGTCGATGCCCTTGCTCACCTTGGCGGGCTTTTTGATGAAGCACTGCCAGATAGCGGGCATACAGTCGCGGGCTTTCTGGCCCACGGCGTCGGGGTTCACGGGGACCTCGCGCCAGGCGAGGAACTCCAGCCCCTCCTTGCGGGTGACGAGCTCGAACAGCTTCATGGCCTGAGCACGCAGGTGCTCGTTCTGCGGGAAGAAGAACATGCCAACGCCATATTCACGCTCGTTGCCGAGGCTGACGTTCATCTCTTCCGCGACTTTGGAGAAGAACTTGTGGCTGATCTGCAGCATGATGCCCACGCCGTCGCCGGTCTTGCCCTCAGCGTCCTTGCCGGCGCGGTGCTCCAGCCGCTCGACGATGGACAGTGCATCGCTGACGGTCTGGTGGCTCTTGCGGCCCTTGATGTCCACCACAGCGCCGATGCCGCAGGCATCGTGCTCAAACTGTGGATCGTACAGGCCAAGGGTGTGCGTTTGCTCTGTAAAGTTTTGCATAGTCTTTCCCATCCTTTTGACACTCCAGATTGTGCTCTGCCGGGCGCGGCACCCTCCGCACCCCGGAAAACGAAAAAAGCGCCCCGCAAGGGCAGACGATGCCCCTGCGGAACGCCTTTGTTCCGATAGCTTTATTATACCCTGCACTGAAAAATGTTCAAGTGACAGCTGCGCCAAATATAACAGCCGCTTTGCACCGCTTCTTGTGCGAAACGCCGCGAACCCCCGCAGCTGTGCGCGGCACACAACCAAAACCGCCGCACCCGGCGGCCTTTTGCAAGGCACAGGATGCGGCGGTTCTTATGCGTCAGTGCGGAGATTCCTGCGGTTCAGGGGTGCTCAGTGCTTGGGGGAATACTGTTTGCGGGTGAAGAACCATCCGCAGGCCAGCAGCAGGGAGCCCAGGCTTGCCAGCACACCGGCCATCCAGCTGGTGGTGCCGGTCTGGGGCAGGGCGGCGGCGTCCGGGGCAGCGTCCTGTACGGCGGGGTTCTGGGGGTTCTCCGGGGTCACAGGGGTCTCATCCGGGGTAGCGTCCTGCACCGGGGGATTGTCCGGGTTGGCGGGGTCCACGGGGATATCCGGATCAACGGGCGGCACGGGGTCCGGATCCGGCGTGGGTTCCGGATCGGGCACGGTGGCCGTGTTGACGAAGTTGATGGACAGGGTCTTGCCGCCGAGGATGGAGCCGAGCCAGCTGTCTGTGCTCACCTTGCTGGTAGCGCCGGTAGCGGGGTTGGTCACCTCGGTGCCCTCCAGCTCCTTGTAGGACTCCTCATCGCAGATGACGTAGATCTCCGGGTCGGTGTCGTAGCCGTCGGGGGCGATGGCTTCCTGCAGGTAGTACACCACGTTTTCCAGCAGGGCATAGTCGATGTTCAGCTTGCCGTTGGTGGTGGTGACGGTGTAGGTCAGCTTGTCCTTGGTGGGGTCGTACTTGACCCAGCAGTAGAAGCCGTCCTTCTCCAGCACCTGTTCGCCATCCTTGTTGGTGGTGTAGGTGGGCTCCACATAGGTGCAGTACATGGGGTTCTTTTCACCGGTTTTCTTGTCGGTCTCGTACTTCCACAGGTAGAAGCTGGTCTGGCCCTCGCCCTCGTCGTCACCGATGACGTTGCCGTCGGCGTCGGTCTTGGTCAGGTCCAGGGTGCCGTCTGCCTGATGCAGCACCATGGAGGCGTACCAGTTCCAGGCGGTGTTCTGGTAGTCATTGCCTGCATTCTGGAAGTCGATGTTGGTGGCCATGGCGAATGCCGCCCAGGTGGCTTCGTCCTCGGTCAGGCCGCTGGCCAGCAGGGTGTTGAAGTAGGCGTTGGCTTTGTCCCATGCACCGGGGGTCTCGTTCAGTTTGTCGGCCATGTAATCGCCGATGGTTTCCTGAGTGCCGTCGGCAGCCCACTGGCCGTGGCTGTGGTTGTGGTCAACATTACCGCCAGCCTCGGCATCGACCTTTTTCGGGTCACCCACCTTGAAGCTCAGGATGTTCTGGTAGAAGTTGTCGTAAAGGGTGGAGGGGTCCATCTTAACGGTGTTGTTTCCGGTATTGGGGTTGTCTGGCATACCCTTTCCGGAACGGCTCAACTCCTTCAGAGCCTTGGAATCATTTTTCAGCAGTTCACTTACGCTGTCGTACTTGGTGCCGTTCGGCTTCTTATAGTAGTCCAGAATGTAGTCGTCGTAGGTCTTGTAACCCTTTTCTGCCATATACGGCTTCAGTGCCTTCCGGACATCCGAGGTCATCAGAGCATCGCTGGAGTGGTTCTGGCGACCAAGGATATCATCAGTTGCAACCTTCTTGCCGTTGGAGACTTTTTTATAGGCACGGGTGGAGGTGTTCTTGTCTTTGTTCAGAACGATCTTTCCATCGTCGGTGGTCTGAACATCATTCTTGCTGAAGCCGCCGTAGTAATGATCGCCGGATCTTACATAATACTTACCGTTGATCAGTTCCACCTCGGTACCGGCAGGCACATCGGTTCTAGAAGATTGAGTGGTCAGGTTGCCCTCCGAATCAAGGTACTGAGGCAGCCAACAATCTTCGCCGTATTTCGCCAGCGCAGCATCCACCAGATCCTCCATGCAGCCGGACGCAGCGTTTTTATCGTACTTCAGCTCAAGGTTCGTATTGCCAGCATATTCCTTCGGCAGCTCCTGCCCGTCAAAACCGGTGACGCCGGTCTGATCGTCATTCTTCATGTCCGGGGTGGAAACGGTCAGGCTGCCTTCCTTGTACACATAAGTGTGCTTGGAACCGTTGGACAGGGACACATCAAACATGGTCGTGCAACCGGGCTCGTTGTTGAGAGCAACACGCTGAGCAACAGAACCGGTTTCCTCATCGTAGTAGACATAGAGCGTGTAAGATGCACCGTTAAAATCAACGGTCTTTTTGCTGGACTCGCCGTACTGTGCGTACCACTGGGCGTCATTCATCCACTTGGCACCCGTATCAGTCTGAAGCCACTCGTCGAACTGCTTCTCGCCGTACTTCTCCACGACCTCCTGCACCTTGCTCAGCTCAATGGTCTGGTCGCCCTCGGCATCTTCCTTGATATTGAAGGTGACCTTGAAGTGACCGGTGTCCGGGTCATAGGCAACGGAGTAGTCCAAATCTTCCTCAGGCTTCTCCTCGGGCTTCTCTTCGGGCTTTTCCTCCGGGGTCTCCTCAGAGCCGGAACCTTCCTCGCCCTTTTCCTCCGTGTCGCCGGTGTCAGTATCGCCGGTGTCGGGGGTCTCCTCGCCGGTCTCGCCCTTATCTTCGGTGTCGTCCTTGTCCTCGCCCTTGATGTGGTCCTTGTTGTCCTCGGCGGTGCCGGGCAGGGTCTCGACGGTCTCGGACTGCTCCGGGCGCTCGATGGTGGGCTTGTCGTCCGAAGAGGTGTTGTTGTCGCCTTCGCCCTCGCCGTCGGTGGTCTGGTCGGTGTTGTCGCCGGTGGAAGCGGCAGGCTGCTCCTTCTCGGCAGGGGTCTCCTCCTCCTGCGCCGGGGTCTTGCTCTCGGCGGTCGGGGCGGGGGTTTCGGTATTGTCAGCCAGCGGGACAACGGTCACCTGCAGGCCGGAGCCATCCGTGTCGGACAGGGCTTCGGCTGCGGAGGCACCGCACATGCCAACCGAGCTGCTGAGCACCGAAAGGGCCAGCGTCATCGCAACGATCTGCTTCTTCTTGGACTTTTTTCTCATAATCGTCCTCCTCACTTCACTAGAGACTGTGTTCCTCGCACAACTTTTCAGAAACCTATAGCACAAAATAGACGCCCGCTGGGCAGTCCTTATAATCCTATATTATACACGTTTTCCAAAAATTTCAAGGGGGTAATTGCACGAAAAAAAGCCTGCACGGAAATTTCGGCTGATTGACGGACAGACCGACCCCAAAATGGCAAAATTGCACGAAAAAATGAACGATTTTCACGGTTTTTGAATTGCACATTTGTTGCGGACTGGAACGTTTTTGTTGCACTTCAAACACAAAAAAGCGGACAAATGACCCGCTGCAGTTTCCCACCCCGGAACTATGGGGAGCACTGGGGCCGCCGCCCGTTCTGCCCGCAGAAGCCGTTTTGCCTGCCGCAGCAACGGCGCTCCCCTCCGGCAAAAAACAAACCCGGCAAGGCCGCAGCCCTGCCGGATTTGCAGATTTAAAACGATCCTTCCGTGCTCACTTGGTCCCCTGCTCCGGGTCGGCGGCAGGGTCCCCGCCGTCTGCGGGGGTCTCCGGGTCAGCCGGGGTCGTGGTGGGTTCGGTAGCTGCCGGTTCCTCGGGCGGGGTAGTGATCTCCACGCTGGGGTCCGCCGCGATATACACGGTGATCACCGTGCCCACGTCCACCTGTGCGCCCGCCGGTTCACTGGCCGACACCACGCATCCGGCGGCATAGGAGCCGTCGTTTACCACCATAAAGCAGCTGGCCAGCAGGCCGCGGCTCTGCAGCACCTCTACGGCGGCGGCCTGTGTAAAGCCGATGATGGTGGGCATTTCCACCTTCTGCGGGCCCTTGCTGACCACCAGACGAATGGTCTCCCCTGCCTTGAGCACCGTGTCCGCCGCCGGTTCCTGGGTCATGATCTGCCCGGCCGGGACGGTGTCGCTGTACTCCTCGGTGACGTAGAACAGGTACATGCCGGTGTACTCCCGGTTGTTCTGCACCTGGGCGTAATCCATGCCGACGAAGCTGGGCACCAGATTCTGGGGCTCCAGCACCTCGCTGCTGGCCGGTTCCGGCTCCACCGATCCCGACGACGCCGAGGGCAGGCTGTGGCTCACCATGGTCCACACCATGAGCACCAGCAGAATGGCCAGCAGGATCAGGATGCCCGCCAGCAGGCCCTTGATGCTGAGCAGATGGGCCTTTTCTTCCGGCTGGCCCACCGGGGTCTCGGGCTTCATGGTGCGGCCCAGCTCCTCGGTGTACTCTTTGGAGGAGAGCGCCTGCACCAGCTGCGGCACGGTCTGGATGCGCTCCATGGGCTTGAGCCGCAGGCCCATCTGCAGCACGTCCGACACATAGCCCGGCACGGCGCTGTTCACGGTGCGGGCGCGGGGGTTGGAGTCCGACACCATGCGCTGGGCGGCCGGCACCGGGGCCTGCCCGCACACCATGCGGTAGAACACCGCTGCAAGGCCGTATTCGTCGGTGTAGCGGCCCTCAAACTCGGCGGTGGAATACTGCTCCGGGGCCGAATACCCCTCGTACAGCTGCTCGCGCAGGCCGCTTCCGGCGGTGCGCAGGCCCACCGTGGCGTAACCCGCCAGACGGCACCGGCCGTCGGCCATCACCCGGAGGTTCTCCGGGCAGATGCCCCGGTGCACCAGCCCGATCTTGTGCATGGCGGCCACGCCCTCAAACACCGGCTGCAGCATGGCACAGGCGTCGTCCGGGCGCAGCGGCGCGCCCTGCGCTTCCAGCCACTGGTCCAGCGGGGTGCCGCCCAGATTCTCCATCACCGCATACACGGTGTTGTTGGCCTCCACCACGTCCAGCACGGCTTCCAGCCCGGTGGCCGGGGTGATGCGCTCCAGCGCCCGGTACAGGTCGGCAAAGTCCATGCGGGTGGTCTTGAACAGCACCTCGCTGCCGGTCTTGGGCTGCAAGATGCAGTCTGCGCCCCGCTCGGCAGACAGGGTCACCGGCAGATATTCCTTAATGGTCACCCGGAAGCAGCCCAGGTTCTCCACGCCCCGGTACAGGATGCCCTCCCCGTCCAGGCTCAGCATCTCGCCCACGGTGTAGCGCCCGGCCAGCACCCTGCCCACGGGCAGGCAGCCGGCGGGGTTGCGCCCCGCAAACACCTTGCCGCAGTGCACACAGCTGTCGGCGGCGGGGGGCAGCTCCCCCATGCAGTACGGACACAGGCGTTTTTGCTCCATTCTTCTCTCCCCTTTGTGCTTTGATCATCTTTTATTGTATCATAGCCCACCGGGGTGTGCAAGACGTCCGTTTTTCGGTCCTGCACGCAAAAAGGCACCCCGCCTGCCGTTTCCGGTAAGCGGGGTGCCTGTGATTTACGGTTCAGCTCACGCTGTACGCCGCACCGGGGCGATTAGCCCTCGATGTAGCCGTACTGCAGGTACCAGTAGCCGTAGGGGCTGTGCCAGGTGCCCTTCAGAGTGGGGCTCTGCAGCCAGTAGTCGTTGTAGTAAGCGATCGGCAGGCAGCCCATATCCTCCATGAGGATGTCCTCAGCCTTGTGCAGCTGTGCAAAGTGCTCAGCAGAATCAGCAACCTTGGAAGCATCGATCGCAGCATCGAAGTCGGGGTTGGAGTACTTGCCATCGTTGTTGCCGTTGCCGGAGCAGAACAGATCCAGCATGTTGGAGGGATCGTTGTAGTCCATGACCCAGCCGTTACGGGCAACATCGTACTCGCCTGCACGGCGAGCGGGGGTGAAGGAGGACCACTCCATCTTGTTGATGGTCAGGGTGATGCCCAGATCGCCCCAAGCCTGCTGCAGGTACTCTGCCAGAGGCACATGGTAGCCAGCGTCGTTGGTGCTGTACTCAATGGTGGGGTAGCCCTCGCCATTGGGGTAGCCAGCCTCTTCCAGCAGCTTCTTAGCCTCGGCCAGGTTTGCCTCGTAGTCGGCAGAGATGTAGGGAGCATTACCGTTGTCGTGGAAGTAACCGCTCTCGTCCACGATGCCAGGGCCAACGATGCTGTCGGCGGCGGAGTAGGTGCCCTGCATGATGGTGTTGGCAACGTAGTCACGGTCGATGGCCAGGCTCAGAGCCTTGCGGACCTTGGCATCCTTGAAGGCATCACGCTGCAGGTTCAGGCTGACGTAGTAGGTGCCCAGGATGGTGTCAACATAGAAGTCGCCGCCGTCCTCTGCCTTGGTCAGGCTGGGGATCTCATCGGTGGGCACGTCCTTGACCAGGACAGCCTCACCGCTGTTGTAAGCTGCATAGGAAGCAGAAGAGTCCTCCAGCAGCAGCAGGGTGATGGTGTCAGAGACGATCTTGGAGCTGTCCCAGCCGCCAACGTAGTTGGGGTTCTTGGTCAGCACGATGCGCTCGGAGGGGGTCCAGTCGGTGATCATGTAAGGGCCGTTGGACACGAAGGTGTCGGGAGAGGTGCACCATGCATCGCCGTTGGCCTCAACAGTTGCCTGCTGGACAGGGCTCATGGTTGCAAAGGCAGCCATCTTGTCAAAGTAAGAGCAGGGGTAGGACAGCACGATGGTCAGGGTCTTGCCGTCATCGCTTGCCTTCACGTTCAGAGCATCGGGGTTGGGCTCTGCGGTGGGGTTGCCGTCTGCATCGGGGAAGCCGGCAGCTTCTTCAAAGCCGTCGATCATGCCCAGGCAGGTCTCTGCATAGGGAGCAGCGGTATTGGGGTCAACCATACGCTTGAAGCTGTACTCAAAGTCCTTGGCGTTCAGGTCGGTGCCATCGCTCCACTTCAGGCCGTCACGCATGGTGAAGGTCCAGGTCAGGCCGTCCTCGCTGGTTTCCCAGCTCTCAGCCTGGCCGCCGACGACCTCGTTGTTCTCGTTGATCAGCAGCAGGGGCTCAAAGATGGTGATGATGGTGTTAGCGCCATCAATTGCGCTGTTCAGAGCGGGGTCCAGAGTCTCGGGGTTAGAACCATACTGGACGGTGAAGCCAGCGGTGTTGACGCCGCCAGCGGTAGAACCGGCAGTAGAACCAGAGGTTGCAGTAGAACCGGACTTGCTGCCGCCGCAGGCTGCCAGGCCCAGAGCAGCGGCGCTGACACCAGCGACCTTGAGGAAATTACGACGAGAAATGCGTTTCATAATAATTATCCTTCCCTTAAATCAAATTGAGTGTGCCAGGTTCCCCCAGCCGCCTCTATATTCGATCCGGAGCACGGTCTGCCAAAACAGCCTGTCCTCCGGAGGAACACGAATAGTATAATGCGTTCTCGCACCGGTTACAAGTCCCAACGGGTGTCTGTAACCATTTCGTTACAATATTTCAGCCGGAAGATGAGATGTGTTCATCTTTCAGGAGAATGAAGTGTTTTTACTTCACCTTGTCCAGATGATGGCAGGCTGCCCAGTGGCCGGAGGTGACCTCCTTGAACTCCGGCACCTCGGCGGCGCACCGCTCGTCTGCGTAGGGGCAGCGGGTGCGGAAGCGGCAGCCGGACGGCGGGTTCAGGGGGCTGGGCACATCGCCCTGCAGGACGATACGCTTGGACTGGCGTGCCGTGATGGGGTCTGCCACCGGGATGGCAGAGATCAGGCTGCGGGTGTAGGGGTGGATGCTGTGGGCGATCAGCTCAAAGCTGTCGGCCAGCTCCACCAGCTTGCCCAGGTACATGACGCCGATGCGGTTGGAGATGTGCTTGACCACGCTCAGGTCATGGGCAATGAACAGGTAGGTCAGGCCCATTTCCTGCTGCAGGTCCTCGAACATGTTCACGACCTGTGCCTGAATGGACACGTCCAGTGCGGAGACCGGCTCGTCACAGACGATGAACTCGGGGTTCACAGCCAGTGCACGGGCAATGCCCACGCGCTGACGCTGGCCGCCGGAGAACTCGTGGCAGTAGCGGTTTGCGTGCTCGCTGTTCAGGCCCACGCGCTCCAGCAGGGCGATGATCTTGTCGTGGCGATCCTTCTCGTTCTCGGCCAGGTGATGGATGTCGATGCCTTCACCCACGATGTCACCGATGGTCATGCGGGGGTCCAGGCTTGCGTAGGGGTCCTGGAACACGATCTGCATCCGGCGGCGGTAGGGCAGCATATCCACGGCGATCTTGTTTTCCTTATCAAACAGCAGGTTGCCATCATAGTAGATCTTGCCGCCGGTGGGCTCGTACAGGCGCAGCAGGGTGCGGCCGGTGGTGGTCTTGCCGCAGCCGGACTCGCCCACCAGACCCAGGGTCTCGCCCTTGCGGATGGCAAAGCTCACGTCATCCACGGCCTGAACATACTTGCGGTTCTTGCCCACGCCGCCTGCGGGGAAATACTGCTGCAGGTGCTGGACTTCAACCAGCGTCTTGTGTTCACTCATTCTGCCTTTTCCCCTTTCTCAAATGCAGCCTTCTGCTGCAGCCAGCAGTAGGTATAGTGGGTGTCGCTGAGCTCGGTGCGCGGAGGCATCTTGCTCAGACAGATCTTCATGCAGTTCTTGCAGCGGGGTGCAAAGGGGCAGCCGGCCGGCGGATTCAGCAGGTCCACAGGGGTACCCTCAATGGGCACCAGACGCTCACGCACCTCGGTGTTCAGCTTGGGGATGGAGTTGATCAGGCCCTTGGTGTACTCGTGGCCCGGCTGGTAGAAGATCTCGTCGGTGGTGCCGTACTCCACGATGTGGCCGGCGTACATGACGGCGATCTTCTCGCACATGGAAGCCACGACGCCCAGGTCGTGCGTGATCATGATGATGCTCATGCCCAGCTTCTTGCGCAGCTCCTGCATCAGCTCCAGGATCTGTGCCTGGATGGTCACGTCCAGCGCGGTGGTGGGCTCGTCTGCGATCAGCAGCTTGGGCTCACAGGCCAGGGCGATGGCGATCATCACGCGCTGGCGCATACCACCGGACAGCTCGTGGGGGTACTGCTTCAGGCGCTTTTCCGGCTCGTTGATGCCGACCAGCTCCAGCAGCTCCTCGGCGCGTGCCCAGGCTTCCTGCTTGCTCTTTTTGGTGTGCAGGCGGATGACCTCCACGATCTGGTTGCCGATGGTGTACACCGGGTTCAGGCTGGTCATGGGGTCCTGGAAGATGATGGAGACTTCGTTGCCGCGGATCTTGCGGAAGTCCTTCTCCTTCATCTTCTCGATCTCGTGGCCGTTGAACCACACGGTGCCGCCCACCAGCTTGCCGGGGTAGGCGGTCAGGCCCATGACCGAGTAAGCGGTAACGGACTTGCCGGAACCGGACTCGCCCACGATGCCCAGCACGTCGCCCTGGTTCATCGCAAAGGAAACGCCGTTCAGTGCCTTGACCTCACCGGCAGGGGTGAAGAAGGAAAGGCGCTCTTCCTTGATATCAAGAATTTTTTCGCTCATCTTCGTTCACCTCATCAATTCTTCAGCTTCGGGTCGAAAGCATCGCGCAGGCCGTCGCCGAACAGGTTGAACACCAGGATCATCACGCTGATCATCAGTGCGGGGGCGATCAGCAGGTGGGGGTAGGTGTTCATGCCCTTGACGGCATCGGTGGCCAGAGAACCCAGAGACGGCAGCGGGGCTGCAACACCCAGACCGATGAAGCTCAGGTAGCTCTCGGTGAAGATGGAAGCCGGGATCTGCAGGGTGGTGGTCACGATCAGGGTGCCGATGCAGTTGGTCAGCAGGTGCTTCTTGATGATACGGCCGCTGGAAGCGCCCAGTGCGCGGGCAGCGGTGACGTACTCGCTCTCCTTCAGGATCAGGATCTGGCTGCGCACGATACGCGCCATGCTGACCCAGTACAGCAGAGCAAAGATGATGAAGATGGAGATCATGTTGGGGCCCAGGGTCTGCATCCACTTGAAGCCGGGCTTGGTGGCCAGACTTTCCAGGGGCTCCTTCAGGGCCATGCCCAGCAGGATGATCAGCAGGATATCCGGGATGGTGTACAGGACATCCGTGATACGCATCATGATGTTGTCCACCCAGCCGCCGGCAAAGGCCGACACAGCACCGTAGGTGGCACCGATGATCAGCACCAGCACCGAGGCGATCAGGCCGACGGACAGGGACACGCGGGTGCCCATCATGATACGCACCGCAAAGTCACGGCCCATACGGTCGGTACCCATAATGTGCGGGAATACCTTTTCGCCGGCATCGATGCGGGCCTGCTCAGAGGCAGAGTACTCGAACGGTGCCAGATTGTTGCTGCCCTTCACCTGCTCCGAGTAGCTGTAGGGCCACACGGCAGGCAGCAGGTAGGCAAAAATGGCAATGGCGATGATGAACACAAAGCTGACCATGGCGATCTTGTTCTTCTTCAGGCGGCGCAGACCGTCCTTCCAGAAGTTGACGCTCTCGCGCATGATCACAAGGCTCTGCTTTTCCTCGTTGCTGGCAGGCAGAAAGTCGTCAGCGTTCAGCTGCAGGCTGAGAGGATTCTTTTTGATGTTTTCCATAACGTGTTCCTCCTTTTTTACTGCAGCTTGATGCGCGGGTCGATGATCTTGTACAGGATATCCACGACCACGTTGGCCACGATGACCATGCTGGACAGCAGGATGGTGGTGCCCATGATCAGGGTATAGTCACGGTTGGTGATGGCAGACACGAAGTCGCGGCCCAGGCCGGGCACGGAGAAGATCTTCTCCACCACGAAGGAGCCCGTCATCAGGCTGGCCAGCATGGGGCCGACGTAGGTGATGACCGGCAGGATGGCATTGCGCAGCGCATGCTTGAACAGGATCATGAACTGGGACACGCCCTTGGCACGGGCGGTGCGCATGTAGTCCTGACCCATGACGTCCAGCAGGCTGGAACGCATCAGGCGGGTGATGTATGCAGAGGGGTAGATCGCCAGTGCGGTGACCGGCATGATATACGCTGCAGCGCTGTTCAGGCCCACGGTGGGCAGCAGCTTGAGGTTCATACCGAACTCATACAGCAGCAGCACGCTGGAAATAAAGCTCGGGATCGCAATGCCGCAGGTTGCGAACACGATGATGATGTTGTCCAGCCACTTGCCGCGGTTGTAAGCCGAGATACAGCCCAGCGGGATGCCGATGCACAGGGCCACCAGCACCGCCACGCCTGCCAGGCGGCAGGACACCGGCAGCTTGCTGGCGATGATCTCGTTGACCGTGCGGCCACGCTGACGCAGGCTCAGGCCCAGGTCGCCGTGCAGCAGGCTCTTCATGTAATTGACGTACTGCGCACCCAGCGGCTTGTCCAGGCCGTATTTCTCGGCCAGTGCCTGCTGAGCAGCCGCACTGATGGACTTTTCTGCCACGAACGGGCCGCCGGGGACCAAGTTCATGACAAAAAAGGTAACCGTGGCCACAATGAAGATGCTGAAGATGCCCATTGCGACACGCTTGATGATGTACTTTGCCATCGTTTGATGCCACTCCATTCCTATCAATGAAATACTATTTTGGCGTTCCCGGTCTGAGCCAGGCACTTTCCCGCATCTGCGTCTCACAGTGCAGACGTCTGTCCTTGGCACACGGACAGAAAAAGCGAATAGAAAAACGATGGCATCTTGCGGCTGCATAAACACCATCGTCCATAACCGAGAAACACTTTTTTAATTATAGTAAGGAGGTTGAAATTTGTCAATTTAGATGAAAATCATTCACTCTACTATAGCAAAGCGTGAGTGAAATAGAACACCTTTGTCGGATTTCTCGTTCCTTTGTCCGTGCAGTCCGGTCAGCTTTCCGGTTTCCGGGCGGCATCGGCCTGGCTGTAGTAGCGCTTCTTCTCCCTGTACATGTTCTCATCGGCCCGGCGCAGCAGGTTCTCCAGGTTCTCGGTGCTGGCCTGCCATACCCCGCCGATGGATGCATCCACGCTGTTTTCCCGCATCTGGCGGCGCAGCTGCTCGGTCTTGCGGGCAAACTCCTCGCGGCTCACATCCAGCAGGATCACCACGAACTCGTCACCGCCCACCCGGTAGGCGTCCTCGGCAAAAATGCCCGCAATGGTGCCCGCCGCCCGCACGATCAGCTCGTCACCGGCGCGGTGGCCCTGCTCGTCATTCACCTTTTTCAGGCCGTTCAGGTCGATGTAGATGGCACCGATCTGCTGATCCTGCACCTGCTTGTAGGCTTCCAGCCGCTCGATGTATCGGTTGCGGTTGTACAGGCCGGTGAGCATGTCGCGGTAGCTGAGCTTTTCCAGATAGGCCTGCTGCTTTTTGCGGTCCAGGCTGTTGGTCACAAAGAACTGGATGGACGCCAGCAGGGTCGCGTCATCGTAGTGCGCGCGGGGGTTGTCCACACCCAGAAAGCCCACCACGGCTCCGCCTTTCATCAACGGCACGGCCAGCAGGCGCCACACCTGCTGCGCCTTCAGCATCTCATAGCTGGGCTGGCCCCGCTCCTGCTCCAGATCGGACATATAATAGGAACGGCCCTGCCGGAAGTTCTGCATCCAGACCTCGATGACCGAAACAGGCACCTCCTGCAGATTGTCCATCTGGGCACTTACCTCCTGCCCGCAGATGGACTCAAAGGTGTTGATGAGCACATCCCGGTCCGGGTCGATCTCAAACACATAGGTGCGGTCGGCCTGAAAATAGCCGTTCACAGTGGCCAGCAGGTTGTTGATGCCCACGTCGATGTCGGTGTCGGAGTTCAGCTTGCCCACGCAGCTGTTCAGCACAGTGGCGATCTCCAGACGCTGGCGGATCTGCTCCTTGGTCCGCTCTGAGACGGCCAGCTCCCGGTTCTGGGCGCTGGTGACCACCACGAACAGCAGGATCATGGATGCCCCCACCGACAGGCTGATGAGGGAAATGTCGTCCTGGAACACCTGACACGCTGCCACCGACAGCGGCAGGACCACACAGCCGAACATGGCGATGCGGCGTCCCATCGTGAGTTTCTGGCAAAACTGGGCCATCATGGTGGTCTCTGTGCCCATGCCGATGAGCAGCAGCACCATGGACAGTGGGAAGGTATCGCTGCGGTGGTAGATGTTCTGGGCGTCGATGTAGTAGAACAGTGGGCTGAACTGGGACACGAACACCAGCCCGATGCCCACGGCGCAGGTAATGTCCACCGTCCGGCTGCGTTTCGGGGCGCAAAGACGGCCGTCCTCCCGCAGGTAGCAGCCCACATAGTGGTTGAACAGGAACAGCACCAGATACAGCCCCGCATACACCACAAAGTTGGTGGCGACCATGATGAGGTGGCTTGCTTCCCCCGGCGTGCCCTGCACGAACCAGGTGGCCGCATCGCAGCACAGCAGCGCAGCCGCCGAAAGCTCCATCCAGATCAGCCAGTTGCGTTTTTCCCGGTTGTAGTCGTTTCCCATGGACAGGCAGAACGCCGCCGTCAGGCAGAAACAGCCGCCCCACAGCAGGGCAACGTTCATGATCCGCTCCTGTTCACTCATCCGCACTTCCTCCACGCTTGTCCTTTTTCTGGTTCCTCTCCCCTGAAGTATATCACAGGCCCCCGCAAAAGGATATGGTTTTCGCACAAATTCGACGCCTGAAAATGCGTCACGTCCGGTGTTTTTCATGAAAGTTTCTGGAAACGCCGCTTTGCCGCCCTAAAACAATGCACCATTCAATTCAATCGCCGGCACTGCAAACAAAAAAAGCTGCCCTTTCCGTGCAGTGCACGCAAAAAGCAGCTTTTTCCGTTCTTATTCCGAAGCGCTCCCGATTATTCCGGCAGGTCCTCTTCGTTCTCCAGGCTGTGCCAGACGTTCTGCACGTCGTCGTTCTCTTCCAGAGCGTCCAGCAGCTTGCCCATGGCCTTCAGCTGGTCGGGGTCGGTCAGACGAGTGGTGGTCATGGGCACCATGGCCAGGTCGTCGGACAGGATCTCGTAGCCCTTCTCCTCCAGAGCCTTGACCACAGCGGAGTAGTTCTCGGGATCGGTGGTGATCTCGGCAGCGTCCTCGCTGGCGTCAAAGTCCTCGGCACCGGCGTCCAGAGCATCCATCATGGCCTCGTCGGCGTCCTTGTCCTCCAGAGAGATATCGATGACACCCTTCTGGCTGAACAGGAAGGCCACACAGCCCATGGCGCCCAGGTTGCCGCCGTTCTTGTCGAAGTAGTGGCGCAGGTCGGCAGCGGTACGGTTGCGGT
>OOBN01001551.1_pt1 | contig 16316 bp, 16 predicted proteins | sample 1671091 | NCBI WGS metagenome assembly OOBN01 (sample SAMN06348121, study PRJEB24527) | human gut metagenome | biome: human gut; feature: ankylosing spondylitis patient; material: feces | host: Homo sapiens | place: China | collected 2015-10 | reverse complement strand
GTGTTAAGAGAAACCAAAACCGGTTGGTTATGCACCACGCCATAGCTGTCGGTAAAGAACTCTGCTTGGGACTTATCTGGGGTATGTTCATCGTATTTTTTCAGATATCCGCAGTCATCATATACGAATATCCCGATATCTCCGCATGCAAGTTCTTCGCAGCGCTTTACCCATACGATCTGTCCGCTATGATAACGTGGCTCCATACTATCACCGCTAACGTATATCCCGAACTCGGCATCAGCCGGAACGCTACTGGCAGGCACTTGTATCTGCTGAAACATTTCACCTTCAAGAAAAGCTCCTAGACCTGCCGATACTGGCAATTCTGATACTGGCATCATTATGCAGTCGATTTTCGCAGGCTCTTCTGTGCCTGGCTGGTAGCGCCGAGATGCAATCAAGTCCATTTCGTACTCAGCGACCTTTTTTTGCCCGATGGCATTTAGAAGGGCGGGTTTCTGAAAGGTCTTTGTAAAGTAGGAAGGTCCTTCCTTGATGTTCAATGCGTGGCAGATTGCAACCAGTTGGTAGATGCTGGGAGTGGTGTATCCTTTTTCCCATTTACTGATTCCCTTGTCACTGACATCGACGCCATAGTGGCGGAGAAGTTCGGAGAAAGTTACAAGTGAATAACCATTCCTTTTTCGTACAGCTGCGAGAATCAGACCAACCTCATTACTATCCCTTGCGGCGACTGCATCATAGCACACCGTAGATGGGGCTATGTGCATTTTGGTGAGCGCAGTTTTCTTTTTCATAGCAAGAACACTCCTTTGTGATCCGGTAGCTCTATTATAGTATAGAAAACATAAGAAATCAACAAGAAATCTCCAAAATAGCGACAAATGCGTAATTGACATCTCCATAAAGTGGGTGTATAATCGAATCAAATCCGCAAATAACAGCTTTTTGGTGTTGATTCTGGACCGAAATCGTGTATATTTGGCGTTTTTGAGAGGTGATAATATGAGAAAAGAAAATGTAAGATGCCCGATGTGCGGAACCATGAACTATGATGTAGATCTTGATGCAACCGACGGCTGGACAAAATGCCGTCTGTGCAAAGCAGTAACCTGCTCTATGGATGAGTGGAAAAAGCATACAGTGTCCGTTCCTCTGTTAAACGAAAAACAGTTCGTGGCACGCAGTATGACTCGCAAGTAATGCACGCTGCATTCTGATAAATCTGCAAAAAGGAGGATTTCTGATGTGTGGTGATTACAACCTTCGCCGTGAGAAAAGATACGTCGAAGTGGATGTTCGTTTTACTCCTGACGGTAAGATCCGTCCTCTTGCCATAAACTATGACAAGACTCGCACTTATGGAATTGACCGTGTTTTGGCAGTCAGGCATGGCACATCGCGCCTTGGCGGAAAAGGTCACTGCTTCACCTGTCTAATCTGCGGGCAGAAGCGAAATCTTTGGCTTGAGCAGGGCAAGTGGTTCGTGGAAGCCTACTGCTCTGTGCCGGAAAGCCGTGCTTCGTAATGGCAAGGTACTTATCCCGCGCAGCCCTTTCGCGCATAGCGGGTAAGTATATCGACCAGTACTATACCCGCTTCAGGATCAGCAAAGATGCCCTGGAACCCATTGACCCTGAACGGCTTGCAAGCGCTGTTCTTGGGCTGAATGTGAAAATGCTGCCGCTGTGCAGCGATGGCAGCATCCTCGGACTGACCGTTTTTCAAAGATGCGGTTTTACCGTAACTTTAGGGGATGGTACAAAGCTTGTAGAGATGTTCATGCCGAAGGACGTTGTGATCGATTCCGCCCTTGCGGCAGACAACTGAACCGGATGCCGGAATTTCACGATAGCGCATGAAGCGGCACACCATATTCTGGCTGACCTGTTTCCGAACGACTATGGAAAAGCAGTCAAGTGCCGTGGGCACATTGCCTATCGGGAACGAAACGGACAACCCTCATGGGAGGAATGGCAGGCAAATACCCTTGCGGCAGAGCTGCTGATGCCAACATTTCTGGTCAACGCCGAAATAGAACGGGCAGGGCTGTGCCTGCCGAATGGAATCCTATACAAAGCCGTATCTGACCCGAACTATAAAAAAATTCTGGAGATGGCTGCGCGGATGGGAGTATCGTGGTCTGCTATCAGGATCAGACTACAGCAGATGCAGGTTATAAAAAGAAAACCCATCCACTGCCATCCATTGGACATCATCCGATTTGGAGAATAAACATGATTCAGTCAAATAATCGTTCTTTTAAAAATAAACCGCTGAGCAATATACAGCAGGCACAATTCAGCATCGGCTGGAGGTTTTGCCCCGTTTGCGGACACAAGCTCTACCAAAAAGATGAGAGCTGTTCAGGCTCTATCCGTATAAAGTGCCTCAAGTGCGGCAACGTAGCAACGGTTGATTTAGCCTATCGCAGGCGTTGATTGCTTTATAGGCAAAACACAATTTCAAAAATCGGGTGCATTGCACCCTGAATATGGACTGTTCGTCACCGAGCAACGGGCCATTGCCGCAAGGCAATGTATGAAACGCGCACCAAATAGCCGGGCAACAGCTGATAGAGTGATTCTGCTTTAGAACCGCTCTGTTAGTTGGTTGTCCGGCTATTTTTTTAGCCTTCAGGTAGCCTGCTCCCGTAAAAAGGAGCAGGCTTTATGTTTGTCCGTTTTTCGTGGTTGCCCCAAGCGGCGAAATATCCGTAGCCTTCCAAATTTTCGACTTTTTACGCTTTATCGAAAATTTGGAGGTTTACGATGTCTTTTAATAAGGGCTATGAGTTGAAGAAGTTTGAAGCACACTGGGAAAAGCTGCGCATTGAGTACGTAGCTGCGGGAATGACGGAAGATGCCATCCAGAAGATGTATGACTATGACCGTCAGCAGTTCAACGCTGAACGCGCCCATCTGGAGCGGACGCAGGAGCTTTCGACCGACACGTTTGAGTGCAGCGAGGATGAAAACTCTCCGTTGATGAAGCGGTATCGGGAAGTGACCACAGTAACTGATACTTACCATGAAACCAAAAGCGGCTTTGCATGGATCGGCGAAATTGAGAACGAGCGGTTGCTGTCTGCTCTTGAAAATTTATCGGGACTCGACCTCAAAATCCTTACGCTCTATGTCTATGCTGGGTATACCGAATCTGAGATTGCAGGAGAGCTTGGGGGGGCAAAGGTTGCAATTCATAAGCGAATCGAGAAAATCACTAAACTTTTGAAAAACTTTTGAACGAATTTCTTTTTCTGGTCACTTTTTGACCATTCTCGTCGGCTACCTAGTGAAGGGACAATTTCCCAAGCGGCCCCTGCCGCAGGGCAAAGCGTCCGACTTCATGGTCCTTGAAAACTGAATAGTTCCGTCATCTGGTACTCCGATAATGATACTTCCGTAATTCGCGGCCCGGTCAGAATGTAGGCGGGGTGGCTGAAATGCCAATGAAGCGGTACAAGTCCGCTGCCGAACGATTCCCCACTCGCAGGGAGCCGAGGGCGAATATGCGAGACCTTAACATATTTTATCAGGAGCGGCCGGATGCCGTTTTCGGTCTCCGGTCACTCCTGTTCTTTTACATATTTATCCGCCATTCACTTTTTACCGATACGGAGGACTGCTCAAATGGACGAATTGAATCCTACGGTGCGCGAACAGGAGATCTACGAGGAGATGGAACTGACCCCGGAAATGATCAAGTCCATCCGAACCCTCTGTGCAACCTGTCTGCGACATTTCGTAGAAGCCAAGGCTTTCAAAATTGCTATCGTGCCGAGTGCAGACAACAGCATGGACACTTGCACTGTCTGTCAGACCCGGCGTGGTTACGATTATGTTGTAATGCACCGTTGATACCGGTGCTTTATCTCAGTCATCGAAGGAGATGATGTGTATCGTATAAAAAGAATTGCTCCCATACTTCAACAGAAGCCCGCTGCCTAGGAGGTGCAGCGGGTTTCTTACATATCCAAACGGAGGTTTCGCAATTTGGAATCTACTTTAAAATTCCAACGCGGAGACATCTACTTCGTTCGACTTGACAACCGCACGGGCTCCGAACAAAGCGGAACCCGTCCAGCGGTCATCCTGCAAAACGATGTGGGAAACTCCTGCTCACCGACATTGATCGTTGCGACTTTGACAAGTAAGACAGAAAAGAAAGCTACGCAACCAACGCATTGTCTGGTGGAACCGGAAGGGCTGGAGCCGTCCATCGTTCAGGCTGAGCAAATCTTCACCATCGACAAAAGCCGTGTTAAAAGATTTGTCGGACACCTCACCCCAGAAGAGATGGGGCGGGTCGATGATGCTGTGAAAATCAGCCTTGCTCTGAACCCAATGGGAAGCATCCAAAAGCTCAAACCTATCGTCCGTTCTACGGCGGCTTATGCACCGCCAGAAGTAGTTGACGGTAAGCCGCCTGTCTATCCCTACACTCCTATCAAATCCGATTTTGAGGATGCAGGAACAGTCGAAGAAATGATGTTATACACCGAACTGCAATCCGCTGTTCACGCAATGATCCAGCGGCTCGAATACAGCTTCACCTTTAACCCCAGCTTGCTCACCAGCCCGAAGCGTAAGAAGCAAGTGACTGAGATTTTGACCGAAGCTGAAAAATACATTTGGCGAATTAAGGAGGAAATCAGATGCGCCTGAAAAACGATACGAACAATTATGCTGCTTCCTTTAATATCACTCCACCGTACCAGATGCTGGTGCTTCACAGCAAGGTGCTGATCTATCCCCGTGAGATCTACCAGCGAGGCGTAGAGCGCAAGCGGGTGGAGCTGATCGCCAGGGACTTCAACGAGTACATTGCCAACGAGCCGAAGGTCAGCTTCCGCGACGGCAAGTATTATGTGGTAAACGGTCAGCACACCATTGAGGGGCGCATCCTCCGTAACGGCGGTGAGGACTTGCCGATTCTCTGCAAGGTCTACACCGGACTGACGATGGAGCAGGAAGCACTGCTCTTTGCAGAGCAGAACGGACACTCCGCACCATTGACGGCAGGCATCAAGTTGCGTGCCAAGGTCGTGGGCGGCGATGCTCCCTCCAAGGCTTTCCTCGCTGCTACCAACCGGGTGGGACTGGCATTCAACTATGACAGTTTGCAGTTGAGCGATTACCGCATCAGCTGCGTGGGCACCGCTCTCAAGCTGTACAATCAGATGGGCGAAAAGATCTACTGCGAAGCCCTGCGGTTGATTGTGGCTGCTTGGGGAGGTAAGCCGGATTCGTTTCGTGCATCTGTTCTGCGTGGTATGATGCACTTTGTGGAGTTGTATCACGGCGAGTTCAGCGAGGAACGGCTGGTTCGTGCGCTTGGCAGCGTCCATCCCATGGAGATTTACCGTGTTGGCAGGGATAACCCTGCAAAGCTGCCCGGATGGAAGAAATACGTTTTTCCCATCTACATGGCTTACAACGGCAAAGGCCGCAAGGATGCTCTGCCGATGAAGTTCTAAAACATATTTTCTATGCCGAGAGGCACTTGCAAGCTGCGGGTGCTTCTTGTTACATAATTGTATCGCATTATCGTTGCTTTTGAAAGAAGGGCTAGATATGACCAATATGAATGTGATTCCTGTGTCGCAGGATTCGTATATCGTTAATGGCTGCAAAGTGAAAATCACTTATACAGAAGATGGTGACAGTATGGAGGTTCTTCAGAAACTGATTCATGATACCCTCCGCGAAGAAGCCAAGAATTACAGTTAAATCGACATCCTTGCAACAAAGATAGTCCAGCACTAAAATAATGGTACAGTTGATGCAGCAACCAATTCAAACAAACGAGCGTGCGCACAGTATCGTTGTTTTAGTTTTACATAGGAGCGACAACGATGAAAAAACGTGTATATACCTTATACCGTGTTTCGACCATTGGACAGGTCGAAAAGGATGACATACCCATGCAAAAAGAAGCCTGCCACGAATTTGCAGAACGGCAGGGCTGGGAAATCGTCAAGGAGTTTTCCGAAAAAGGCGTTTCCGGTTTTAAGAAATCTGCAAAAGACCGCGATCAGCTCCAACTGCTTCAGCAGGCGGCTGCTGCCGGAGAGTTTGATGTTCTGCTGGTGTTCATGTTCGACCGTCTGGGTCGGCGTGACGATGAAACGCCCTTTATTGTGGAATGGTTCACGAAGCAAGGGGTCGAGGTCTGGAGCGTAAATGAAGGACAGCAGCGGTTCGACTCCCATGTCGATAAGCTGATGAACTACATCCGCTACTGGCAGGCATCCGGCGAGAGCATCAAGACCTCTATCCGTACTCGCACCCGTATAGAACAGCTTACAGAAGAAGGTCACTACACTGGCGGCATTGTCGCTTTCGGCTACAAGCTTGTCAAGAAAGGTCGTTTGAATAAAAGAAATCAAGAAGTTTGTGAGCTGGAAATCAACGAGGAAGAAGCGGCAATCGTGCGCCTGATCTTTCAGAAGTATGTTTATGAGGGATACGGAGCAAAACGGATCTGCAACTATCTTGTCGAACACAATATTATGGGGCGCAACGGAAAGAACATCCCTAATATTACGATTGGCAGGATGATTCGTAACAAAGGATATACGGGATATCTTATCAATGGCAACGTTGAAAAAGAGTGTCCTGAGTTACGGATCATCGAGCCGGAAGTATTTGAAAAAGCTCAGGAGCTGAGGGATGCCCGCCGCAGAGAGAAGGGAGAGGATGCAGATTCGTACAGTCCTCATGCCTTGCTTTGTGGTAAAGTGTTCTGTGCCCACTGCGGCAATCGTTTGAATATTACCAGCAGCGGGCGCACTCGGCTTCGGGCAGATGGTACTGTCGTAAAAGAAAAGCGTTATCGTTATAGCTGCAACTTTAATGTTCGGCATCCGGGGCAGTGCGATGGACAGTCCGGTTATGGTGTAACAACACTGGACGCAGTTGTAGAAAGCATCGTGTGCATGAAGTTTGAAGAAATTCTGGAGTGCTCCAAGAGCAATCTTCTGGAAGAAATGCGGCGTAAAGATTTGGATGCAGCTAAAAAAGAAACAACTCGTTGGAAAGAGGAAGTCCAGACCAAGGTTGACGAACAGGATGCGTTAAAAAAGGAAATGATTCGTGTCATCCAAGGAACAAGCGGACTCGACCGCGAGATGATCCAGCAGATGGTCAATGAAAACAAGGAAGCACTGCTTACCGCACAGACCAATCTGGCAGACTCGGAAAAGAAATTGAAGGAGATCGAGGAGCAGAACCAGAAGGCTGAACGTAATTGCAGCGATCTGTTCACATGGGCAAGCACCTATAAGGGAGCCAGTTTTGAAAGGCGTCAGGCTATTTTGAAACAGTTTATCAAAGAAGTGCGTGTCGGACGTGACTATAATATCGAGATCGTTCTCAATGTACCGCTGGACGAATTTGAGGAGTTCAAGCGTCACGCAGCATCGACTGGATGGGGCAAAAATCAGAAAAACAAGTCGCAAAATCCTCAAAAAGTTGGGCGTTGTACATCAAATGCCGGAATCGTCGTTTTAGACAAAACAGCAGGTGAAACCATAAGCATTGTGCCTAAAAATGCTGCACACGCGATTTTGCGCTGTTAAGACGAATGATGCACGATTTTGCAAGGAATGGCAAAAAGAAACGCCGTATCGTGTTAAACGATACGGCGTTTTATGGACTCGAAGGGAGTCGAACCCTCGACCTTTCGGATGCGAACCGAACGCTCTCCCAACTGAGCTACGAGCCCACAAAAAAGCACCCAATTTCGAATGGGGGTAAATGAGCTATAACACCAGATCGGGAATGCAACGCTTGCACTCCCAGCTGAGCTATAGGCCCATATTGACAAGATGATTTGCGACGCTGTTAGTTTACCTCTTTTTGGAGAGTTTGTCAAGGAGTTTTGTGAGGCGGCGAAGGGAAGCGGATAAAAATGGTTGTAATTTCCGGAAAAGTGCGGTAAGCTGGAACTGGTCCAATTAAAACTGCACGGCCCCGGCGGGCCGTCAAACCGGAAGTGAGGAGAACCAGGATGCTCAAACAAAGTCAGATCGACCTCTGCGGGCGGGTGGATTTTACCCGCGAAGTGCCGCTGCTGGGGCGAGACGAGGCGTTTTCGTTTGCCTGCGCGGGCTGCGGGGACTGCTGCCGGGGGCGGGAGGACATCGTGCTGTCCGGATTCGATCTATGGCGGATCGCGGCGCGGCTGCGGCTGCCGACGCGGACGGTGGCGCGGGCGTTCTGCAAGGCGTCCATCGGGCAGGTGAGCCGTCTGCCGGTGCTGCGGCTGGCCCCGGTGCGGGCGGAGGGGAACAACTGCCCCTTCCTGACCGAAGACCACTGCGCCATCCATGAGGCGGAACCGCTGGTCTGTGCGCTCTATCCGCTGGCACAGGAGATCACCAGGGAAGGGGAGGTCGGCTACTTTTTGCAGCCCACCCGCTGCGGCGGGCAGGTGTTTGAGGCAAAGGTGGAGGACTATCTGGCCCGGTACGATGTCCCGGCGCGGGAGGCAACGGATGTGCGCTGGGCGCAGACCTGCCTTGCGTTGGAAGATCGGGTGGAGGCGCTGGAAGCGCTCTTTGAACCGGTCTTCCTCCGGCGGATGCAGCAGAAATTGTGGCAGGCGCTCTATTATCAATATGAGATCACGCAGCCGTTCCTGCCCCAACTGGAGAAAAATCTCGTCTGGCTGGAGGCGGAACTCGAAAAGTTGTCCGCGCTGCAACGGCGCAGGAACGCGCGTTTTGATAAAACCATCGAAAAAATCGAATGATAAAATTACTTCCATCGATAACTTGGGCTGCGGACGGATTGTATTCGGGCGGGAAATGTGCTATACTTCACGAGTGTAAAGCGGACGTGAAAAGCCGCTTGAGAAAACGCTTTCCTGCGGCATCCTGTGGCCGCGAAACGGAAATTGAGGGAGTAATCATTATGCGTAAAATCACTCGTCGTTCGTTCCTGTCTGCTGCCGCTGTCTGCGGCGCAGCGGCTGCTCTGACTGCCTGCGGCGGTTCCGCTTCCAGCGCAGCCTCCTCTACGGCTTCGTCTGTGGCTTCCACGGCCGCTTCGGCCGCAGCTGACGGCAAGAGCTATACCATTGGCATCTGCCAGCTGGTCGAGCATGCCGCTCTGGACGCTGCAACGCAGGGCTTTGAAGACGCCCTGACCGAGCAGTTCGGCGACAATGTGAAGTTCGATTTCCAGAATGCACAGAACGACTCCGCGACCTGCGCCACCATCGCCAACGGCTTTGTCTCCGCAGGCGTGGACCTGATCATGGCAAATGCAACGCCCGCTCTGCAGGCTGCACAGGCTGCCACCAACAGCATTCCCATTCTGGGCACCTCCGTCACCGAATACGGCGTGGCACTGGGTCTGACCGACTTTGACGGCACTGTGGGCGGCAACGTCTCCGGCACCTCCGACCTGGCCCCGCTGGACCAGCAGGCGGAGATGATCACCGAGTGGATGCCCGACGCCAGGAAGGTTGGCCTGCTCTACTGCTCTGCCGAGGCCAACAGCCAGTATCAGGTGGATGAGGTCCAGAAATATCTGGAGGCTGCCGGTGTCACCGCCACCCAGTATTCCTTCTCCGACTCCAACGACCTGGCTTCCGTCTGCCAGAAGGCTGCGGACGAGAACGACGCCGTCTATGTCCCCACCGACAACACCTGCGCTGCCAACACCGGCATCATCGACGGCATCTGCCGCCCGGCCAAGAAGCCCGTGTTCGCCGGTGAGGAGGGCATCTGCTCCGGCTGCGGCGTGGCCACCCTGTCCATCAGCTACTACGATCTGGGCTACACCACCGGTGAGATGGCCGCCAAGATCCTGACCGGCGAGGCCGACATTTCGGAGATGCCCATCGAGTATACCGATGTGACCAAGAAATACAACAAGACCATCTGCGAGGACCTGGGCCTGACCGTTCCGGAAGGCTACGAGGCCATCGAGGGGTGATCCGCACAGCGGGCGGCAGAGCAAAGGCTCCGCTGCTGCGGAAAACCGGATAAAATACAGCGGAGGAGAGCGGAAAATGCGCTTCTCCGCTTTTCCCGTATGAACGCGGGAACGAAAAAAGTGTATCGTTTGGAGGTTTTATTTTGGAACTGCTTGCTAGACTTGCCAACCTGCCCGGTGCGCTGCCCGGCGCCTGTGCGCAGGGCCTCATCTGGGGCATCATGGCCATTGGTGTGTACCTGACCTACCGCATCCTCGATGTCGCAGACCTGACCGTGGACGGCTCCTTCGGCACCGGCGGCGCGGTCTGCGTCATGTGCCTGCTCTCCGGCATGAACGTCTGGGCGGCGCTTTTCGTGGCGCTGCTGGCGGGCCTTGCCACTGGTCTGGTCACCGGCCTGCTCCATACCTTTATGGGCATCCCGGCCATCCTTGCCGGCATCCTGACCCAGCTGGCCCTCTATTCCATCAACCTGAAGATCATGGGCAAGGCCAACCAGTCCATCAATGTGGACAAGTACGACCTGCTCATCTCGCTGCGCTGGGTCAAGGAATTTGCCCTGCACAACCCTATCGTGATGGTCATCCTCGTCACGGCGGCACTCATCGGGGTGCTGTACTGGTTCTTCGGCACCGAGCTGGGCTGCGGCATCCGTGCCACCGGCTCCAACCCTGCCATGTCCCGCGCACAGGGCATCAACACCAGCTTTAATGTGGTGTTGGGTCTGGCCGTCTCCAATGGTCTGGTCGCACTGTCCGGTGCGCTGCTGAGCCAGTATCAGGGCTTTGCAGATGTCAGCATGGGCCGCGGTGCCATCGTCATCGGTCTGGCTGCTGTCATCATCGGTGAGGCCGTGTTTGGCCGCATCTTCCAGAACTTTGCACTCAAGCTGGTGTCCGTTTCGCTGGGTGCGATCATCTATTACATCGTCATCCAGTTGGTGCTGACCCTCGGTTTTGACGCAAACCTGCTCAAGCTGCTCAGCGCCTCCGTGGTGGCCATCTTCCTGGCGGTGCCTTACTGGAAGAGCCGGTACTTCGTAAAGCCGACTGCAAAAAAGAAGGAGGGTGCGAAAAATGCTTGAGATCCAGAATGTCTCCAAGACCTTCAATGCAGGCACGGTCAATGAGAAAACGGCCCTGAATGGGCTGAACCTGAAGCTGAATGAGGGCGACTTCGTCACCGTCATCGGCGGCAACGGTGCGGGCAAATCCACCATGCTGAACGCGGTGGCCGGTGTCTGGCCCATAGACGAGGGCAAGATCCTGATCGACGGCATCGACGTCACCAAACTGAGCGAGTACCAGCGCGCCGCCTACATCGGCCGCGTTTTTCAGGACCCCATGACCGGCACGGCCGCCACCATGCAGATCGAAGAAAACCTCGCCCTGGCCGCCCGGCGCGGCAAGCGGCGCGGCCTGCGGATCGGCATCACCAAGGCCGAGCGGGAGCGCTACCGCGAACTGCTCAAGAGCCTGGACCTGGGCCTGGAAGACCGCCTGACCGCCCGCGTGGGTCTGCTGTCCGGCGGCCAGCGCCAGGCGCTGACCCTGCTGATGGCGACCATGAACAAGCCCAAGCTCCTGCTGCTGGACGAGCACACCGCCGCTCTTGACCCGAAGACGGCGCTCAAGGTGCTGACCCTCTCGGCCAAGATCGTGGAGGAGAACCACCTGACCACCATGATGATCACCCACAATATGAAGGATGCCATCAAGTACGGCAACCGCCTCATCATGATGTACGAGGGCCACATCATCTACGATGTCTCCGGGGAGGAGAAGAAGAAGCTGCAAGTCTCCGACCTGTTGGCCAAGTTTCAGATCGCCAGCGGCGGCGAGTTTGCAAACGACCGCATGATCCTGTCCTGATTTGATTCTGAGGAGGGGGCGTCCTGCCTGTGTATGGGTGGGACGCCCTTTTTCCTCGTGGAGCTGACGCTGCTGTTTTTTCACTATTACATCTGTGCAATGCTCCTGACGCCGGAAGAAAACGCAGCCCTCAAGCGGGTGAAGGTGGTGCGGGCCATTTGCTGTGTGGGCCTTGCGCTGGTGGTCGTATCGCAGTTCACCGGGCTGTACTATACGTTCGATGCGTCCAATGTCTACCACCGCACTGCAGGGTATCCCATTTCCATGATCGTTCCGACGGTGGCCATGGCACTGGACGGCAGCCTGCTGCTGCAATACCGGGCGCGCATCAGCCGGGGCATGTTTCTGGCGACGGGGTCCTATCTGGTGCTGCCGCTGCTCGCGATCTCGATCCAGATCGTGCACTACGGCCTGGCGCTGGTCGATCTGGCCATCGGCGTTGCGATGGTCCTGATGTTCCTGGTCTCCATCAAGGAGCAGAACGAAGAGATGCTCCGGCTGGAAACGAGCCGGGCGCATCTGGCGGAAAAGCTGGACATCGCCACGGTGCTGAACCGCTGCGTCGAGAAGCTCTCCGGCGGCGGGCACGATCTGGACAAGGCGACCCATGACCTGCTGGGCGTCATCAATGACTATTTTTGTGCAGACCGCAGCTATGTTTATGAGCTGGACGCAGCCCACGGCATCGCTGTGAACACCCACGAGTTCGTCCGGGATGGTGTGAGCGCCGAAAAGGACAACTTCGAAAAGGACAACTTGCAGAAAGTTCCGGTGGAGATCATTGCCTCCTGGCTGGAGGCCTTTGAACGGGACGGGATCTATTTCATGGAGGATGTCGGGCAGGTAAAAGGCACGGAGCTGTGCGCGATGATGCAGCAGCAGAATATACAGCGCCTGCTGGCGGTGCCACTGCGGCGGGAAACGCGCATCATCGGTTTTCTGGGCGTCGATAACCCCAGAGAACACTCGCATGACCCGACGCTGCTGTCCTCCATCCAGTTCTTCGTCACCAACAGTCTGGAACAGAAAAAGGTGCAGGAAAAGCTGTATCGCCTGAGCTATCGGGATACCCTGACCGGGCTGGACAACCGCAACCGGTATATGGAGCTGCTGGAGGCAGGGAAGGAGAACGCGCTGAAACAGGTGGGCGGAATTTACATGGATCTCAACGGCCTGAAGCGCTGCAACGACTGCTTCGGCCATGCAGCGGGCGACGCCCTGATCTGCCGTGCAGCGGATGCGCTGAACGATGTGTTCCCCCGTAAAGCCTGCCGCATTGGCGGGGACGAGTTCGTGGTCATCTGCTGCCCGGTCACGCAGGAAAAATTTGAACAGCAGGTGGAAGCTCTGCGGGCGGCGCTGGTCCGCCATCAGGTGGATGCAGCCATCGGCTCGTTCTGGCAGTCGTTGGTCGAAGACCTGCCCGCCTTCCTCCGCGAAGCCGACGACCGGATGTACAGGGAAAAGGAACGTCAGAAGCGCGCAGCGCGGCCCTCGGTTCAGGCGGACGGTTCTGGAACCAATACCATACAATAAAACAGCGCCCGCCGGGAGATCTCCCGGCGGGCGCTGCTGTGTTCAGAGGAACGTTATTTTTCTTGCCTTACTTTGCGGCATCCACCAGCACACCAACGTAGCCGGCAGTATCCACCAGCGTGGCACCGGAAACGGCGTCCACAGCCTTTTCATCTTTGCTCAGAGCCTCGGCGTCGGCAATGCTCATGCCGTTCACGTGATTCTGGATGGCGTCGTAGTTGGCATCCAGCGAAACGGTGGAACCAGCCTTTTCGGCCATCATCTTGCTGTAGTAATCGGCGTTGACCCGCTTGGACATCAGCACCTTGCCCTCGGCGTAGCCTGCGCCGAAGTCAGAATCGGAGTTGGGCACACCGACGACCCCGGCGTCCGAACCGGCAAACTGGAACTCGTCAATGTAGCTCAGCACGATGGTGTCCCCGGCGGTGGCGACAGCGCCGGAGGTGAAGCACTTGGTACCGTGTGCGGCCCCATAGACCACATTCAGCTTCAGGTCCTCGGAGCTGCCGTTGAACTCCACGGCCTGCGTGGTCTGGGCGTTTTTGGCGGCATCCACGATGGCAGAGAGATAACCGGCGGTATCCACCAGCGTTGCGCCGGAGACGGCGTCCACAGCCTCGGCACCCTTGGCGGCCACATCCTCCAGCTCGGAGATGGTCTTGCCGACGGCAAAGTTCTGGATGGCGTCGAAGTTTGCATCCAGAGCGACCGTGGAGCCGCCCTTTTCAGCCATCATCTTGCTGTAATAATCGGCGTTGGCCCGCTTGGACATCAGCACCTTGCCCTCGGCGTAGCCTGCGGCAAAGTCGGAGTCGGAGTTGGGCACGGCGGTCACGCCTGCATCGGTGCTGGTGAACTGAAAATCGTCGAGGTAGGCGGCGAGGATGACGTCATCCTTCACCACAGCCACCGCTTCGGTGAAGCACTTGGTGCCGTGGGCGGCAGCATAGGCCTGACCGATCTGGATGCCGCCTTCCACCGGGACGATGGCGGCGGGCTCAGCGGGGGCTGCGGCAGCAGAGTCGGCGGGGGCTTCTTCGGCCAGCTCCACACCCAGTGCGGCGGCAACGGCCTTCCGGACGGCCTTGGTGGTCACCGTGGCACCGGCAACGCCGTCGATGGCGGGGCCGTTGGCGGCCACGACCTGCTTGGACAGCTCTTCCAGTGCAGCGCCGCCGATGCTCTCGGTCTCCTGTGCACCTTCCAGCTTGCAGTCGGTAACGGTGCCGTTGGCATCCACGGTCAGGGTGGCGGTGACAGCACCGCCAAAGCCTTCGGCAGAGCCGGTCTTAGTCACACCGGCAGCGGTGGAGCTGCTGCTGCCGCCGCAGGCGGCCAGAGAGACGCCAACAACGAGGCTCATGGCCACGGCAGCGCTCAGTTTGCGGATGATCTCCTGTTTCATGGGTCTTTCCTCCAGAGAAAAATCGGTTTGTGTTCGGTCCCCAGAAAATGTCATATCTTTTCAAGGATGTTTACAAAAGATAACATATTTTGTGAGGTGCTGTCAAGAGATTTTAGCACATACTTCGTGAAGAATGATAAATTGGTGTCAATTTGTGACGCTGACGGTATAAAAAAAGCCGGAAACCAACGTGCAGCGGTCGGTTCCCGGCAGACGGAAGCGCTAAGGCGAAACTCAACGCTTGATGTCGTAGTTCATGTTCATCAGGTTGCGGATGGAGCTTACTTCGTCGGTGATGTTGGCATCGCCGTGGATGGTGTGCTTGATGGCGCTGCTGGCCACGGCAAAGTTGATCATATCCATGGCCTTGTAGTCGTGCAGCATGGCGTAGATGAGGCCGCTGGCGAAGGCATCACCGCCGCCCACGCGGTCGAGGATATTAAAGGTGAACAGCTTGCTCTCGAAGGTGTGGCCCTCGTACCACATAAAAGCCTTCAGGCTGTTCTCACTGCCGCTGTGGGCATAGCGCACATGGCGGGCGATGCACTTCAGGTTGGGGTAGCGCTCAATGAAGTGCTGGAAGATCTCGTCCTGCTGCTCATAGCTGGGCTGCAGGGGCACACCGTCCTTCCAGTCGCCCTTGGAGTGGTCGGTCTCGTCCTTCCACAGGTGGTAAGGCTCGATGCCCAGCAGCACATCCACATAGGGCAGGCACTCGGTGCAGAAGTCGCGGGCTTCCTCCCAGCTCCACAGGGTGGAACGGAAGTTGCCGTCGAAACTGACGGTCAGGCCCTTCTTCTTGGCGGTCTTGAGCATGTCGATGATGAGGCCGCGGCAGTTGGGGGCCAGAGCCGGGGTGATGCCGCTCAGGTGCAGCCAGTCGAAGCCATCCAGCAGAGCGTCCAGATCGACCTGCGAGAAGTCATATTCCGTGATGACGCTGTGCTTGCGGTCGTAGATGACCTTGGAAGCGCGGATGCCGTAGCCGGTCTCCAGATAGTAGGTGCCCAGCCGGTTCGAGGGGGTCTCGTCCGGCTCGGTCAGGATCATGGGGGTGCAGTGGACATCGTTGGAGCGCAGCCAGCGCACGGCGCTCTTGCCCAGACTGTTGTTGGGCACGACGCTGAAGAAGGTGCTGTCCACGCCCAGGTTTGCCAGCGCCAGTGCGATGTTGGCCTCGCTGCCGCCGTAGCTGGCCTCGAAGCTGGAAGCCATGCGGATCTTTTCGTAGTTCGGCGGGGTCAGGCGCAGCATGATCTCACCGCAGGTGATGAACTTCTGCCCGCTGGTCTCGCTGCCAAGGATCGGATTGTAGTGTTCCATAACGCTCCTCCTAAAAAGTCGTTGCTTTATACCGTAACGATGTGAGAACACATTGTTGTATCCATTATACCGCACCCCGAAGCAGATAGCAAGCAAATGCCGCGGATGAAAAGAGAAAATAAGCGGGGATTTTTGGCGGTTTTGACGAACCCTCTCCGTCACCTTCGGTGACAGCTCCCCCAAAGGGGGAGCCCTTGGCAGGCCGGGCAAGGTGTGCTGTTCGCTTGGGCCCAATTGGGCGCAAAGCACCGGGCCCTGTCCTCATTGGC
>OOBN01001549.1_pt1 | contig 16338 bp, 18 predicted proteins | sample 1671091 | NCBI WGS metagenome assembly OOBN01 (sample SAMN06348121, study PRJEB24527) | human gut metagenome | biome: human gut; feature: ankylosing spondylitis patient; material: feces | host: Homo sapiens | place: China | collected 2015-10 | reverse complement strand
CCGGGACCCGGAAAACTACCGGATCGCCTACTGTGCCGCCCTGACCGAAGCGGGCGGTTACTGCAAGGATACCCGCATGATCGAGATCATCAAATTCCTGCACCGCGCCGGCTACAAAAAGATCGGCCTGGCCTTCTGCACCGGCCTGTTCAAGGAGGCGCAGGAAGTGGTGAAGATTCTGGAATATAACGGTTTTGAGGTCGTCTCGATCATCTGCAAAAACGGCGCGATTACCAAGGATTTTCTGGGCATCACCGACGCTCAGGCGGTGCGCGGAAACTGCAAAACCGAGTCGATGTGCAACCCCATCGGGCAGGCGCTGCTGCTCAACGAACAGAAGACCGAGTTTAACCTGATGCTGGGCCTGTGCGTCGGCCACGACACCCTGTTTATGAAGTATGCCAAGGCCCCGATGACCGTGCTGGCGGTCAAGGACCGCGTCACCGGCCACAACCCACTGGCGGCGGTCTATCTGGCGCAGGGGTACTACAACAAGAAGTTCTATCCGGACGACCCGGAGGAGCCCGCGGCCTTTCGTGGGACACTCCTGGCCCAGCACATCTCTTTCCTGCGGGATATTTTTGGGTCTATAAGGACTTCGACACGCCGCACATCGACGCCCTGGAACTGATGATTGAACGGCTGTACCAGAGCTGGGGAATTACCGACAAGACGGACTTCTCGAAGATGGCTCCGTCCGACTATCCCATCCTCTCCGACCTGTATGACGTTATTGAGGCAGCCTATGAGCACTATGAGCAGGAGGCGAAACTCCAGCTGTACCCCAGGGAGATGCTCCGGGACCTGCTGTTAGGCCTCCACTCCATGTGCAGAGGGGCAGACGCCCGATTCTTCAACGGCCACACCAACATCTCCTCGTCCCGGTTTCTGGTGTTCTGCGTGAAGGGGTTGGACAACGTGGCCCAGAACCTGCGGGATACCCTGCTGTTTACCGTTCTCTCCTACATGTCCGACCAGCTGCTTACCGCCGGAAATACCGTGGCCGCCATTGATGAGCTCTACTTATGGCTCACGAATCCCACCGCAGTGACCTACATCCGAAACTGTCTGAAGCGGGTGCGGAAGAAGGAGTCCTCTCTGATTCTCGCGTCGCAGAACCTGGAGGACTTCGACCAGCCGGGGATCCGGGAACTCACCCGGCCTCTGTTTGCCATCCCAACCCACCAGTTCCTGTTCAATCCCGGGGCCATTGACGGTCGGTTCTACATGGACAACCTGCAGCTGGAGAAGTTTGAATATGATCTGGTGTGCCAGGCCCAGAAGGGAAACTGCCTCTACAAGTGCGGCAAGGAGCGCTATCTGCTCCAGGTCATCGCGCCCAAGCACAAGCGCGCGCTGTTCGGAATGGCGGGAGGCGTATGACGGTAGTGGGCTACGGAGGTGGGACGGACTCCACCGCTATGCTGGTGGGCCTTTGGCAGCGGCAGGTCCCGGTGGACCTGATCCTCTTTGCGGACCCCGGCGGAGAACAGCCCCATACCTATGAATACCTGGAGATCATGGAGCGCTGGCTGTTGGAGCACGGGATGCCGCCCATTACCAAGGTGTGGTACACGACAAAGGACGGCGAACGGCTGACTTTGGAGCAGGAGTGTCTGCGGTCTGGAAGCCTGCCCTCCATCGCCTACGGCCACAAAAAGTGCTCCTTGAAACACAAGGTAGCGCCCCAGGAAAAATTCTGCAACCACTACCCCGGCTGCCGGGACGCCTGGGCAAAGGGCGAGAAGGTAGTGAAGCTGATCGGCTACGACGCCGGGGAGGAACGCCGGCGCATCAAAGCGCTGCCCCACGACCTCCAGGATCCGAAATACCGGAAGGAGTACCCACTCATGGATTGGGGGTGGTATCGCGGCGACTGCATCCAAGCTATCCAGAGCGCGGGTCTGCCTCTGCCCGGCAAGTCCTCCTGTTTTTTCTGCCCGTCCATGAAGCCCCGGGAAATCCGTACCCTGTACCACCAATATCCGGAACTGCTGGAACGGGCTCTGGCCATTGAGGACAATGCCAGGCCGAATCTGCGGACCGTGCGAGGCCTGGGCCGGGATTTTGCCTGGCGGGATTTTATTCTGGCGGATGAGGCGCAGCTCACGCTTCCCGAGGCCTTCTCCGCGGACGACCTGCCCTGTTCCTGCTCTGTGAGCGGTTAAAAATATAAGGACTTGTGCCGGGAGTGTCCCGGCTTTCTTTTTTACAAACAGTAGGAGGAGGCAAAAAACTATGAAGCAATTCCATAAATGGCTGGCGCTCCCTGGAGCGACCGCAGTGTTCTGTCTGCAGTTGGCGCTGGGCGCCGCCGCAGCGGAACCACTCCTGTTTCGAGATGTAGATTCAACCTCCCCCTGGTACGACGGCGTCGTCTTCGCTGTGGAGCACGGGATCTCCCAGGGGACCGGGGTGGACACCTTCTCGCCGGATGATCCCATCACCATCCGGCAGTGGGCGGTGATGCTCTGCCGCGCCTATGGACTGGACGTGGAAACGCCCCCGGGTACACCCTTTGGCGAGGTGGAACTGTCCCAGGCCTATCGGGAGGGATGGCTGGATATGGACGCGATGCTCCGCCCGGATACCAGGATGTGCCGCTCCGCAGTGTACGCCAGCGCCTTTGCGGCGGAGGATGTTCCGGTCTACCCCTATGAGTTCTACGAAGAAGGAGTACCGCTGACTACGGCGGAAAACTACATCCGGGCCGGCTGGGAAAACGGACTGTGCGGCGAGAACGCGGAACCGCTGGAGCTGGTCACCCGAGGGGAGGCTGTGCAGCTTCTGTATCAGATCCATGAAAACGGCCTTCAGACAGAAGTACCAGACGTGGTAGAGACCTGGAACATCCACAATACAGATGAGGCGGACCTGGGCCCATACCTGCGCGAGATCCAGAAGGTGCCCGAGGCCGTCCTGGACGAGTATATCCAGCAGGACTGGTCCTTCCACGTGGACAGTCAGGAGGTGGACGCTCTGGGAGATGAGCTGGGGATGTCCTGCACGGGGTTTACCAACTATCAGCAGAAAAAGATCTGCGCAAAGGTTCCCGCATGCGTGGTCCATGAGTTTGGACACTTCTATCATCAGACGCTTGGCTTTCCCGCGGAGGTTGACCGTCTATACCGCCAGGAGGCGGAGCCTGCCAGCAAGGTGCTGGGAGAGTACTCAGCAGAAAACTCCCATGAGTATTTTGCGGAGTTCTTTGAATACTGGACTGACTGGAACGGCGACAAGATGCGTATGAAAGCGCTGGAGGAAGCGGCGCCTGAGACCTACGCCTACTTCCTGACGCTGGAGGAGTTAGGGGCATGAGTTCTGCCGCGGTGTTGGCCAGGACCGTGCTCCTGACCCTGACCGATGAAAGCAGCCGCAGAAAAATCGGCTGGGTGCTGGCAGCGATTTTCTCCCCAGTTATTCTGGTAGTCGCTCTGCTGTGCTGCCTTCTGGGCGGAACTTCGGAGCACAACACCAGCATGGTGGAGCTGTGCTTCCACGGCGGGGCTCTGCCGGAGAGCGTCCCAGCGGAGTACCGAACCTACATCGAAGACATGCAGTCCAGTTTCTCCAAGCTGGATGTGCTGACAGAGGAAATCAACCGCATGACAGAGGGGGACGAGCGTCTTGATGATACCCGAGTCAAGGCAATTTTTTATGCCCTGTTCTTTGGCACAGATGCTCCAGAGAGCCGGGCGGATCAGGATTTCGTGGACTGCTTCGTCACCTATGAGGAGCGCACCCGTACCGTAACCGTGACGGATAAGGACGGGAACAAAGTGGAGCAGGAGGAGACCTACACGGTGGCTGTCCCAATCACAGACCTGGAAACTATTTGGAGCAATGTCTCTGCAGAAACAGGGCTCACGATTTCAGCAGAGCAGAAGCGAAACGCGGACAGCATTTACAATCTGGTGCTCTACGGTTCCTCCACTGGAATGGAGGGGTGGATTCCAGGCGCAGATGTTCCTTACATCGGCGCGGACGGATTCTGCTCCCCCATCGGTTCCGGGTGGCAGAGCCGGGTCACCTCTGAATTCGGTTACCGCAAAGATCCGTTCACCGGAGAGACAAGAGGGCACACCGGCATGGACCTGTCCGTACCTACCGGCACCCCTATCCGGGCGGCTCTGCCCGGCACAGTCACTGTGGCCCAGTACAACAGCAGCTACGGCTACTACGTGGTGGTGGACCACGGCAACGGCCTGTCTACCCTGTATGCCCACAACTCAAAACTGCTGGTCCGAGTGGGACAGACGGTGGAGGCGGGAGACATTGTATCTCTGTCTGGTTCCACTGGCCGCTCCACCGGTCCCCACTTGCACTTTGAGGTGCGTGTCAACGGAGAACGCACGAACCCGCGATACTATCTGCCCACATGATTGGAGGAGGAAACGAACATGGAGTATATAGAAGAAACAGCGCTCCAAAGGGAACCGGAGATCACGGTCCTAAAGGTGGAGCCTGGTAAGACCCCGGAGGAGGTGACCATTCCAAACACACTGGAGGCCATGCAGCAGATGGTCGGCGGCCTCATTGAGATCGTCTACCTGGACGACGTCTGTCTGGTGTGCAATGAGGAGGGCAAGCTCATGGGGCTGGAGGGCAACCGCCGGGTAGGGCGCGACATCATCTCCGGTACGTTTTTCCTGACGGGGGATACGGACTACGGTGAGTTCTGTTCCCTCACCCAGGAACAGCTGAACCAGTTCTCCCAGCGCTTCGCTCAGCCGGAGACCTTCCGCCCGGAGGAACTGGAAAACGCGTTCTGGATGGAGTTCCATACATTCTGAAGGAGAACGAGATGGAAAAGATTGAACTGAAAGTGTCAATGGAACCGGAGCGGCTGGATGCCCTCCGATATTTTCTGCAGAAGCAGCAGAAGGGCTCGCCTCAGAAGGAACTGGAGCGAGCCCTGGAGGAGCTGTATGAGACCTATGTCCCCGCGGACACCCGCGCCTACCTGGACAGCAGGTGTCGACCGGTTGCTGCACGGCCCAGGCCAAAGCGTCCAGCACGGAGTGCGCAGACCAAGAGCGCGGCAGCACCTGCGACTGCTGGCCAGGGGCAGGACGGAGAACAGCCGTGAGAAAGGAGCCCCCTTTGTGGCCGCGTCCGCCTCCGTGTGCCCTGTTGTCCAGGGAGACCGGGCTGGGATACCCCCGGCGGATAGGAGGCCCTGTTGGGCAGATTTCCGCAAATTTCCCCGGGATTGGGGGCGTTCGATTTTAGTACGAGGATAAAGGACCGCCGTGGTGGACCCCGGCGGTCCAGCCACAAAGCCCCGCAGTACGGGGCTTTTCGCCTGTTGAGATACCGCCGTTCTGAACGACCGTTTTTCATTTTAGAGCGGTGGTATTTCAAGAAAAGGCCCATGTATCAAGGCATTCCGCCGTTTTGGAGCACCGTGGTAGGAAAGGAGCAGGATATGAAGGAAGATAACCGAGAAAAAATCACACTCTGGCTGCAACCAGATATTCTTCGACGAGTTGACAGTTGGCTGGAGGAGGACAACTGTAAGACCCGGCGTGAGTTTGTGGAGAAGGCTCTGCGGTTCTATATGGGCTATCTGGCTACCGAGGACACCTCGGAGTATCTGTCCCAGGCCTTGGTGGATACACTCCAGGGAATCGTGGCGGACAACTCCAATCGGCTGCGCACCATGATCTTCAAATGGTGTGTGGAGCTGAACATGATGGGACACACCATCGCCGCTCACTTCCGTGCCGACCCCATCAACCGGCGGGAGCTGCGCGCCTACGCGGTGGACGAGGTGAAGCGCACCAATGGGCAGATCAGCTTTGACCGCGCGCTGGACCAGCAGCGGCGGCTTCAGGATAACGGACTGTGAGCCGTATTCGTTTCATGTCTCCCTATCTGAAGGGCGGTCGGAACGCGGCCAAATTGGCCAACCGCATCCGGTATGTGGCGACCCGCCCCGGTGTGGAAGTGCTCCCGGAGGAGCACGGAGACCGGCCTGCCACAAAAAAACAGCAGGAGTACATCCGACGGCTCCTTCGGGATTTCCCGGAGGCACAGGAACTATTGGAGTATGAGGACTACCAGTCCAACCTCACCAGGGAAACCGCCTCCGTCTTGATCCAGCAGGTGCGGGAGGATTTTGTGGAGGCCATGAGTCAGCGGGAGAACTACCTGGACTATGTGGCACACCGTCCCGGCGTAGAGCTCCAGGGGGAGCACGGCCTCTGGGGGCCGGGCGGCAAGGTGCAGAACCTCTCCCAAGCGATTCGGGAGGTGGCGGATCACACAGGGAATGTGTGGACGCCGGTGGTCGCCATCCGCCGGGAGGACGCGGAACGGCTGGGCTATGACACAGCGGAGAACTGGCGCGCACTGGTCAATGCCTGCCTTTCAGACATCGCAAAGGGGTATAAAATCTCGCCGGACCACCTGCGTTGGTACGCCGCCTTCCACAGGAAGGAGCAGAGCGTCCACATCCACATGGTGGTGTTCTCCTCAGATCCCAAGGAGGGATACTTGACCAAACAGGGCATCCAGCAGGTCAAGTCCGCCTTCGCCCGGAGAATTTTCCGGGACGACCTGCTCCATGTCTACGAGCAAAAGACGGAGTATCGGGCATCCACTCAGCGGGAGGCGCGGCTGGCGATGGATGAGCTGATTCGACAGATGCGGAATGGTGATAGAGACAACCCGTATTTGGAACAGCTAACCACTGCGCTCGCTCTGCGGCTCCAAACCACAAAGGGCAAAAAAGTGTACGGCTACCTGCCGCCGAAGACGAAGACCATCGTGGATGAGATCGTGGACGAGCTGGCCAAAGATGAGCGTGTGACCACCGCCTACGATTTGTGGTATCAGATGCAGGAGGAGATCTGCCGCACCTACTCCCAACAGCCGCCCAGGCGCGTGCCGCTCTCCCAGCAGAAGGAGTTCAAGGCTGTGCGCAACATGGTGATCCAGGAGGCCCAGCGGCTGTCGCAGACCGAGTCAATTTCTGAAGATCTTTCGCAGGAGCGAGCAGAGATACCGAATGCCGCAGAACCGCCAAACGATCAACCTGACGGGAACCAGGCAGATACGCCGAGGGAGGATGACTCCATCCGTCCTGCTGCGCCGGAACGATCCAAGCCCTCAGGACAGGAAAAAGGACCTGCTGTGGCTACAGCAGTATCCCGGATGTTCTACCACATGGGCAGGCTCTTTGAGGATCGTTGTCTGACGGACACCATGCAGCGCGGCCTTCAAATCGACCGTAAACGCCGGTGGCAGCTTCTGGAAAAGAAAATGGCCATGGGCCATAAGGCCGATGACCATGAGAATGAGGAAATTCAGATGAAATAGACCGCAGCTATTTGATCTCAATAAAACTGGTGATCATATCCACTGCCTCTGCAAAAATATCATCAGGAGCCTTCTCCACAAAAGAGGCGTGCCGGCTGTTCAGGTCCAGCATACGGGCCTGATCGCATAGGATCACCCCATCTGTCTTAGTTCGCTCATCCAAACGGAGATGGAAAGGGTGATTGCGGTCTGTATGGGTGATCGGGCAGACCATGGTCAGACTGCTGACGCGGTTGAACAAGTTGTTGCTGACCACCAGGGCAGGTCTGCGTCCCCTCTGCTCATGTCCCGCCTGGGGATCAAAATCCAGATAGACAATGTCTCCCTGCTCAAAGATCATCACCATACTTCCTGGCCCTCCACTGCACCCCAGTCATACTCCTGATCCTCCAGACGCTCGATCTGATCGACCGGTTTCCCGTAAAAGGCAGTCAAGCGCTCCTCCAATGTGCGATGAGGGACTGAGGCCGCTCGTTTGATCTGGATGCTGTCCTCCCTCTGGATCAGCTCCACCCGGTCGTTTTCCCGGAGACCGACCGCATCCAGGATCGCTTTGGGGATACGAAGTCCCTGGCTGTTTCCCCATTTTTGAATGGTTGCGTACATGACAACACCTCCTTCACAAACAGTATATACAAAGTATAAACAAAAGTCAAGAGAATGATTTGCAGAATAGAATCCCACTTTATTCGGAGGTGAACCGAGTGGGAACCTTTATTTACTTTACAGAAGAGCAGAAACGCCGGGCCAACGAGGTGGACCTGGCTGAGTTTCTGCGGCGGCAGGGGGAAAAGCTCCTCCCCTCCGGCCGGGACTACCGGCTGGACTCCGACCACAGTGTGACCATCCGGGGCAGCGAGTGGTTTGACCATGAGACTCAGACCGGCGGCCACGCCATTGATTTTGTCCGAACACACTACGGAATGACCTTCCCGGAGGCGGTGACGATGCTCCTGGGCGGGAGGCAGGGCCAATGCTATCCGCAGGCAAGAGAAAAAACCTCGCTACCGTCCAAACAGTTTGTGCTGCCTCCCGCCAACCGGGATATGCGCCGAGTATACGCCTACCTGATGAAGCACCGTCATATTGACCGGGATGTGATCACACATTTCGCACGGGCGGGACTGCTCTATGAAGATGAAAAGTACCACAACGTGGTGTTTGTCGGTAAGGATGAGACCGGCACTGCACGCCATGCACACAAGCGGAGCACCAACAGCACTGGAAAGGCATTCCGTCAAAATGTGGAGGGCAGCGATCCCAAATACAGCTTTCACCACTTGGGCAGAGATGGAAGCCTGTTTGTATTTGAGGCGCCCATCGACCTTTTACTTAAAGCTGATATCTCTAATGGAAAAAACATTGGCCAATGTAAAGAAGGATAAAAAAGGAAATATAATACTAACCGACGAAGTAAAGCATCAGTTCTTTGATACTGGCTCATCATTATTGTTATACGGATCAAAAAAGATTTATAGACAATATGTGTTTTTTCGAGTTTTTACAACAAATCCGTTGATAAAGCAGTGTAAATATTACGATGATGGTCTTACGCTTTATATTATATGAGTGTTATCTGATACTAATTAACCTATATCCCAAATATAAAAAATCTGCCGGCGGCAGAAAAGAAAAAACCGCTGCTTGGCAGACTATTTTCCATGCCCATTTTATGTCTAACAGATGGCGGTTTTGAATACATCAAGGCCGCCGTTTTCAAAAAATGAGAATACGGGGGGTGTATTAAAGTCGCCCTTTTTTAAGGATACGGCGGTGTCCGGGAGGTATCGCCGTGTCCTTTTTCCTTTTCCATCCCCCTAACATTTCAAAAAAAGCCCGGTCACTACCGGGGCACATTTTGCTCATGAGTATGAACCGTATGATTACATAAAAGCGTTTAATAGTTCATTTGCGCCTGTCTGCGTTTTGCAGACAGGCGCTTTTTGCTGTTTATGCGAGCCTTCGCCATGTAGCGGAGCCTTTCATAAAAATTTCTTCCCGCTCGCGGTTGCCAAAATCGCAAGCCTTGCATTACTGAGGCGAAAGGGAGGAGATCACCACCCCGCACCCGTGCGGCGCGAAGGGAGGTGAGAAAATGAAAGACTCCTATGAGCAGCGTATTCAAAATCAGTTTGGCGCTTTCTGTGTCAAGGTTTTGAAAAATGAGGCCCGGTACATCCAGCGAGAGCTTGCCAGTCTCCAATCCCAGGAAAAATCCCTGGACGAGCTGACAACTTCTGAACTGGAGCAGACAGCCGTGTGGGACAAGCACTTTATGAGCGAGCATGTCTTTGAAGTGCTGGGGCTCCCGGTAGTCGTGACCGGCGATCTTCTGGCTGACGCCTTGGCGCAGCTGCCGAAGGGCAAGCGGGATGTCATCCTGCTGTCCTACTTCTTGGAAATGACGGACCGTGAGATCAGTGAGAAGCTGAACATCGTCCATCAGACCGTATCCAAGCGGCGGCTCGTTACGCTGAAAGAATTGCGCGAGTATCTGATGAAGGAGGGATTTGAATGGCCGGACAAGTGAAGCCGATTCCGGTGCCGGTAATCCTGGCAGCCGTAAGCGGTGACGAAAACGCTCTTGCCGCCGTGGTCGCTCACTATCAGAAGTACATCCGGGCTCTCGCCACCAGACCGGTGAAGGATGAGTACGGGAACGAGTACCTGTATGTGGATGAAGATATGCGGCTCAGGCTGGAAACGAAGCTGATACATAGCATCGTGACGAGTTTCAAGGTGCTACCGGCCTAAATTGTTCGGGGCAAGTTTCTCTCCCTTTCCTTGCCCTGGCAATCCGGCAGCGGAGTTCATAGTTCCTTGACAAAGAAAGCCCGGCGGGAGTCCTCCGGCGCAGCATAAGGCAGACGGATACGATCTGTCTGCGCCGAGCCGGTCGGCCAGTGCGCCATGAAGTCTGTTGCAAGTCCGCAGGACGGGACCCCTACCAAACAGGAGAGCGATGAACACCAGGCCGTGAAGCAGGTGTGGCAGCCTGTGGGCGAGGACGCGCAGACAGGATAATGAGACTCGCGCATTGGACGCCCGCAAAGCATCGTGCGCCGCACCCATCAGCATGGGCCGGGGTGAAATTCCCGTGGAGCTGTGGCCAGCAGCCATCCGTTTGACCTATTTTATTCTCATGAGTATTTTGCTTTCTATTGCTGTTTTGAAAGGGAGGTGCATCATGACTTGTGAAAAAAAGGTCCAAGTGAAAGACAAATTCTGCCTTACGATTGACGAAGCGGCAGAATATTTTAATATCGGCGAAAAGAAATTGAGGAAAATCGTAGCCGACCATTTGGATTCAGATTTTGTGATCCAGAACGGGGTTAAGGTGCTGATTAAACGAAAGCGCTTTGAGGATTTTTTAGAAGATCTAACAGCATTGTAACGAAATCTGTAACTGGCGCACAACCAATGAAAACACGGCATATTAGAACATCGTGCAAACTGGAGATTGTGCGTGCCTCTTAAACCAGGCATAGAAAAAGAGCCATCGACATGATATAATGTTAATATATCGTGTGCGAGGCTCTTTTTCATGGAAAGGAGCACAAACATGAGCGGTAGAAGGAGAGATCATAAAAACCGCATTCTTCGTAATGGAGAGAGCCAACGCAAAGATGGACGATATGCTTTCAAATATGTCGATACCAATGGGCAGGTACAATTTGTTTATAGTTGGAAATTAGAAAAAACAGACAAGCTGCCGGCAGGAAAACGTGATGATATTTCTCTGCGTGAAAAAGAAAAAATGATTCAGCGGGATCTGCTTGACGGAATCGTTCCCAATGGCGGCGAAATGACGGTTCTCCAGCTTGTAACAAAATACATTCTGCAAAAAACGGGTGTGCGGCATAACACCGAAGCAGGTTATAAAACGGTGATCAATATTATCACGAAAGAGAGCTTTGGCCAGCAACGGATCGACAAGGTAAAACCATCCGATGCCAGGGCATGGCTTATCAAGCTGCAAAAGGATGGAAGGAGTTACAGTTCTATTCATTCCATTCGAGGTGTTGTGAGGCCGGCATTTCAAATGGCGGTAGATGACGATTTGATACGCAAAAATCCATTTGAATTTCAACTTGCTACTGTTATTGTCAATGACAGCGTAACAAGAGAAGCTATTACACGAAAGCAAGAGAGAGCATTCTTAGAATTTGTCAAGAATGATAAGCACTTTGCAAAATACTATGAGGGTATTTACATCCTGTTTAAGACCGGCCTGCGAATCTCTGAATTTGTCGGCCTGACGATCCAGGACATCGACCTGCAAAATCGGACGATCAATGTCAATCATCAGTTGCAGCGCACCAGGACTATGGAGTACATCATTGAAGATACCAAGACGAATGCGGGAACCCGGATACTCCCTATGACCGATGATGTTTATGAGTGCTTCAAGCGTATTCTGGAAAACAGAGCAAAACCGAAACTGGAGCCGATGATCGGCGGTAAGACAGGCTTTCTGTACCTGGATAAAAACGGACGCCCGATGGTGGCAATGCACTGGGAAAAATACTTCCAGCATATCTGCCAGAAGTACAACCGCATTTACAGAGTGCAAATGCCAAAGGTCACACCTCATGTATGCAGGCATACTTATTGTTCCAATATGGCAAAGAGCGGCATGAACCCCAAGACACTGCAATATCTCATGGGACATTCGGACATTGGGGTGACATTGAACACCTACACCCATTTGAGCTTTGAGGATGCCGAAACCGAGCTGAAAAGGGTCGCAAACGGCGAGTAGTAAAACCGCAAAATCGAGGCCAATTTACTACTTTTTGTACTACTTTTAGGGGTCACGATATGCTGATTTATGCCACGATATGCCAAGGCAACGAAAAGGAGCTCATCTCTTAAAAACCCTTATATATCAAGGAAAATCAGTGATTTCAAGGAGTTTCAGATAGATGAAAAAAATTTTGTTCGTCTGCCACGGCAATATTTGCAGGAGCCCAATGGCCGAGTTTGTGATGAAGGACTTGGTGAAAAAGGCGGGATTGGAGCAGGAATTCCACATCGAATCAGCGGCTACCAGCCGGGAGGAGATCGGCAATCCTGTGTATCCTCCCGCCCAGCAGAAGCTGGCCCAGCACGGGATCGACTGTATTGGCAAAACGGCCCGCCAGCTCCTAAACAGCGACTACGACCAGTACGATCTGCTGATCGGGATGGACCGGGAAAATCTCCACGATATGTACCACATCTGCGGCGGTGATTTCAACGGAAAAATGCACCTCTTGATGGAGTACGCAGGTCGGCCGGACCGGGAGGTAGCCGATCCCTGGTACACCGACGACTTCGAGTCCACCTGGAGGGATGTGCTAGCAGGGTGCCAAGGGTTGCTTAAGCGCCTGATAGTGGAAGGAGAAAAATGAGCATGTTGATGAATTCAGGTGAATACCTTGCCATCGTTGAGCAACTCAAGCGAGAGATCAAGAAAACGCAATATCAAGCATCTGTCCATGTGAATACAGAGATGATATTGCTGTATCATAGCATTGGCACGGTGATCAATGAGCACAAAACCTGGGGCAATAAATTTATTGAAAACCTGGCTACAGATATCCGGCGAGAGTTTCCAGGTAGCAAAGGCTATTCCGTACGCAACCTAAAGTATATGGCTAAATTTGCCCAAACCTATCCAGATCGTGAATTTGTGCAGACGGTGTCTGCACAAATTCCTTGGTCACACAATATAGCAATTCTGGACAAAGTAAAAGATCCAGAAGAAAGAATTTGGTATATTCAGAAAACCAGAGAAAATGGCTGGTCCCACAACGTACTGATCCATCAGATCGAAAGTGGGTTATACCAGCGTCAGGTGTTAGCGGATAAGGTTTCTAACTTCGAGAACCGGCTTCCGTCACCACAAAGTGAATTGGCTGTGCAGACAATGAAGGATCCCTATATCTTCGATTTTATTCCGTTCAAAGAAGATATGGTGGAAAGGGATATTGAGCAGGCGCTGGTCAGGGATGTGACCAAGCTCCTGCTGGAACTTGGAACTGGTTTTGCATTCCTAGGCAATCAGTATCACCTCAATGTAGGCGGTGACGATTTCTACATTGATCTTCTGTTTTATAATTTGAATCTGCGATGCTATGTGGTGATTGAGCTAAAAAGTGGCGAATTCAAGCCGGAATACGCAGGTCAACTTAACTTTTATCTCTCCGCAGTGGATGGAATTTTGAAGAAGGAACAGGACAACCCGTCCATTGGTCTGCTGCTTTGCAAGAGCAAGAACGACTTAGTAGCGGAGTACTCCCTCAAAGATATGAGCAAACCCATCGGTGTCAGCGCATATCAGGTCACCAGCAACCTACCGGAGGAACTGGGGAAGCAATTGCCTTCTATAGAAGATATTCAAAAACGTATCACAGCTCAAGAAAAGTGTGAGCCTTAAAAAGTTACTTCTAAATACATAAATTTGAATGTCCTTACTTGATTTGAACAAAGCGATGACATTGTTCGGACCAGGTAGGGGCATTTTATGCCCGAAATTCTTGTCCTGTGGGGCTTCGAGTTTTTCTATGTCACCCGTCAAATACAAGCAAAGTAAAATAATAACACAAAATGTGTGCTTGGCAGAATTTAAACTTTAATTGTGACAGTTGCTTCAAGCGAAATCTGGGAAAGTTTTCAAAAGAGATATGCAAAATAATATTGGTTGGAAAATTTCGGTGAATATGATATGATAATAAAAGATAATCTTGAATTATCGTTTGTTCGACGATAATCGGATATTTATCCTTGATTGGAGGTAGCAGCCATGATCTTCTTTTGCTTTTCCAGTAAGGATCGACTTCAAATCGTGGAAGCTATGCTTTTTCATATAACAAATTACGAACTGCCAGTTTGGTATGACAGACACAAGATGCTTATGGGTGATGATCGCGATTACAAAAATTTTGACGAAGGGATTAATCAATGCGAATATGCTATCATCATCGTCAGCCCAAACGCTATAGCGTCGACATGCGCACGGGAAGAAATAGAACTAATCCGCAAACGTTATGAAGCAGATGAAATGACAGTATTTCCTGTGTTCTACAACTTGAAGGCCAGTGAACTTCCTGCTCAACTCCAGTGGATGACAAAATTGGTTTATAAAGAACTTGATGCAAGCACAGACTCGCGCAGTGCATGTAATCATATTATTTGTCGTGTTCTCTTAGATGAACTTGAGAAATACAGGATCAAATCCATCAACGATTTCTTGACATTCTGCGGAACCAACTCTGCTTTGGGCTATCCCGCCAGACTACTTAAAGCTTATTGCAAGGTGAGTGATGACAATAGAGATGCACAAATCACCCTGCTGTACGCCGTGTGCCTGTACATCCGAACACAATACAATTTAAACGATGTACCAGCATTTTACTATGCAGGCATAGATCGTCTGTTTGACGAAACGCGCTTGCATCTTCCGGTTGATTTACGGGAGACACTAATATTTGAGCGTCTAACACTTTTACTTACTAATGCGGTTCTTTTTGGGTATATCCCGTAAAATTGATATAATCAATTCGGAGAGTTTAGCCGGATCTCGCTCACTACGAAGCCTGTCTATTTTTTTCGATAAGTAGTAATATTGATTGATGTTATTTTTGACTTCTTTCCAAATCACTTCAGCTTCATATCCCGTTGCACCCACCGGAATAATAGCGAGGCCAGATTGCTTTGCCAACTCATACTCCATATAGACACCACGGCTAAAGTGACCAGTTGCATCATAGCCACCTTCATCCGCTGTCGATTTGCTTTGCCCAAACATAAAAATAGCTGCACTGCAATCAGCTTGCATTATTTTGCGGTATCGAATTTTTGCATCCTCATTCAAAGCCAAATGGAATGGGAATGGACGCATGGACAAATATCTAGACGTGTTGGTGATATTACGTTCGGCCAAATACTGATGGGCATAACCTGTAAGGAAAGTTCCTAGACGTTTGCCAACACCAGTGGCAATGCGAAACCCGTTCTCATAGAGATGTCGAACCAGCTCATATGAAAGGCTGTCTGCAAAAGTATTGATCTCCTCAGGAACAGTGTCAAAAGCTCCTGAGATAAAGACCTTTTTTTCACGAACTTTTAAGCTTAGGCGTGATATTAGACTTGGAATGTCCTCTTTGCGAACAGCCAAGCATTTTATATTATAACGTTTTTGAAGATCCTCAAAGAAATATTGAGTTTTAGCAGTTACCCGTTCATTCACAAGCATAATTGCATAGTGGCAGCCACCTGCTGTTCCAAGATACTCCGTCAGGGAACTTAGACAATCAAGGACTAGAGCGTCAGAGAAACTATATCCGACAAAAAGGAAGGTATTTGCAACTAATTCTTTTTTTAAAAACGTTAGAAAAAGAGAGTGTTTTTGGGCGTAATGCTCATAATCATCTTTTGTTACAACCATTTGCGTTGGCTCGGAAATGTCGCCATTCATTTTATAAACACTGATCTTAGTATCTCTAGAAATTGAGGCTAAATCTATGTCATTGACAATAGAATTATATCCTATATATCGTTTCTCAAGGCCATTTTCAATCAATCTATCATAGTTAGTTGTCCAAATACTACTGAATGGAATTCCCAACAAATTGTTTAAAACGTCGCCGGGTTCAGCAAACTGATTAATGGCTTTATTAAAAAGCTGACGCAATTCGGCGTCACTGTGGCGGTTTGAGTAGTATTGCGCAATTGAAAAGAGATCAGTATCATCGCCCATATCGATACCAAGCTCTTCCGCGCAGGGAGCAAGGAGAGCAGCCCAGCTTGGAAAACCAGAGTCCCTGGACACTCCACTTCCTAGGAACAAAGATGCATCACCACTAATCACTTTCTCCGCATATTTATTAAGAAAGTGATCTATATCTTTTTTAGTTTCGTCTAAAAGCTTGATCAAGATAGGATTTCTTTTCCCCACTATACTTATACCTCCTATCTGAAAAGGATAAATATCCGATTATCGTCGAACAAACGATAATTCAAGATTATCTA
>OOBN01001541.1_pt1 | contig 16413 bp, 14 predicted proteins | sample 1671091 | NCBI WGS metagenome assembly OOBN01 (sample SAMN06348121, study PRJEB24527) | human gut metagenome | biome: human gut; feature: ankylosing spondylitis patient; material: feces | host: Homo sapiens | place: China | collected 2015-10 | reverse complement strand
CCCACAAGGGACGCTGTCCCTTGACCCTGCAAGGGGCATTGCCCCTTGACCCGTTCGGGGCAGCCCGGCTTGAGCGCGTTACCCCCAATTAGCTTTTTCCGAAAGTTTTTATCCTTAGCCCAGCGTTACCGTGACCTGATGCGTCTTGCCATCCGCAAATACCGGCAGGACATTGCCCGCAATCGCCTGTCCATCCACCGTCACCTGCTTCACGCCGCGGCACACATGCGACGGATTCTCAATCGCGATCGCATACGTCGCCCCGCGGAAACGGCGGCTCACCTGATAGCCGTCCCAAGTGTGCGGAATGCACGGGTCAACCTTCAAGCCTTCCCAGTCCGGCTTGATGCCCAGAATGTAGTTGCTGATGACGTAGAAGTTCCATGCCGCTGTGCCTGTCAGCCAGCTGTTCTTCGCCTGACCGAAGTTCGGCGCGTCCTTGCCGGCGATCATCTGGCTGTACACATACGGCTCCATCTTGTGCAGGTCGCTGATTTCCTCGCGGTAGGCGGGGGCAATGCGGCTGTACAGGTCGAAGGCGCGGTCGCCGTGGCCGACAACGGTTTCCGCGGCGATAATCCACGGGTTGTTGTGGCAGAAGATGCCCGCGTTTTCCTTGTATCCCGGCGGATAAGAGGAAACTTCGCCCAGTTCGAGGTGGTACTCCTTGTAGGCGGGCTGGAGCAGCACGATGCCGTGCTTGGTTTCCAGATACTTGTGAACGGATTCAAGCGCCTTTTCCGCCTTGCCGTCCTTCACGCCGACACCGCCCATGACGCAGTAGCCTTGGCTTTCGATGTAAATCTTGCCGTCCTCGCATTCCTTCGAGCCGATTTTGTGGCCGAAAGCGTCGTACGCGCGGACGAACCATTCGCCGTCCCAGCCGTCGCGCAGGATGGCTTCGTTCATCGCGTCGATTTCCTTCTGGCAGGCGTCCGCCTTGTCAGTGAGACCGCGGCGGCGCAGAATCGCGATCAGCTCCGGTCCAATGGCGACGAACATGCCCGCAATCAGCACGGATTCCGCCACGCGCTCATCCGGCGCGTTCGGGTTGGAGAAGGTCTGGAAGGATTCGCTCGGTTCGTCGGAGAAGCAGTTCAGGTTCAGGCAGTCGTTCCAGTCGGCGCGGCCAATCAGCGGCAGCCCGTGCGGCCCCTTGTTGTTGACGACGTGGTAGAAGCTCGCTTCGAGGTGCTCCAGCAGCGTGCCGCAGTCATCAGGGTTGCAGTCGTAGGGCGTTGCGGCATCGAGAATGCCAAAGTCGCCCGTCTCCTTGATGTACGCCGCCGTACCGGCAATCAGCCACAGCGGGTCGTCATTGAAGCCGCCGCCGATGTCGTTGTTGCCCTTCTTGGTCAGGGGCTGATACTGGTGATAGCAGCCGCCGTCGCGGAACTGCGTCGCGGCGATGTCGAGGATGCGTTCGCGGGCGCGTTCGGGGATTTGATGCACGAAGCCGAGCAAGTCCTGCGAAGAATCGCGGAAGCCCATGCCGCGCCCGATACCGCTCTCGAACATGGAGGTCGAACGGCTCATGTTGAACGTGACCATGCACTGATAGGGATTCCAGATATTGACCATGCGGCCCAGCTTCTCGTCAGGCGTGGTCAGCACATAGGCGGACAGCAGGTTGTCCCAGTGCTTCTTCAGCGCGTTAAACGCATCGGCAATCTGCTCGTCGGTCGTCAGCCTTTCCAGCAGCGCCTTCGCAGGGGCTTTGTTGATGACGCTGGGCGCGACGAACTTCTCTGCCTGCGGCACTTCGACGTAGCCCAGCACGAAGTTGAAGCAGCGTTCTTCGCCGGGGGCGAGGGACACCTTCACCTGATGCGCCGCCATCGGCTGCCAGCCGGACGCGATGGAGTTGCCCATCTTGCCGGTGAAAACCGCCTGCGGGTTCTCGAAGCCGTTGTACAGACCGAGGAACGTCTCCATGTCGGTGTCGAAGCCGTCCACGGGGGTGTTCACGGCGTAGAACGCATAGTGATTGCGGCGTTCGCGGTATTCAGTCTTGTGGTAGATGACGCTGCCTTCCACCTCAACCTCGCCGGTGGAGAAGTTGCGCTGGAAGTTCGTCATGTCGTCCTGCGCGTTCCAAAGGCAGAACTCGACAAACGACGTCAGGATGACATCCTTGGGCGCGTCGGAATCATTGCGCAGCGTCACCTGATGCACCTCGGCGTTCACGCCCATCGGCACAAAAGAGAGCTGGCTGGCGGTCAGACCGTTCTTCTGACCGGTAATGATGGTGTAGCCCATGCCGTGGCGGCAGGAATAGCTGTCCAGCTCCGTTTTGACGGGCTTCCAGCCGGGGTTCCAGACCGTGTCGCCGTCCTTGATGTAGAAGTAGCGGCCGCCGTTGTCCACAGGCATATTATTGTAGCGGTAGCGGGTGACGCGGCGCAGTCGGGCATCGCGGTAGAAGCAATAGCCGCCGGCGGTATTGCTGATGATGCCGAAGAACTGTTCACAGCCGAGGTAGTTAATCCACGGGTAGGGCGTCCGCGGCGTGTCGATGACGTACTCGCGGGCTTTGTCGTCAAAGTGACCGTATTTCATGCACCTAATCCTCCAGAGCAGCGGACGTAGCCGCAGTGATTGTTGCAATCTTATTGTATCACAGCTTTTGCGTTTACGCAAACGTTTTCGTGAATCTTTCGCAAATTTTTTTGTGGGAAATGGCGCTGAAGTGATGCAAAGAGGACAAAACAAACGGTTGCGCAAGCGGCGAATCAGCGGTTGACAAAGCGATAGAAAGCGTGCTACAATTCCCAGAAGGAGAACGCATAAAGGAAGGAACACACATGGATCGTATTTATCTGGATAATGCGGCGACGACCGCCGTTTCGCAGCCCGTGATGGAGGCAATGCTTCCTTATTATATGCAGGTGTACGGCAACCCGTCCTCCATTCATTCTACGGGGCGCGACGCGAAAAAAGCGGTCGAGCGCGCGCGGCGGCAGGTCGCGGCGGCATTGGGGTGCAGCGCGCAGGAAATCTATTTCACCGCGGGCGGGTCGGAGAGCGATAACTGGGCGCTCAAGGGTGCGGCGTTTGCGCATCAGGAGAAGGGGAAGCATATCATCACCACGCAGATTGAGCATCACGCCATCCTGCATACCTGCCAGTGGCTGGAAGCGCAGGGTTGGCAGGTGACGTATCTCCAGGTGGACGCGGATGGCTTCGTGACTGCCCAGCAGGTGGAGAACGCCCTGCGCCCGGATACCGTGCTGGTCAGCGTGATGGCGGCGAACAACGAAATCGGCACGCTCGAACCCGTCGCGGAGATTGGCGCACTCTGCCACGAACGCGGCGTATTCTTCCACACGGACGCGGTGCAGGCTGTTGGCGCGATTCCGCTGGATGTCGAGGCGCTCCACGCGGACATGCTCTCCCTCTCGGCGCACAAGTTCCACGGACCGAAGGGCATCGGCGCGCTGTACATCCGCAAGGGCGTGAAAATCGACCCGCTGATTCATGGCGGCGCGCAGGAACGCGGGCATCGCGCAGGCACGGAGAATCTGCCGGGCATCGTTGGCTTGGGCAAGGCGATTGAACTGGCGGAAGAGGGCTTGGCGGAGAACGCGGCGCGGATGACTTTCCTGCGCAATCGGCTCATCAGCGGCTTGACGGCGGCGATTCCCGACATGCGCATCAACGGCACGATGGACAAGCGCTTGCCGAACAACGTGAACGTGTCTTTTGCGGGGATTGAGGGCGAAGCGGTGCTGCTCCGGCTGGATTTGGAGGGCATCGCGGCGTCGAGTGGGTCGGCATGTACGGCGGGCAGCCTTGACCCCAGCCATGTGCTGACGGCGATTGGCTTGACGCGCGACGAAGCGAAAGGTTCACTGCGGCTGACCCTCGGCACGGACACCACGCAGGCGGATGTGGACGAGGTGGTAAAGAAGCTGCCGGGGATTGTGGAGAACCTGCGGGCAATGACGAATTGGTGCAGAAGCAGATGAATGCTTCCCCACAAGTCAATAGATAGAGAATAGAAAACGAGCGGAAGGCGATGCTGCTTTCCGCTCGTTTTGCTTACCGGCGATTTACAGGTTCAGCACCAGCTCCTCCTCGCCGTCCTCATCCACATTCCCCGTGTGCTGGAATCCCAGCGATTCGTACAGCCGCATCGCCGGAATATTCGCCTGATGGCACGTCAGCACGACGCGCCCCGAATCCCCAAACGGCTTCGTCGCGATATAGTCCAGCACCGCCTTCATCGCCGCTGTGCCGTAGCCTTTGCCCTGCTCGGCGGCGTCAATCATCATGTGCCAAATGTCGTATTCCGGCACGTCGTAGTCGTAAATCACCATGACGTATCCCACCATCCGCGCGTCAGCGTAAATGCCGAACGGCTGGCACTGATCACGGTAGACATACGCCTGCGCAAGGCTGCGAATCGGGTGGGAGACGTACTGCGTCTGGTCGTCGCGGAGCTGCAAATGGAATGCATCCAGAAAGTTGCTTTCGTCAATGGGCTTAAGCGTAATGGTCATCGGGTCAATCCTTTCCTAATTAAATCGTCTTTGGGGTGGCATCTGCCCATCTAACGGAGCGCGCGGGCAATTTTCATCCCGAGAATCGGAAGTTTTTTGGGAAAAGAAAAATCCGCGTGTTCGCCTTCCCGGCAATGCCTTTTTGTGCTATGATAAAAAGGCAAACAGAAAGGGGAACATGCATGAAGATTCTGGTTCGATATCACGACGGCGCAGTGCCGCTGACCATCCTGCCGCAGGGGGACTGGATTGACCTGTGCGCGGCGGAAACCGTGACGATGCACGCGGGGGAGTTCCGCATTATTTCGCTGGGCGTGTCGATGCAGCTGCCGGAGGGGTACGAGGCGCACATTGTGCCGCGCAGCTCGACCTTCCGCAAGTGGGGGATTCTGCAGGCGAACAGCATGGGCGTCATCGACGAAAGCTACTGCGGCGATGGCGACGTGTGGGGCTTTCCAGCGCTGGCCATGCGTGACACGACAATCGCGCGTGGCGACCGCATCTGCCAGTTCCGCGTGATGAGGAAGATGGACAAGCCGGAACTGGTGACGGTGGAACGCCTCGATAACGCGTCCCGCGGCGGCTTCGGCAGCACGGGTACACGATGAGAAAGAAAAAACGCCGGACGATGCGGCGCAGGGCGACACGCCGGACGATTTTCCAACTGCTGCTGACACTCCTGATGGCGGTGCTGCTGTTCGTCCGCAGCGACGCGCCGAACGGGGATGATTTCCTCGCGCCGATTCCGACGAAGCTGCCAACGGCGACCGCCGTACCCGTTTCATCCGCTGATTTAACGGTGTATTTCCTCGATGTCGGTCAGGCGGACGGCGCGATTCTCGTCAGCGACGGTCATGCCATGATGATTGACGGCGGTAAAGCCTCTGCCAGCCAATTCGTCTACGCCTACCTGACCAAGACACTGAGGATTGAGCACCTTGATGCCATCATTGCGACGCATCCGCATGAAGATCACATTGGCGGTCTGCCCGGCGCGCTGAATGCCTGCACGGTCGGCGCGGTGTATTCGCCTGTGACGCAGTGGGATACGAAGGTATTCAGCTCACTGGTGAAGTACACCGAAAGGCAGGGGATTTCGCTGACTGTGCCGAGCATCGGCGACAGCTTTTATCTCGGCAGCGCGCAGGTGACGTTCCTCTCCGACGGGCAGGGCTTCACGGACACAAACGACATGTCGCTGGTCGTGCGCGTGGACTGCGGCAGCACGTCGTTCCTCTTCACGGGCGACGCGGAGTGGAACGCGGAACACGCGCTTTTGGCAAATGGCGAACTGCTGCAGGCGACGGTGCTGAAAGTCGGTCATCACGGCAGCGAAACCTCGACGTGCTATGCCTTCCTGCGTGAAATCATGCCGCAGTACGCTGTCATCAGCGTCGGCAAGGGCAACACCTATGGCCATCCGGCGGAAAGCACCCTGAGCCGCCTTCACGACGCGGATGTTGTCGTGTTCCGCACCGACGAGCAGGGGACAATTATCTGCCGCTCCGACGGGCGGAACGTGACGTTTGAGACGGAAAAGTGACGACCGAAGGGGTCAAGGGGCGAACGGAAAGCCTAACCTTTTGCTTCCGCAGAGGCGAAATCCCCTGCAGCAAAAGCATTGTATAAGGAAGGAGAACCGCGAATGATAAACATCCGCCGCATGTGGCAGCCCCTGACGACCACTCCCTTCCTCGCAACGGCGGCGCACCATGAAATCCTGCCCTGCGAATCCCTGCAAAGGTGGATTCGCTGCTTCTGGGGCGGCATCATCGGCGCTGGCGCATCCCCGACGCGCATCATTCCCGATGTCTGCGCTGACCTCATCTACCACATTGACGAAACGGCGGGGCGCATCATCCAAGCGAGTTTCTGCGGCGTCAGCGACGTGTGCGGCACTGCGCATTTGCCGATGATTCCGCAGCATACGGTGAGCACATTCGCCATCCGCTTCCATGCCTTCGGCGCGTATGCGTTTGCGGATGATGCCCTTCGCGGCACGCTGAACGGCTTTGAATCGCCGGAAGTCCGATTCGGCCGCCTTGACCGGGCGCTGCGGGCGCGATTGCCGGAATTACGCGGATTATCGGCGCGCACGGCGTATGCGCAGAGCGTCCTGCTGGCGTTTCAGTGCCGGGAAAATCCGCTGGTGGAGACGGCGGCGGATGCGCTGCTGTGCCACCGTGGGACGGCGACGGTCAGCGCGTGGGCGCACGAATTGTTCATCAGCAGCCGGCAATTGGAGCGGCTTTTGGGCGAGTACTGGGGCTTGCCGCCGAAGAAGGGAAGTGCGCTGGTGCGGTATCAAGCGCTCTATCAGGAGATTTGCCACGGGACATTGACGGACGTGCAGGATGCGGTGGCACGCTACGACTTTGCGGATCAGGCGCACCTATGCCGCGAGTTTCGCCGCTATCACGGGGAAAACGTGTCGCATTTCTTCAAGACATCGTGCGAAAATGGGCGTACAATGGAGGAAAACGGCGTTTATCCGCCGGAGGAGGCATCAACATGAGCGAAAGCATCAGCGTCTGCGGAACGGATTGCGGCGCATGTTCATTCTTTGGGGGAATGTGCCGGGGCTGCAACGAATGTCAGGGGCGCGTGTTTCATGCGCCGACGGGCTGCGCGTGCCCGATTTACGCCTGTGTGCGGGAGAAAAAGGGCCTGCGGAACTGCGCGCAGTGTCCCGACCTGCCGTGCAGCCTTTGGCAAAGCACCCGCGACCCGTCGTTCACGGACGAGCAATTTGCCGCGAATATCGCCGGGCGCGTCGAGAATCTGCGGAAGCGCATGACGAATCGCGAGCTGGCGGATTTCGTCTCTGCCCAGCTGGCACCGCTGCCGGAAGTCCGCCGAATCCCCATGATGGGCGGGTTCATCTTCTACTACCGTGAGCGGATTTTCGGCGGCGTATACGGCACGGGCTTCATGGTCAAGAACGTCCCGGCAGCGTGGCGCTTCATGCCGGGTACTTCCGCAGAGCCGCCCTACGATGGCGCGAAGCCTATGCTGCACGTCCCGATTCTCGCAGATTCCGCAAAGCTCCGCGCCATGGTGCAGGCGATGTGGGAAGAGCTGCCGGAACGTCCGCCGAGAAAGCGGAAAGGCTGACGGCTTTTGGGAAGCACAGCGGCAAATCAGCAAAAAGGTGCGTCAAAAGGGGAAAAAACCTCCGAAAACCCTTGAAAAATGCGTATTTTGCGCTTGACAAAGCGGCGCGTTTATTGTACAATAGTGGATGGCATCAATAGCTCCGCTTGCCCCGGAAACTATTGAAACACCCGCGGAGGACATGCGACCATCATGCCGTGCCGCACACACATAGAGAACCATCACTTAGGGAGGAAAAACCTTTGAAGACGTTCATGCCGAAAGCGGCTGACATTACCCGTCAGTGGTATGTTGTCGATGCCGAGGGTCAGGTGTTTGGCCGTGTGGCCAGCCAGGTCGCGAACATCCTTCGCGGCAAGAATAAGCCGATTTACACCCCCAATGTGGATACCGGCGATTATGTCATTATCATCAATGCGGATAAGATCGTCATGACCGGCAAGAAGCTGGATCAGAAGATTTATTATCATCACACCGGTTATGTCGGCGGCCTGAAGGAAACCAAGTACCGCAAGCTGCTGGCTGAGAAGCCTGAATTTGCAATCCGCCGTGCTGTCGTGGGTATGCTGCCCAAGGGACCGCTGGGTCGCCAGATGGCCAAGAAGCTCAAGGTCTACGCTGGCCCGAATCATGACCATGCGGCGCAGAAGCCCGTGAAGTTTGACCTCGTGTAAGGCGGAAAGGAGAAAAACAAATGGCTAAGGTTGATTACAGCGCTGTTGGCCGCCGCAAGAAGGCTGTTGCCCGCGTCCGCCTGGTCGCCGGTGATGGCAAAGTGACCATCAACAAGCGTGATATTGATAACTACTTCGGTCTGGAGACCCTCAAGATGACCGTTCGTCAGCCCCTGACGCTGACCGGCACGACCTCTTTCGACGTGCTGGTGAATGTCTGCGGCGGCGGTGTGTCCGGTCAGGCCGGCGCAATTCGTCACGGCATCTCTCGTGCCCTGTGCAAGGCTGATCCGGAACTGCGTGCTGCCCTGAAGAAGGCTGGCTTCCTCACCCGCGATCCTCGTATGAAGGAACGCAAGAAATACGGCTTGAAGGCTGCTCGTCGCGCGCCCCAGTTCAGCAAGCGCTGAGTTTCCTTCTATACCAAGGCTTTTACTACCCCATGGCTGTTTGGCAGTCATGGGGCGTTTTTTTATGCGTTGATTTTGTGCAAAAGATTTGCCTGTGCGAAAATCGCGGAAAGCCTTGCAGAGTCAGCATTTTCCGGAGTTTTTAGGCGTGAAATTCGTGCAAAATCACGCCGCTGTCATTTTGCATGATGACGCATTTTTATGCAGTCATGTACTGGTGAAGAGTCCGCCGCTCGTCCGGCTGATTTTCTCGACATTGCCGACATCCTTGTGGACGTAGGTGTTCATGGTCATCGTAATCTTGGAATGTCCGGCAATGCTCTGCAGGGTTTTGATGTCTACGCGCCCCGTGGCTTGCAGGTGGGTCAGGAAAGTGTGACGAAGCACGTGCGGGGTCACACCCTTGGGAAGGTTGACTTTCTTGCAGATTCGCTTTCATGTGTTTCGGAAGGAACGTTCGCTTAATGCGTCCTCGTCGCCCACCACATATTGGGCGAAATCTTCGTTTGCTGGCATGTGATTCCGCAAAATCTGTTCCAGCTCCGGCAGCAGGGGAACTTCACGGAGCCCGGCCTTGGACTTGGTTAGCTTTTCTATGGGTCAGTTGGTGATGAACGTGATTTGTCTGCGCACATGAATGAGCTTACGTATGTACATAACTTCTTGCTGATATTCTCAGCTCATGTGAATGGGTCATTCTTGTCATAAATTCGCTGCAATCCGTTCCGGCTGCGGACACCAGCGTCAATCATGAGCCGGATGCCTTTACCCCCCCATACTTGACGACCATCCACGCTGTGTATGTTGTTGGTGTGTTCGATGTGGTGCTTGGAGGCGTTGAAAATCAGAAAATCCGAAACTGTTCGTGATTTCAGCGGCGCGAAGCCGTTGTCATCACACCAAATAGCGTAGTGGGCAGCAGAAGATAACCGACGAACTCTTGGAACATGGGGATGTCCTCTGGGTAAAGCAGCTCATCAAGAAACGCTATCCACTTTGTTGGCGTTGGAGCATCAGGATTGTAGACCACCGGGAGTCGTGTGCGGACAACATGACGAGCAGTGCTATCCAATGTGTCATCCAGAAACAGCGTGCCGTTTTTCAAATGAATGCAATCTTCCTCCGGCGGAAATTCCGGCACATACGCAGTGATTTTCAGCACCTCAATGATGTTCTTGATTTTGTTGGGAACACCGGAGCAAATGTAGGAGTGGATTTCTTGAAAGATGACTTCTTTCAGTGGTGTGCAGTCCTGCATTCGACCATTTGGCGTGAAGAACGAACCTTCACTGAAAATCAGCTGATGGGTTTGCAGAAACGCGGTACAGAATAGCGGCTCGCTGAGATTTGTGCCGTCGAACCATGCGGGGAAATTTGCAGACGAGCAGAATTGCTTCTTGGACATTCGGGTTCACTTCCTTGTGTTTCAAAAATGCGTTGATTCGTTGGATGGAACGCTTGTGGGAAGCTATCCAGCGATTCGCAGGTTTCTGAATTAGCCGTAGTGGTACAGCTGCCATTCATCTGTGTAGGCTAATTCGAGTGTCTTGTTTGAAAATCATAATCATAGAAATCGCCTCCTTTATCTTCTGATGGAGAAGAACTGCTTCTCCACCATAACTGGTAAAAAGTTTGACGTTTTTTACGCGATTTGCAAAGATTCCAGAAAAATTTTTGATGAAGCGGATTGAAATCATTTCATCCTGAATCGTTGGGCGCTTGGTGGAAACATAGCAGCAAGTATGAGCATGTCATTCTTGATAGCAACCTCCTTTCTGTTCTTGCGAAGGGAAATTTATATCCTTCTTCACTCTTGAACTGTAAAGAAAAGATCGTTTTGCGACACGATTTGAAGCGGATTGCAAAATTTTTTTCTGGAACTGCTGAAAACAAGAAATCTGGGGAGTGCTACAGCGCTAATCCATCACATTCCTAAGCTGAATATGACAGCATCAACAGGAATTCTAAATTTATCTATACGAAAACCCTGCTTGCTAATTTTCTTCTCCGTGGTGGAAGAAGTAGTAGCAAGCAGGGTCATTTTGCTAAAAATGACAGTTTGCTTGTTGGGAACACATTTCCCAAACCCTATGAATGCAGCGCACGCGCTGCGGTTGTTAGACACACAATCGTATAACCAATAATTAGCGTGCTTCTCCTCCACACTATTTCCCTCCAACCTATCGTAATTTCTAACCAGATGTGCTATAATAATTCGTGAATTTGCCTCATCAGGTTGCTTGCGGTTCAGTGGCTTTTCGGCTGAATGGCGGATGGATGGGTGTGGCAGGTTTCTCTATAAGTGCGGATGGCAGCAGAAGGGATGTATCGCCAGCTGCACTTTCCAACACAGTAGGCGGGAGGTAGCGAAATGCCGCAGCAGAATATGCAGGAGCTTGCACACGCGCTGTTTCAGTATATCAAGGAGGTCTGCCAGCTGACGCAGAAGGAGATATTCGATGTTGATAAGCAGCCCGCATGGGTATTACTGAGTCAGCTGGATGACCCTGCGTGCGTGAAACTGTACAGCCGTGATACAGTGGATGACGAAACAGTCAATAATGATGGGAAACTGTTCTCGTTCCGCAAGCCTGAATTTACAGTATGCCCGGCACCAGATGCGTCGCTCCTCCGTTGGCTGCAGCCGGGTTGGGAGAATTATCGGAAACAGCCCGAGTACAAGGAATCTATATTACCGCCGCAGAAAGAAGCAACTGAATCTGAAAGTGAAGTGCCAGAGGAAGTCGAAGAAAAAGATGCGGGGCAATTGGCGCCGCAGCCGGAATTTTTCAAGGATGATCCGGCGCGCGTAGCCCTGTATAAAAGCTGGCTTGAAACTCGCAACGCTTGGGTGGAACGCGAAAAGCATACGGAGCGGCTTCGCGATACGTTCACTGACCTGTATACCATGAATCATGAGTACAGCCAGCAACCGGATGCGCTGGAAATTGTCATCGGGAATGGTCTGCTGACGGACAAGGAAAACAAGGAGATTCACCATCCGCTGTTTTTCAAGCGGGTGCAATTTACGCTGGATGCTGTGAACAACACGCTCGAACTGTACGATACAGATGAACCGCCGCAGATGTATTTGAGCATGTTTTCTGATATGGAGGGCGTCAATGTTGACATCGTTCGTCCGCTTGAACAGAAAGCAATCGAAGAGAATATTCATCCTTTGGATCATCATGAATGTGGTGATTTTCTGCGTTCGGTTACGCACCTTCTGCACGCCAGTAACTGCTATCTGAATGAAAATGAGCAAACCGCACATGGCGATGAGCGGATTGTTGTGCGCTGGGAACCTTATATTATCTTGCGGAAAAAGCCGAACGGCATCATCAAGGAGCTGGAAACCATTTTGACAGATGTGGATCAGGGGGCGCCTGTACCGCCAACAGTAGGGGACATTTTGGGCGGCACCGAAAAAGGAAAAAAGGAGAATACAGAAGAAGCGGAAAACGACGCGGTTTCTGATGAATTTGAAGCACATGACCTTCCGCTGGAGGATGAAGAGATTCTGCTGCCGAAGCCTGCAAACCGAGAACAAATGGGGATTGTTCGCAAAATTGAGCATTCATCCACCGTCTTGGTGCAGGGTCCTCCCGGAACAGGCAAAACGCATACTATTGCCAACTTGCTGGGGCATTTCCTTGCGCAAGGGAAAACGGTACTGGTAACCAGTCAAACGTCAAAGGCCCTGATGGTGCTGAAAGACAAAGTGCCGAAAGAGTTGCAGCCGCTGTGTGTAGCAGCTATGGGCGACAATCAGGCGGATATGCAGCGCTCCATTGACAGCATCATTGAACATACCACAACGTGCAACTATGCGTCGCAGCGCAGAGCGGCCGAGCAGTTGAAAGCAAGCCGCCATCAGACGCTGACGGAGCTGACGGAAGCGCGCAAGCTGGTGTATGCCATCCGCCACAAGGAATTTGAGCCGATTGTCTATGACGGCGACAGCTGGTCAACAGCAAAAGCGGCGGACTATGTGGCACAGCATGAAAGCCTGCTGGCACTGATTCCCGCCCCGGTCAAGAAGGGCGCACCTTTCCCGTTTGCGCCGGATGAACTGCAATGGCTTTATGCAAGCAATGAGCAGCTGACGGCGCAGGAAGAGCGCGAGCTGGCTGTCGGACTTCCATCTGAAAACGAGCTGATGGATACGGAGCAGTTTGCCGAGGGCTTGGAGTTGCAGCAGAACTTGAATCTTCAGCTGCAAAATATCAATGCCGGCGGCAAGGTCAAGCTGGTGTGGAGGGCGAATCGGTATGCAGTGGTCAATCAGTTGACAGACCAGATTTATGCGCAGAAGGGCGATGCTGCGGCGGAAACCGCGCTTCGGGATGCGCTGACAGTCTACACTGAAAATGCTATTCCTGCGTGGGCAACGTTTGCAATAGCGGATGGTGCGGAGGATGGGCTTGCCAGAAAACGCTGGGAACAGCTGATCAGTCTAATTGATGAAACGTACACGAAAGCGCATCCTGTGCTGGAGGGGCAGCTGACAAAGCCCGTCAAGATTCTTGCAGGTACTTATGAAACCCTCACGGCGCCTTTCTCGGAACTTCTGACAGATGCGCAGAAGCATGGGCAGGTCAAGAAAGGTCTGTTTATGGCGAAGGAGAAGAAAAATGCGCTGGATGCAGTGACGATTGCTGACAAAACGCCGACAACCTTTGATGATATGCAAAGGGTAACGGCATTTTTTGAGGTGCAATCGCTGCGCGAGAGGCTGGGTCTGTTGTGGGACAGCCTGATTGCGGCACATGGAACGCGGCGCTTTGCAGACCTCGGCAATGAGCCAGAGCGCATTTGCCATCAGCAGTTGAAGGCAATCGAATTTTGGGTCAACTGGTATCGGAAGGGCAGAATTGATTTGTGTAATCTGGCATCCAAGGCGGGACTGGGGGATGCGCTGATTCAGCCAGTCCATAGCTTGGCAATGATGACGGATGAGAAAGCTGCTGCCGCGCTCCGTCATATTACGAATCTGATGCGCCCTGCTGTGTACCTGCTCCATTTGGTCAACGCGCTGTATTCGTTTACGCATAGCAGGGAAAATACGCTGGAGCTGCTGAAAAATTGCAGTGATTCGGTGATATGCGCTGATTTGCAAGTGGCGATTGAAGCGGAATCGGCAGAGCAATATGAGGCAGCGCTCAATCAGCTGTCTGCAATTCAGGAAAAAGAGGAGGTGCAGCGCAAGCGCACGCTGTTGCTGGACAAAATCAGCGAATGCGCGCCTGCGTGGGCGAACAGTATCCGCAATCGGACGGGTGAGCACGGAAACGCTTCTGTACCGGAGAATATCATAGAGGCATGGAAGGTTCATCAGTTGTCTATGCTGGTGGATGAAATCATCAACACCCCCTTGCGGGATGCGGAAAAGCGGGTGACGGATCTGACCGCCAAGTTCCGGAAGGAAACCGAAAAACTGGCCAGCGCGCAGGCATGGCTGCACTTGCAGTATCGAATTGACCGGAATCCGCAGATGCGCCAGATCCTCAACGGCTGGAAGATGACGGTGACCAAAATTGGCAAAGGCACCGGGAAGAATGCGCCTGCTCTCCGCGAAGAGGCGCGCAAGCTGATGATACAATGTCAAGCGGCAGTTCCTGCATGGATTATGCCGGTATCCAGCGTAATGAATGCTGTTGATCCTTCCAAGACGAAATATGACATCATTATTATTGATGAGGCCAGCCAGTCCGACATAACTGCTGCGGCGATTTTGTATATGGGCAAGAAAATCATTGTTGTTGGCGACGATGAACAGGTGAGCCCGATGGCGGTCGGCATTGATGACAGCAAAATTCAGAATCTGATGACGATGTTCATCAAAGGAAAAATCCCAAATGCCCACCTGTGGGATGCCAAGATGTCCTTATACGATATTGCGGAGCTGAATTACCGTCCCCTGATGCTGCGAGAGCATTTCCGCTGTGTGCCGGATATTATCGGCTACTGCAACATGCTTTCCTACGAAGGCAAAATCAAGCCGCTGCGCGAAGCAGGCAGTTCGCCCTTCAAGACGGCGATGGTTTCATATCGCGTCAACGGGACGAGAAGGGGACGCAATAAGATAAACGAAGAAGAAGCAGCGGCAGTGGTTGCATTGATACAGGCTTGCTTGGAGCAGCCGGAATATGCAAACAAATCGTTTGGTGTCATTTCCTTGCTGGGGGATGATCAGACGAAGCTGATTGAGCGGAAACTGTATGATGCCATTCCCATTGTGGAATACGAGAAGCACCATATCCTATGCGGAAATGCTTCTAACTTCCAAGGTGATGAACGGGATGTCATTTTCTTGTCAATGGTGGACAGCAATAATGGCACAGGTCCGCTATCCATGGCGTCTGGCGAGGACAAGGTTCTAATGGCAAGGCAATGAAGCAGCGCTATAATGTTGCCGTCAGCCGCGCAAAAGACCAGCTGTGGGTTGTTCATTCCCTTGACTACACCGCTGATTTGAAGCCCGGCGATATGCGCAGACGGCTGCTGGAGTATGTGACGAATCTGGGGACGGTGGCAGCGAAAGCAAGCGAGATTGAGGAGGCGTCGGATTCGCCCTTTGAAGCAGCGGTGGCGAAGGCGCTTGTGGGGAAAGGGTATCACATCGTCCAGCAGTGGCAGGTTGGCGCGTACTACATTGATATGATTGCGATTTGCGGGAAGAAGCGAATTGCCATCGAATGCGACGGCGAACGCTGGCACAGCGGCGATAAGATTCGGGAGGATATGGAACGGCAAGCTATTCTGGAACGCCTTGGATGGCGATTTATCCGTATCCGCGGCAGCGAATATTATCGGAATCCTGCGCAGACGATTGAACGTGTGGTCAGTGAACTGATTGCAGCGGGAATCCAGCCGGAAGCGTCGGACATTGCAGGCGGAAGCCGTGAGAAGGACGCCTTGCTGGAAAAGGTGAAAATACGCGCGGGGCAGTTGCTGTGCGAAGATGATTCAGAAATTATGCACGAAGATGCTGCACCGCAAGTGGAAATAGAATTACAGCCTCAGCAGGAGCCGCCAGTGCAGGCAGAACAACCGAGCGAAAGACAAACGGAGCAGATTACAATGCCTTTTGAGCTGGTTGACCTGCCTCCGATAAAGGAAAAAGAGCCGGAAAAGCCGAAAGAGAGCAGGGAAGAGCAGCTTGTTATGCCCTTACCGGAAGATGATTTGCTTGCTGCGCTTGCAGAAAGAGGATTCTGCTATTTGGACAACCGCAAATCATCGGGCTTGCTATGGGTTTACTATGATTCTGGAAAAGTCGAGCAGCTCATTGAGCTGCGCAACAAGTTTGGCTTTCAATCCAAATTGGAGAAGCGCGGCGCAAAGGCAACTGGTAATCAAACGGCATGGTGCATAACATGGAAGAAATGAGGTGCAAATATGAAGAACGAGCGGGAAATTAAGTACGAAATCGTCAATGAAATCGGTGTGATTTCGGAGGAAGGTCAGTGGCGGCTTGAACTCAATCGAGTCAGCTGGAACGGGAGAGAACCCAAATACGACCTGCGGAAATGGACGCTCAACCACGAGAAGATGGGCAAAGGTGTTACGCTTACGGATGCCGAACTGGTGAAACTCTGCGACATTTTAGCACAGGAAAAAGCGTTCTTGGCGGAAGAAGACAAATAAGAACCCTTATACTATTTCCAAATTCACCTGCGCCATCTGCTTGCGCCTTTTCCGCTCTGGCGT
>OOBN01001531.1_pt1 | contig 16504 bp, 8 predicted proteins | sample 1671091 | NCBI WGS metagenome assembly OOBN01 (sample SAMN06348121, study PRJEB24527) | human gut metagenome | biome: human gut; feature: ankylosing spondylitis patient; material: feces | host: Homo sapiens | place: China | collected 2015-10 | reverse complement strand
GTGTCCATCGCCACCGCGGTCAAGAACGCGGCCTGACCGGCAATATCTTAGCCTTCTTATCTCCTCCTTCAACGACGTTGGCCCCCGCTTGATAACGAGGGCCAACGTCGTATGGATTGGAAGTGCTGACTCAGAATCGGTGGTTTCTATATTCCACAGGAGTTACAGGGTTTGGCCGTGCTGTCCCTGACCACCAGTTTCGGGGTGAGGATTCGACGGTTGCCACTCACCTGTTCGCCGGCGAGCACTTTGAGCAGCAGTTTCGCCACTTTGGCACCGTATTCACTGGCGTCACGATGCGCTGAGGTAATCGACGGGTACGCTGCCTCACAAATAAAGCTGTCTTCAAAGCTGACAATAGCGGGCAACCCGTTCGGATAACCCGCAGATTGCCCCTCCCCTGTTTTCAGTTGCCCGGTGGTATATGCTTCGGCCATGGCATGCAGACTGGCCGCGGCAAGAATTTCCGTCTCGTAGATGAATGCAGTAGGAGGCTTCGGCGAACGCAACATCTCCAGCGTAAGCATCGCGGCCTGCTCGGCATCGAAATTCGTGAACTCGATGTTGATGGATTCCAGTTTGCGCCGTTTTGCGAACGACCGAAACGCCGACACACGCCCCTGCGAATAATCGAGATTGGAATCGCCGGACAGATAGGCGATACGGCGGTGCCCCAGTGACGACAGATGTTCAAGCACGGTGCCCATGGTGCGCGAATCATCGATGGACAGCGACGGTACATAATTGTTCGGATCAGGGCCACCGGCCAGAACCGCACGCACACCCAGTTCCTTCAGCAGTTTCGGGCGTGGATCGTCGGCTCGCAGATCAACCAGAATCACCCCGTCCACACGCTTGCGTGACGCCCAGTCCCTGTAGACGCTCATCTCCTCGTTCAGCGAACGGCAAGGGCGATACAGCAAGCCGTATCCCTTAGGGCTGAGCGAGGTATGCACACCGGCCATGAAGTGCAACATGAAGGTTTCGTCCGTGAGTCCCTGTGCGGAGCGTGCGGGGGCAAAGCCTATGGTCATGGTTTTCGACGAGCCCAACGCTTGCGCGGCATAGACCGGCGTCCACCCAAGTTTGGCCGCAGCCTCCTTGACTCGTCGTTTGGTTTCCGCGGAAACACCAGGCCGATCGTTGATGGCAAAGGACACCGCGGTTTGCGAAATGCCCAACTCATCCGCGATGTCTTTTAAGCTCACACGCTGCGTGCCTGTGGACGATGGTGATGCCTCGCGAGCAAATCCCATGAATAATCCTCCTTGCAGCCACGCTGCGAATACCACGCTACAACAGATTATTTCCCACTTTGGGCCGCATGTAATCAGCTGTGTTCTAATACCTATGATATCAACAACTAAAACGTTTTAGTCTATGGGTCTCAGCATATGTTCGGATATAAAAAGCGGGATATAGGGGGTGTCTACAGGGACAACCACCCCATATCCCGCTTAAGGCACGGGTATCAACGCACCCGCATACGCAGCGAAACTATTCCATCTTGCTACGAGCACGAAGCACCACCGTGCCCGCTCCGAGCAACACCACTGCGGCAGTCACAATCGCAATAATCGAAGAGCCCGTCTTACTCAGCGAAGAGTCCGATGCGCCATTCTTATCATTGTTCTTGTTGTTGTTCTGGCCAGGCTTGTTGTCGCCGGGCTTATTCGGCTTGTCCGGCTGGCCGGGCTTGTTCGGGGTCGCCGCGACCTTGGTGAATTCGATGGCGACACCCTCACCGATGGAATTGTCGCCCAGTGCGGCCTTCACCGTGTACTTGCCCACCTTCGTGGACACGACGTTCAGTGAAGCCACGCCAGCGGCATCAGTCTTGACAGTGGCGTTGCCGTCAACGGCCGTGACACCCTCGGGCAGCGTAAACGCCACCTCGGCGTTGGTCAGCGGATTGCCGAACGAATCCTTGACCGTTGCCTGAATCGTACGTGTAGCCTTGCCGTCGGCCACGGCCGAGCCGTCAACGGCGGTCAGCGTGGACTCCTTGGCATCCGGCTGAGTCGGGTCAGAGACCGTGCACTTGGCCAGTTCGTCGGCGGTCTGAATCTTCACCGGTTCGGTCTTGTTGCCGTTGTAATCCTCGACCTGCACCCACAGTTCATGGCCAGAGGGGATGGACTTGGTGTAAGAGCTCGGCGTAGTGCGACCACGGATGATGCCGGTGATTGGCGGAGTGCTCTGCGAGTAGGTGTAATTGGCACCCAGCTGCTTCTCCTGCTTTTCACCGTTCTCGTCAGTCCACTTCTCGGTCATGTAGAGGTAGCGCCAGTCTTGAGTCTCCGGACGGACCAGAGTGACTCTATCGCCATTCCATGTCACCGAGCAAGCCGGATACGGCTCAATGGTGGCATCGGCAAATACACCTGTTGCCGTGGCGGTAGTGCCGCCTGCGTTATCGACGGTCACCACATAGCGGGAACCGTCAACCGGCGCATTCGGAATCGTCGCTTCGCTCTTATCGGCAGAGACCTTGACGGTCTGGGAGTACGGCTGCGCGGCGTAACGCCACGAACCATTGTCAGACTTGACGGTCACGGTCTTCTCGCCGGATACCTGCGGATTGGTCCAGGAGACCTTGACGTTACCATCCTTGCCGGGTTCGACTTTCACGCCAGACACGGCCGCTGCTTCGTTCAGCGGCGCTTCGGCGGCCAGCGAGCGCGAACCGTCCGCACCCACGGCGTACAGCTTCAGCGTGCCGGTCTTGGCAGGCAGGTGCTTGACGTACAGGGTGTCGTCGTAACGGCCACCGAGGAAGGTGTTGTCCAAGTAGAGCAGGTAGTTCTTGGCAGTAGAGTAATCGGCGAGGTCCCACTTGACGGTCAGTTCGTCGGAGTCCGCGTAGGCGCGTTCCACTTGGAAGTTCGTCGGAGCAGCCGGCGTGTAGGCAGCACCGTCGGTGACGGTAATCTTGCCGATGTTCACCTGGTAATTGTCGATTGGGTTCGCCCCGGCCTTGACGATCAGGCCTAGGGTAGCGATCTTCTTACCCGCGTACTGAGAGAGGTCTACAGTTGTGGTCTTCCAGCCGTTGCTTGCCCCACCGTCTGCCATGTCCACCGGCACTATAGTCTTGGTGTCGTCGGCGAAAATGAGGCCGAGTTGCAGCTTGGAATCGTCGCTGTTGAGCTTGTTGTAGGTCAGTTCGACCTTGGAGCCGGCAGCGACGCTCAAGTCGGTCTTGTAGAGACGGACGGTGTTGTCGCTGGACAGCTTGCCGCTCAACACCAGCGAATCGCCGCCTTCGTAGCCGCCGACCTTGGTGTAGTTAAAGCGTGGTGCCGCTTCATATTTCTTGCCATAGTCGAAGTCGGCTTGCAGCGGGTCGGAATCGGCATCAATCCACCACTGCCATGTCGGCAGAATGTCTTGGAGGTTGATATTGCCCCACTGCTGGTTGCTGGTCTGTTCGCCGTTGTCTCGCCATTCGAGACCATGACCGGTGTTGAACGATGTGGAGAAGACCGGACCGCCGATGACGGAGCGCTCGGCGATCTGCGAAGCGAAACCCTTCCAGCTATCGCTGCTCGTACCATCATCAATATACGGATCAGATATATCCGTCGTGCCCTTCTCACCGGTGGACGAACCAGTCCACAGACGGCGTTCGCGGTCGAATACCTGGTTCTGATACTTCGGGTAGACCTTCTTGTCGTCACCCAACTCGTGGGAGACGAAATCGGTGCCAAGTGCCGCAAGGCTCACATAGGGCTTGCCGTCAGCGTCAAGGTTGACATTCATATAATTCGCGTTGCTGGCGATGCTACCAAATTTCTTCTGTCCGGCCTCGATACCCGCGAATACCGCGTACTTCGGATCAATGCCAAGGCTCTTGGCGTGATCAGCTGAATCTTGTAGCATGTTGCCGCTGAACCAGTAGTTCAGGAAGATCGAATCAGAGATTTTACCCTTGTTCGGATCCTGCACCCACGGCGAATTGGCATCGTTGAACATGTTTTGATAGCTGACGCCGCCATTCGGGTATGTGGCGGAGTCGTACCACTGGATATAAATGCCCTGATCGATGATCTGCTTCATGAAGTCTTGGTAGGCCGGCACATCAGCAGAATTCACACTGGATTCCTGGTTAACGAAGTAACCATCAAAACCATAGTACTTGGCAATCTCCACCAGCTTGTCAGCCACCGGATAGGTGCCGTCGGCACGCTTGCCTTGAAGCAGGTCCTTATAGGTCTGTTCTCCTCGGTCGTTGCCAGAATAGAAGATCGTCGCAATCGACTTCGCGCCATTCTTGTGCGCGACATTGGTATATGCGGCATTCGGCAGATTCAACGTACCGAACTCAAACCATTTCTGAGTCCAGTCAGACTGGGCCTTCTCGTCGTAGAGGCTCTTTGGCACGTTCGCAGTCGGCTGACCATGCCAGGTACCGTAATAATCCGTGTACTGCCAGTAGTTGAACAGGTACTGCGAGAACACGTTGTTGTCGTGGAACGACTCGAAGAACGCGTTGCCGTAGTCGCCAGCAAGGTTGAACATCTCCGTATCGGCCGGCAGGTTCGGGTCTTTCTGCGTCGCGGCGTTGGCGGCGATGCGGGTCTGCAACGGTACACGGGAGCGCAGGTATTCCGAGTCCTTATCCGCGTCCGGGTTCCAGTTCAGAATATCCAGACCGGTATAGCCATGCTGATATGGCTGGTTGGCTCCCGCAGACTGCTCCGGATGGCTGGTATCGGCATACTGGCCTCCCCACGGCATGGTGTCGGTGGCGCTTGCCGGTGCGGCCAATGCCGCCAGCGTGGCCATCGACAGCACCGCTGCCAAGCCAGACCGCAGCCATTTCCTGTGTCGAGTCCGGGCAGAAGCACGCCCAGCGTGATCACCTGATGACAATCTCATCCATAATCTCCTTTGATTTCCTCCGACTCACGCCGGAAATCAACCGTCTATGCGGCTTGAGTAGACGGGGGCTCAAACCGGTAGGACGGTTTGAGCCCACGGGATACGGCGATATTTCACCAACGCCATATCCCACATTCTCTTTTTCTCTCACCCACCGACCATATCGGCCGCAATGAGTAGGTCATGAGACTTACGGAACATACCCCTCTCCGACTTGTCTCATGCACATCGTCAGCGATGTATCACGATGCTTACGCTGGTATCGCAGTCGTCTGTATGTCGGGTATCATCGTTATTCAAAGCGGCTGTCAGGGCAAACGTCACACGCACATTGTCATCAGCTTCGTCCATCAGCCGTTCAAAGGGTACCGAGAACGATACCGCGTGGCTTTCGCCCGCCTCAAGCGTCAGGGCAACGGAATCGACCAGCACTGCCAAGCGTGGGATGCGACGACCGCCACTGACGTGTGCGAAGAGGTTCACCGAACCGGCCGTCTTATGGTCGCCGGCATGTGCCGTCACCTGCACCAACACCTCATTCGCGCGGGATTCGGCATCGGCATGCATCCCACTAAACGTCACTCCAGCCAAAGAACCGGCTCCGTAGCCAAACTCGCGCAATACCGGTTCCGCCGCATCCTTGTATACGTGGGCGGCACTTTGCCGGTCGTTGTATCGAACCGGAATGGCTGCGGGATGCGCAGGCAGCGTTACGGGAAGGCGGCCCGGCAAACCGGCACCGTCAATCAGCACATCAGCCACGGCCTGCGGACCATACTGGCCAGCATATCCGACCCAGATCGTCACGGCGGAGCGTTCCAGCACATCGGTCAGTACATGCGCGCGACCGCACACCGCCACCGAAACAATTGGAGCGGTGGTCAATGCCGCGACTTCGCCTAGCATGTCATCCTGACGCCAGGGCAGGCGGATGTCAGACAAGTCCACGCCTTCGCCGCAGGTGGCACCGTATTCGGTTACGGCCTTCGCCGCGCCATTGTCGTCGAATTCACTGTCATAGCTGCGTTCGCTGGTGCTGCCGCATACGAATACCACGGTCGACGAACGCGCCCATTGATCGGCCGGCGCATCGCTCGGCTTGGCGGCCAAGAGAACCCGGTCCTCCCCGAGACGTGCCACCAATTGCCGGTAGACGCTTGACTGTTCATCGGCGGGCAGAGGGGCGGTGTAATCGCCCAGGAAGCAGCCGAAATCGTCGGCGAACGGGCCGGCGACAATCACAGGGCCGGCTTGGGCATCGGTCAGCACACCCCGAATGCTGTCGAGCGTAACGGCAGAGCGGCCATCATTAATCAGCGTTATCGCCTCGCGGGCCATGCGCTTGGCCTGCTCACGCCCATCCGCAGTGGCCTGCGCGATGGCATCGGCATCTGGCATGGCAATTGCGGCGGTATCGGCACCATCTTCGGGCAAGAGACCGAACATGGCTTTGAGCTCCAGCACACGACGCAATGCCGTATCGACGGCGGCCGCCACCTGTTCGTCATCCACATATTCTTCGAGGCGCGCGAATCCTTCATCCCACAGGGAGACATCCACACCGGCAAGCAGTGCGGCGCGTCCGGCAGCGGGAATGGAGCCGGCCATATCTTCAAGCCGGTCCACGGCCAGACCATCGGCCATCACGATGCCATCAAAACCGAGCTGGTCACGCAGATAATCCTCGAGCAACCACGGGTTGGCACAACAAGGCACGGAATCGATATCGTTGTAGGCAGCCATAAAGCCCAAGGCACCGGCACGCACGCCAGCGGCCACCGGCGGCAGATGAATCTCGTGAAGATCGTGCGGGCCCAATACGGCGGACTGCCCGTTGCGGCCACCCACAGCCTCGCCTTGCGCCGCCAAATGCTTGAGCACCACGGCCACTCCCCCGCGGCCGACCTTGCTGCGATGCTCACCCTGCATACCGGTAACGATGGCCTCGCACATGCGGGAGGCCATCAGCGGGTCCTCGCCGAAGCATTCCTCGCAACGGCCCCAACGCGGGTCGCGGGCGATGTCCAAACCGGATACCAATGCAATATGAATACCGCTGGCTGCCAGTTCTGCGGCAACCGCGGCTTCCGCTTCCTGCACCCCCTGCGGGTCAAACGTAGCGCCCAAACCCAGATTGGTGGGCAGCACCGTGCCGCCCAGCGCCTGATGCCCGTGAGGCGCCTCTTCGCTAAGTAATACGCCGATGCCGTGCGCGCCACGTTCCAGCACAGTTTGCTGCACCACGGCAATCGCCTCAGGCCGTTCCTCAGGGCGTATGCCGTTACCCCAATGTTGACCAGACCATGGGTCGGCTCGCAATAGACCGTACAGGGTGCCGAGTCCACCCCACCGGTCGATCTCTTGCTTGAGCTCGTCTGAGGCCACAAGCCGTCCTGCGGCATTGCGTTCTACGGACTTCCAACCGAGCAGACGCTGGTTCAACTGGCCAACTTTCTGCGTGAAGCTCATCGAATCAATGAGTCGGTCCACTGCGGCGCAATTGATGCTCATTGAGCGCTCCCCCTTCTCGTATATGGTCTTCTCGTTCTTCTCGCTCTTCGGCGAGTACCGGGTCTTATGTTTTGCCCTGCGCACTGCAATTGTGCGCACTGCAATTGAAAATATCCGGTTGTGGAACAAGGAGTAGATGATTCCACAACCGGATATCGGTTTAATCAGCCGTTTCGAACGATGGGTCCGAAACCGCAGTATAGTAACGGGCGGCATAGGGGTGTTCGTCAGCGTGCAATTCCAGAATGCCACGCTGCGCGAGCGTCTCTTGATTGGCCGCCACCTGCGAGGTGATGATGGTCGGGCGCTGGCCTGCCACCTGCAGCTTCATCCACAGGTCGCACACCGAGCCTCCCGGGCCGAGCGCACTGCGGTTCACCGGGTTTCCGGCCTCGTCCACATCAATCACCACGGCGACGGTCTTCGGCTGAGCCGGCAATGCGGAACGGTACTGTGCGGCGAGTTCCCCGAACGTACGGCCGATCGGCTTCAGCTGGCCTTGCTCGTCGAACAAGCCCAGAGAGTGCTCGAAGAACGGGAAGTCTTCCATGCTGGCGGGCACATCGTGCGAGCACCACCACGTCACACCCCACAGGTTCCGGCAATCCATGGCACGTTCAACGGTCTTGCGGCAGAATTCCGGCGTGTAGTCGGTTTCCAGCACATTCTCCGGTGCACCGACTTCCTGGAGCCACACCGGGCGCTCGGAATCCTTGCCGAACGCCTTGGCCAGCTCGGCCAGGTACAGTGCGTACGACGAGCACTCCTCACTGGTGGCGCCGTATCCTTGCGCGATGCCGTTGAACACCCAGGAGTGAATCACGGTCATATCGCCCTTGGTGGCGGACTGCACCGGCGTGAACGGGTGCCCATCGATGAACCAAGTGCCATCGTTGACGCTGTACAGCGCGTTGTGCCCTTCACCGGCGGCGGTCGGAAGCAGCGCGTCCAGCCATGCGTCGATCTGCTGGCTCGTGGCGCTCATCTTCGTGGGATGCGGCCTGTCAGACAGCTGATTGACCTCGTTGCCCAAGGTCAGACCCTTGAACGCGGGTTCCTTGGACAGCTCATCGGTCATGGTCTTGACCAGTTCACGCTCGGCCGCAACGGCGTCCGCATCGGTGAACATGTTGCCCGCATGCCAGGTGACCAGCCATGAAGGCAGGAAGTCGAAGCTGGACAGATGCCCTTGGAACACGTCCACATAGGCATCCAAACCGTGCTCGCCGGCGATGTGCACCATGCGGCGCACATCCGCCACGCCCTTCTTGTTGATCCAGGTGCGATTAGGTTGCAGATACGGCCAGATCGGGAAGATGCGCACATGGTCCATACCCAGTTCACTGATCTGCTTGAGATCGTTGTCGATGCCGTCCCAGTCCGGGTCGAGCCATGCGTGGAACCAGCCATGCGACGGCGTGTAGTTGACTCCGAATTTCATTGGAGTACCTCCTTTTCCCAGTCCGCTCAGCCCTTGAGTCCACCCTGTTCCAAGCCACGGAAGAAGTAGCGCTGGAAGCAGCAGAAGAAGACGATGATCGGGATAAGCGAGACGAGCGCACCGGCGGCGATCAGTCGCGGATCTTGGATGAACATGCCCTTGAGTCGGTTCATGCCGAGGGTCAAGGTGTACTTGCTTTCATCGGAGATCGCGATCAACGGCCACAGGAAGTCGTTCCAGGCACCGACGAATGCGAAGATGCCGACAACGGTCATCGTGCCTTTGACCTGCGGTACACAGATGTGGAAGAACCGCTGCCATAGGTTGGCACCGTCCACCATGGCCGCCTCTTCGAGTTCCATTGGAATGGATTTGAAGGCGTTGGTCATGAGCAGGATGTTGATGGCGCCGCACAGGCCAGGCAGTGCGACTGCCAGCAGTGTGTTCTGCAGGTGGATGGAGCGAATGATCAGGAACTGGGAGATCATCACGCCTTCGATCGGGATGACCATGGTGCCCATGAACATGGTGAACACCAGTCCGCGGCCACGCCACTTCAGGCGTCCCAGTGCGTAGCCGGCCATCGTGGAGAAGACCACGTTGCCGAAGATGGAGATCAGGCAGACCACCAGCGTGTTGATCATGTAGTGGAATACCGGGACCTGCTTGAACACGGAAATGTAGTTGTCCAGCGTCGGGGTCTTCGGCATCAGGTAGGGAGGCACGGCGTAGACGTTGTCGCCCTTGCCCTTGAACGACAGGGACAGTTCCCAGACGAACGGGCCGACGAGCAGCAGGAACATCAGAATCAGAATCAGATACTGGACGACTTTGCCGACGGTGACCTTATGCGTGTTGGTATTCATCAGTCCTCACCTCGCTTTTGTACGATCTGCTGCACGATGAGCATGACGCCGACGATGACGAGCACGACGATGGAGATGGCGCTCGCGTAACCAGTGCGGGCCTGGATACCGGTGCCTTCGCGCTTGATAAGCATCGACATCGTCATATCCATACCGCCGGGGCCTGCGGAGCCGTTGGTCAACACGTAGATTTCGTTGAAGACTCGGAATGCGGCGATGGTGGACAGCATCATGATGAGCATCATCGTGGAGCGCACGCCGGGCATTGTCACGTAGATGAACTGGCGGACAGGGCCAGCGCCGTCGAGGGAGGCGGCTTCGTAAAGGGATTCATCGATGTTGGCGAGGGCGGTCAGGTAGATGACCATGTAGTAGCCGAGGCCCAGCCAGATTGTCACGAACATCGAGCTGAAGAGCACGCCCCATCGATCAGTGAGGAATGGAACCGGCTTGGAGATGATCTTCAATGCCTTGAGCACGGAGTTGACCAGACCGGCGGAATCCAGCAGGTTGGTCCAGATCATACCCACCACAACGGCGGACATAACCACCGGCATGTAGAAGGCGGTGCGGAAGAAGCCCATGATGCGGGAGTTGCCCTTGACCAGATAGGCCAGGATCAACGGGAGGATCACCATGAACGGCACTACGCAGATCACGTAGAGTGTGGAGTTCAGCAGTGCCGTGAGGAAATACTCGTCATGGAACAGTTTGATGAAGTTTTCGAGTCCGACGAAGGTTCCCGGACGGAGCAGCGTGGAGTTGGTGAAAGCAAGCCTGAAAGTGTTGAGTGCCGCAAGGACGATGAATACAAACACAATCACGAACGCTGGCAGAACAAACAGGTAGGGGGCAATGATGGTGCCGAAGCTACGATTCTGCTTCTTGCCGTGGTTGAGGTTCATCGGTTCAGGCCGGTCGGAGGCCGTGCGGGCCTCCGACCTGTCAGCGGCGAGTGCCGCGTTGCTCACTGTGCGAGCTTCTCGTTTGCGAACTCGACGGACTTGTCAAGGGCTTCCTTGGCAGTCTGCTTGCCCTGCATAGCGAGGGCGATCTGCTGCTGGAAGTTCTTGGAGCCGTTGTTGTCGGTGAACTCGGCCGGACGAGAACCGTAGCCGTCCTTGACCTGGTCGAGCGTGATCTTCAGAGCCTTGCCCTCAAGGGTGCTTTCGTCGATGCTCTTGTAGTAGTCGTCATCCAGACCACCCTTGGCAGACGGGAACACGGAGGCCTTCTTGTCGAACTCGATCTGGTTCTTCTTGTTGGTCACGAATCGGGCGAAGTCGATGGCGACGTCGGGGTGCTTCGAGTTGGCGCTGATGCCGAGCATCTCGTAGGCCACGGAAGCGGACTTGCCGTCGTTGCTGATACGCGGGCCGACTGCGAGGTTCTTGTAGAGGTCCGGAGCGTTCTGCTTGAAGCCGTCAGCGGAGTAGGCGGAGCCGGCCATGGAGACTAGGTTGCCGCGCTGGAAGAGATCGGCGGCCTGGCTCCAAGAGGAGTCGAGGGCCTCCGGCGGGATGCCGCCCTTCTTGTACAGCTCAACGAAGCGGCTGATCTGCTTGACGCCGGCCTCATCATTGAAGGTGTACTTGCTGTGGTCATCGTTCATGAAGGACTTGACGCCTGCGGTCATCAGATCTTCGGTGTTGTAACCCATCGTGGTGCCCAGGTAGACATCCTTGCAGTTCTGCACGATGGTGTCGCCGGCGGCGAAGTATTCATCCCATGTGGTCGGAATCTTGTTCGGATCAAGGCCGCACTTCTGCATGAGCTCGGTGTTCCAGTAGGTCGGGCCATCGTTGACATACCACGGCAGGCCGTAGGCACCCTTCTCGATGCCATTGCCCTGCATGGTCACGGACTTCCATGCGCCTTCGTAGTAGTCCTTTTCCGCATCCGGAGCCTGCTTGGAGACATCGAGCAGCGCACCGGCCTTGGCAAGACCGTACAGGATGGAGTTGCCGCCGTCGACGATGTCCGGCAGTTCGCCGGCCGCAGCCTGGCTGGACAGCTTGTCTTCGTAACCATCGGACGGGGCGTCAAGCCACTTGACGGTGACATCCGGGTGGTCCTTCTCATAGGCCTTGATCAGCGCCTCGAAATACGGGGTGTACTTGTCGTTCTTGAGGTTCCAGGTCTGGAAGGAGATCTCCTTCTTGCCGCCGTCATCCCCCGCAGTTCCGCTACCACAGGCAGCCACCGATACGAGCATCGCACCGGCACCGGCGATGGCGAGGATCTTCTTCATAGAAAACATGATGTTCTCCTTTCCTTTTGGTTCCTTTTTCACCCCGCCCTGCTGTGGACGGAGAAAAACTAGTCGTTGCTATCCAGCACAGTCACCTGTCGCGGTAATCGGCTTGACGTCACAACCTTTATTCGCTCATCACTGAACTAAACCGCTTTAGTTTCCGGCCAGCTGCGACCCTGTAAACTAAACCGGTTTAGCAATAATATAACACAATCGAAACATGCACGCAACGAATTCATCCGCGCGTGTCGCATTGATATTTGCCCAACGGGATCGCTCTCCCTCTTCTCATACAATAATGGGCCGCGCCCAACCGTATGGCAGAGCCGGTCTGTTCCAGTTCCGTTACGGTTGGGCGCGACCCAAAATATCGAGTCTAGGCCCAATATCCCTTATCGGCGAATACGCAGCGTGGCGAGCTGGAATGGCGCCAACGAAACGACCGCACCGTCGGCAGGCATCGGCTCGTCGCCGGCGAGCGCGCGCGGCAATTCGGTGTCCAGTTCCGGCTCCTCCATGAGATTCACCTCCTGCACGCTGGCCTTGGCATCGGCGAGAGCGGCGTCAAGGCGTAGTGCGGCCGCGGCATTGCCACCGGCGGCCTCGTACAGGCGCACAATCAGATCGTCGGAACCGTCATCGGCGAGCTTGACCCAGTCCAATACGATGGTGCCGGTGACGTCGGCGAGCGAGACCAGCGGGGCCAAGTCAGGCAACTCCCCTATTACAGGGCTGTTGAGTCGCGCCGCCTCGTCCAGCACTGCGTTCATATCGGCGTCAGCGACCAGAGACCATGCGAAGGAGTGCGTGCCTTGGTCGGTGCGTGGATCGGGGTACAGCGGTGCGGACAGCAGCGAGAGCCGCACCATGGTGCCGCGGCCGGCGCCACGTGCCGCGTCGGCGTGGGTGGGGCTGACGTCGGAGCCGTAGGTGGAGGCGTTGACCACAGCGGCGGCATAGTCGGCATCGGCGATACGTACGAAGCGGTGTGTGCAGCTTTCGAATTTGGCATCATCGCTGCGCGTGTTCTTATTAATCGGACGTTCGACCAACCCGTACTGGCATTCGTACTGCGCGTTCACCGCCTGCACCGTGACCGGCATATCCACTTTGAGGAACTGTTCGACGGCACGCCAGTCCACATCGGCGGTGAAGTCCAGTGTAGCGGAGCCCGGCCTTAAGGCAATGCCCGTACGAATTTCAACGCCCTTCGCGCGAGTGACAGCATGCACGACGGCCCCACCGTTGGCGGTTTCATCCACGCTTGTAATCGATGCCTCGCTGAGCGCGTTGGCGGTGAGGAACGCATCGCGTTGAATATCCCATGCGTCCCAGTGGAAGGGTTCGTCTTTGAGCATTTCGTAGCGGCCCAGTCGGGTGCCGGCTGGCACCAGTTCACGATTGGTTCGCTGATCGAGGACCGACGATACGGTGCCGTCGGCTTCAATGCGCACGTGCAGTTGGCCGTTGTCGAGCACAATCGTATCGCCGTCATGGGTAACGGAGACCCGAGCCATGGATGAGGTTCCCGCTTCGGCTCGGCTCGAAGCCGGGCGTACCACCCACGCCTCACAGGCTTGGCGGGAATATGGGGCGATTACGGCGTCGGTTATGGTTGCGTCATCGGGTTCCACGGCTGCGATCGCGTGCCCGGCTTCAAGGGCGATCTCGTTCAGCCGAGCGATGTCACGCGCGTATTCGGCCCGCGCCTGACGGTGCACCCATGCGATGGCCGAACCGGGCAGAATGTCGTGGAACTGGTTCAGGAGCAGCGTTTTCCAAATACGGTCCAGCTCTTCGCGCGGATAGACATAGTCCGGGTTCTTGATGCGGGCCGCGGCGCACAGGTATTCGGTGACGCGCAGCATCGACTCCTCCTGGCGGCAGCCGCGCTTCATGTTCTGCTGGGCGGTGAGGGTGGCACGGTGCAGTTCAAGGTACAGTTCGCCCTTGAACACCGGGGTCTCCCCTTGCGCATCGTCGACGATATCCTTACGCACACGGTCGAACAGTTGGTCGGGAGTACCGAATTCGATCTTCGGCGCGCCGGCGAGATCATGGTCGCGGCGGATGCGCGCGGTCATCTCACGGGTGGGGCCGCCACCGCCATCGCCGAAGCCGTACAGCAGAATCGCGTTACGGGAGAGGTCCTTGTCCAGGAAATTGCGCTGCGAATACATGAGTTCGCGCATGCTCATCGACGAGCAGTAGGTGTCAGATGGCGGGAAATGCGTGAGGATACGGGTGCCGTCGATGCCCTCCCACATGAAGGAGTGGTGCGGGAACTTGGTGGTGTCGTTCCACGAGATCTTCTGCGTGAGGAACCAGTCAAAGCCGGCTCGCCGCGCGATCTGCGGCCAGGAGCCGGTGTAGCCGAAACTGTCCGGTAGCCAGATGCCGCGCGGCGTGACGCCGAGATGCTCCTTGAAATATCGGCGGCCGAACGTGATCTGCCGCACCAATGATTCGCCGGAAGGAATCATGTTGTCGGATTCCACCCACATGCCGCCGACCGGGATGAAGCGGCCCTCTTCGATGCGCCGCTTCATTCGTGCGAACAGGTCGGGATGTTCTTCTTCCAGCCATGCGTACTGTTGGGCGGAACTCATCGCATATGTGAAGTCCGGGTCTTCGTCCATCAAAGCCAGCACGTTGGATACGGTACGGGCCACTTTGCGGCGGGTCTCGCGCACCGGCCACAGCCATGCGGAGTCGATATGCGCGTGGCCGATGGCGATGTGTTTGATTGCGCTGGAGGCGGCCGGTTCGGCGAGTACGCCGGCGAGCGCCGCACGGGCTGCCGGCACGGTTTCCAAGTCGCGTTCATCGTAGATGTTCAGGGAGCGTTGCAGTGCTTTGGCGAGCTGCCAGTAGCGTGGGTCGTCGTCCTTGAGCTCACGAATCAGCGAGGAGACGGTTTCCAGATCCATGTAGTAGGCGAACACGTCTTCGTTGAAGATGGTGACGTCCATACGACTCAGTGTGTATGGAAAATCACAGGTGCCGGTGGCCTCTTCGCCGAGTTCGGTGGGTGAGAACGGGGTGGGGCCTTCGACGAATGGGTTGGCGGCGGCTTCGATATAGACGGTGAAGTCGCCATGTTCATCGAGTTCTACGGTGCTGCTGCCGTCCGCGTAGACGAGTGGAATCCAGTGGTTGCGTGGGTTCGCGGATTTGATGGCGGTGCCGTCGGCACGATAGACAAGTCCCTCGGATTGGAATCCGGGGCCGCGGTGATCGAGCCAGCCGAGGTCTACCATGAGTTCGACTTTTCGGCCTTTGACCGCCGCCATGTCGATGTGGCCGTTCACCTCGAACCATGTGGTGCCCCATGTGGTGCCCCAGACTCCGGGAACGCGGAAAGGTTCGAAGGGCACTTGGCCGTTGCGCACTTTGGCTAGAAATTCGCTGGAGGGCACCGGTTCTCCGGGATTGTGGAACGAACGCAAGGTGCATGCGGCGAGTGTGGTGTGGATATGCGGTTTGACGCGCTGCTGCATGACGCGGTCGCAGCGCTCCAACTGCTGATTGGGCAGAAGAAACATGGAGAATTCTCCTTTGCTGTGTCTGATGGGAATGATGGAAATGATGGGTGTGGTGGCAATTGGGAAAACCGTAATACGACATGCTTCTGCCTCCTCATGGTTCGAGGAGGCAGAAGCGTCAGACGGGAATTCAGCGCGTGATGCGCAGGGTGGCGAGCTGGAACGGGCCAAAGTGCAACGTGGCACCTTCGGCGTTCTGCCTACCGTCTTGCAGCGCGACTGGAAGATCGGCGGCCAGATCGTCGCCTTCCAGCACATTGGTCTCATGCACCGAAGCGCCTGCGAGCGCCGGGCAGACATGCAGCGTGGCATCGGCCCTGCCGCCGGCCGCCTCATAGGCGCGCACAATCAGGTCTCCGGAGCCATCGTCGGCCAGCTTTATCCAGTCCAACACCACGGTGCCGTTTGCTGACTCGACCGAGGCGAGCGGCGCCAAGTCGGGCATGTCAGGAAGCGTCGGTGCGTTGAGTGCGCAAGCGGCGTCAAGCGCACTGCCCACCGTGGCGTTGGCCACCACGGACCAGTCGAACTCATGCGCACCGATATCGGTGCGCGGGTCGGGGAAGGTCGGCGCGGAGAGCAATGACAGTCGGAACATAGTGCCCGAGTCACGACCTTCGGCGGCGTTCCCGGAGATCGGTGAGGCATCGGACCCGTATACCGATCCGTTGATGACGGCCACGGCGTAACCGGCATCACCGATAATGGCGAAACGGTTCGTGCTGCTCTCATACTTGGCTTCGTCGGATGCGGTGTTTTTGACGATTGGGCGGCGGACCAGACCATACTGGCAGTCGTAGGTCGCCTGATCGGCCACAATGCCCAGAGGCAGATCGACCTTGAGGAAGCGTTCACGTTCGTGCCAGTCAATGTCGGCGTGGAAATCGAGCGTGTGCGAGCCGGGGCGCAGCGTGATGGTGGTGGTGATGACGGTGTCATCGTCGGCGGTACGCACGCGGACTCGTGCCGCACCGTTTTCGGTATCGACCGATTCGATTGATCC
>OOBN01001528.1_pt1 | contig 16520 bp, 10 predicted proteins | sample 1671091 | NCBI WGS metagenome assembly OOBN01 (sample SAMN06348121, study PRJEB24527) | human gut metagenome | biome: human gut; feature: ankylosing spondylitis patient; material: feces | host: Homo sapiens | place: China | collected 2015-10 | reverse complement strand
GACCACCGAGATCTACACTCTTTCCCTACACGACGCTCTTCCGATCTCATCACAGAACCCGCAAGTTTGCCCCAGCCGAGGCTGTATCCATCTACCGTGATCAGATACCAGCCCTTCTCCCCTTCTGCCGGAAACGTCTGCCCGGCCAGATACGCGCGTGCTTCATCCACAGACAGATTCCAGCTGTGGCATGCTTCCTGCGGAGAAATTGCAAGTGCCAGTGCGTGTGCCGGTTCCAGCCGGTTCTTTTTAACTGTGCCAAGATGCAGACCCGGACGCAGCACATGCAGCCGTCTGGTTGCCGGCATATGTTCCGGCATCAGATACAGCTGCTCTCCAAAAAGAAACAGCCTCCCGGCATCATCTGCCGGTATCTTTCCAAGAAACTCCTGTAATCCTGCAAGATACGCTTTTGCTTCTCCCTTTGCCAGCGGTTTTTCTTCTCCATTCGCACAATATCCCCGGTAATTTTCCGAAACGGTTCCCTCGTTTTCCAGAACCGCAACGAAATGTCCCTCTCCGTGCAGATGATGCGGAAATAACCGGATCGTATCTCCTATCTCCGCTGCCGGATGTTTTGTCCATGCCGCTACACCGTCTGCCATTCCCGGATATTTTTTCACCGGCACAATATGAAACTGCGGATGCTGTTCCAGAAAACGGCTGATCGTTCCCTCGTTTTCCTCCGGTGCAAAGGTACAGGTAGAGTAAACCATACGTCCTCCCGGCCGGAGCATGGAGGCCGCACATGCAAGAATTTCCTGCTGCCGCGCCGCACAGATCTGAACATTTTCAGGACTCCACTCCTCACACGCCTGTTCATTTTTGCGAAACATTCCTTCCCCGGAACACGGAGCATCTACCATGATCCGGTCAAAATATTCCGTAAACATTCCCGCAAGTGTCTGCGGACTCTCGTTTGTCACCATCACATTTTTTACACCCATCCGTTCCATATTCTCGGAAAGAATCTTTGCCCGCGCCGGATGAATCTCATTGCTGACAAGGAGCCCTTTTCCCTGCATCGCTGCCGCAATCTGTGTACTTTTGCCCCCCGGTGCCGCACATAAATCCAGAACTTTTTCGCCCGGCTGCACATCCAGATATGCAGCCGGTGCCATGGCACTCGGCTCCTGAATATAGTACACGCCCGCCTCGTGATACGGATGTTTTCCCGGCTGATCTTCCTTTTCGTAATAAAACCCGTTCGCTTCCCACGGCACCGGCTGCAGATGAAAGGAAGTTTCCTCTATAAGCCGGTCCATGTCTGTTTTTGACGGATTGATCCGCAGTGCCTGATAACGCGTATCTTCGTAACTGTTTAGAAATGCCGGGTATTCTTCCTCCAGCATTTGTTTCATTCGATCTAAAAAAAGTTGTGGAAGCATATCATTTCTCCTAAAGTTCTCCTAAAGTTTTCCAAAAAAACTTGGCAAAATATCCAACAAATAGTAAAATATAAATATGATAAAACGAAAGTACATGAGAACAAGACAATTAAAACCGGGCATGAAGCTCGATCATCCGGTCGTTGACCGTCTGGGACGTAATCTCGTTGCCAGAGGTGCCGAACTGGATGATTATATGATTGATTCCCTGTTGAAACTGGGTATTATGTCTGTTTACATCCAGGAGGGGGAAGAAGAGGAAAACCCAGAACAGGTTCCTGCTTCTCCAAAAGCAGAAAAAAATATCGAACGGCTCCGTACCAAAGACCGCGCAAAAGTTACTCTTTCTGCCAGTATCCGTGAACGTGTCTCTACCGGTATCCAGTTTATCTACAACAATACGACCTCCGAGGAAATGGTTGCCACCACAGAGAGCATTGCCGATGACCTGATGCGTTCCATTAAAAGCAATGATGCCATCGCAATTGATATCTCCACACTCAAAACCAGTGACGAATACACCTTCAAACACAGCGTGGATGTAGCAACCATTTCCATGATCGTTGCCAAGCAGCAGGGACTCTCTCCCGAAGAAGTACGGGAAATCGGTGTCTGTGGTTTGCTGCACGACATTGGAAAAACCAAAATTCCAAATGCTATCTTAAACAAACCGGGCAAACTCAATGATGACGAATTTGCCATTATGCGGCAGCACTCGACATACAGTTACAACATGATCAAGGATCATGCGGAATTTTCTCCGGCTGTCTGCCTTGGTGTTTTGCAACACCATGAAAAGATCAATGGAAGCGGATACCCGATGGGTGTGTCTGCGGAGAAAATCTGCCCCTATGCCAAGATTCTGTCCGTAGCGGATATCTATGATGCCCTGGTTACCGAACGCCCCTATAAAAAAGCCTATTCCCAGAGAGATGCCGTGGAAATGATTATGTCCATGACCATGGAACTCGACATAACTGCCATGAAGAGCTTCCTTGAAAGCATGATTCTATATCCGGTAGACAGCATCGTGGAGCTAAGTAACGGTGAACAGGCGCGCGTGGTCAAAAATATTCCGCACTATATTCTCCGTCCTGTGGTTGTCGGGCTTACCAGCGGTAATGTTTACAACCTTGGAGAAGATATCAATTGTGCCAATATCATCATTCTTTAAACAACAGGGAACAGCTTTCGCTGTTCCTTTTTTATTGTGTTACCTCTTCACTTTCAAAAGGCTGTGCCGTCTCCGGCAGAAATGCGTCATAGATATCCACATGATCGTAGATACAGCGCCAGCTGCTGGTAGAGCCAGCCGTCACGCAGATATATTCTTTTCCGTCCGGCGTCTGTGCCATACTTGCCGCACAGCTTCCGGACTGATTCACAAAACCTGTCTTTGCCCCGATAATTTCACTGTGTGTATCCTTATCTTCAATTCTCCGCAAAAACCAGTTGGATATTGTAATCCCATCTGGATGTGGTTTGGATTTTGATGTCGTATAGGTTCGCGTTCCAAGAACTTCCCTGCACAGATCATTGTCCATTGCGGCTTTTAAAATCATTGCCATATCATACGGCGTACTGTAATGGTCATCATTGTATATGCCGACACAGTTGGTAAAATGTGTGGTCTCCGACAATCCCATTTTTTCCAGTTCCTGATTCATCATATCCACAAATGCTTCCTGTGAACCGGCCACATAAGTTGCCAGAGAAACCGCAGAATCTGCCCCTGATGGCAAAATGGTTCCATAAAACAGATCCCTTACCGTTACCTGCTCATCCACTTCGTATCCGGTATTGCTGCAGTCATTACTATAACTGAAATCTGTCGCATCAATACTGATGGTAACCAGCTCGTCCAGCTGCTCTGGCTTAATATTTTCCGCTGCTACCAGCACGGTAAAGATTTTGGTCATAGATGCTGGAATCATACGTTTTAATGCATCTTTTCCAGCCAGAATCGTTCCGGCATCCACATCAATGAGAATTCCCTGTTTGCTGACAACGGACTTCGGAAGCGATTTTGTCTCTGCGGTCTCCGTAGCGGAATAATCAAATACTTCCTCTGTTTCCGTCGGTATTTCCGATGCCTGCTCCTGCTGCGTCGGCTCAATCATCTTTGGATCTTTTTTGTTCTTTCCCTTTTTCCCCAGCACAACTGCCAATACCAGAACAACTGCTAAAATTATAACTGCTGCAACGGCTATGTACCATCTGTTTTTTCGTTTCTGCATTTTCTTATCTCCTGTCCTGCCTGAATTGCTCTTTTGTATCATAGCACTTTTCGGCTATAAATTGCAATCCATCAGATACAAACGAGACGCAAAATCCGGAAAATACCGTACGTTCTCATTATACCCGGTGCCTCCGAATGCCGGGTGCAAATGTACACCTCCATACATCAGGGCATCCCCGTATGCACAGAAATCCTCCGTTTCCCCATCCATCTTTACAAATTTTGCCAGCAGATGATGTGTCACGGAATCCGGGCGGATATGTACCGGAGCAACCGTGTTGACCAGATCCCCAAACTCCAGAATACTGTACGTTAACGCGCGGTTAGTAAAATGGTACCGTTTCTCTTTTGCAAGTCCTTTGGGATAATACGCATGAAACTGTGTATTCGGTTCCGCAAGTTTCTGCATCAACATGCCGACTGCCTGTGTCTGATCTTCTGAAACACAGGTCCATTCTGTGAGATTTCCGTCAGCAAATGTCCGCCCACGATAAAATGTGCCCTGCTGCAATACACTACGCCACTTCCTGTACAGTGCAATCTGAGCCCTGATCTCCTCAAGTTCCTCTCTGGTACAGTCACAGAAATTACATTCATACCCCAGCACTGCGAATGCGGCAACTGCAAAGCGGGTCGTAAGCGGTGTCCGGCGCAGCGTCTGATGGTTCGGACACGCAGATACATGTGCACTCACCGTCGAGAGCGGATACCCGTAACTGTAATTTGTCTGTATGTCCGCCCTGCAACAGGCATCTGTGTCATCGCTTCCCCAGATCTGCGGAAAATAGCACAAAATGCCGGGATCAAAACGGTTTCCGCCTGCTGCACACCCTTCAAATAAAATTTCCGGAAAACGACGGGTCAGTTCCTCCATGCACCGGTACAGTCCCAGCACATAACGATGTGCCACCTCTCCCTGCTGTGCGGCCGGCAGGCTCTGTGAATAATAATCGGAAAACGTCCGGTTCATATCCCACTTCACATAAGAAACCGGTGCCGAAGAAAAGACCTTTGTCATACTGGCAATGATATACTCCTGCACTTCTCTCCTGCCAAGATCCAGAATTCTCTGGTTTCGTCCTTCTGCATGTGGTTTTCCGGGAATTTCAATGGTCCAGTCCGGATGCTTCCGGTAAAGGTCACTGTCCACACTGACCATCTCCGGCTCTACCCAGATCCCAAAAGAAAGCCCCAGATCTGTAATTTTTTTGGCAAGGCGCGATAAGCCGCCGGGCAGTTTTTTTGTATTCGGCACCCAGTCTCCCAATGAAGAAGTGTCATCGTTTCGTCTGCCAAACCAGCCGTCATCCACCACAAACAATTCGATTCCGGCATCTTTTCCCGCCTTTGCCAGCTTTAAGAGCCTGCTCTCACTGATATCAAAATAGCAGGCCTCCCAGCTGTTTAAAAGTACCGGGCGCGGCCTGTTTTTCCAATATCCGCGCACGATATGCTCCCGGATAAACGCATGCATCCGCCGGCTCATGCCTCCCCATCCATCCGGTGCATAGGTCATAAAGGCCTCCGGTGCCTGAAACTGTGCTCCCGGCTCCAGTTTCCACGAAAATTCCCGTGGATTGATCCCCGTAAGAAGCCGGAGTTTTCCAAAACTGCTGACCTCCGCAGTCTCACAGTGATTTCCACTGTAGATCAGATGAAATCCGTAACAGTCTCCCTGATCTTCTCCCGTTTTCGGACGGCTCAGCATCACAAACGAATTTGCCCGGCTCGACGTGGTTCCGGTAAAAGAATCATTGACAATTCTGCCACCGGTCAGCGTCTGGTCACAGCGGTGCATCTCCCGCGCCCATGCGCCGCGAAATGTCGTAAAAATATAATCACTGTCATCAAAATCCAGCTGCAGACTCATCAGACGGGTAAGCTGTACATCCTGACTGCTGGCATTGACAATCTTCGCACTCCGTCCGATCACATCTGCCGCCTCGTAGACATAGTAGTAGAGCAACAGCTTCAGATCATACTGCCGGTCTACCATTGTCACACACAGCTGCTGCACTTCTCCCGCACTTCCATAGGAACCCGGAAGTCCGTCCAGCGCATCTTTTTTCCCGGTAATAACGGCATCTTCATAGCGGAAATCCAGAGTCTTTGCCCCATCATAAAGAATGGCCTCAACAAACGGCTCACGGATATCGCCCTTTCCGTACGAAGACATTTCCAGCCGCACATCCTCCAGCGAAAAACCGGCATGCTCTTTTTCACAGATATTCACATTTCCCGGTGCAAACACATGCTTTTCCACAAGAATTTCAAGATCATCCGGATGCTCGATATGAATAGTTCTCCCGTAATACAGATGCTCCGGATGTCCCCCCGGCAGAATGGAAAATGCATATGTTGTATGTGCCGTATCCAGTACAAATGCCTGTCCAATTTTACGAATCATAGCTGTCATCCTTTCTTTTAGCAGTTCTCCTGATTTTTAATTGCTGCATTAATCTCCTGCAGCTTTTTCTCTGTCAAAATATATTTTTTCCGAAATACCAATACCGCGATGAAAAGACCGATCATCGGAATTCCCGCCATCGTCAGCCGCAGTCCCAGCACCGAAGAATCCGCTGCACGCGCAACAACCGCCGCACTTGTATCCTGCTTGAGGTTACAGAGAGACAGACAGATCGCTGCGATCAGCACGGCAACTCCCGAAGCCAGTTTCACAACAAACGTCTGCATGGAAAAAATCACACTTTCATCACGGCGGTGATTTTTCATTTCCCCATAATCTACCGTATTTGCCAGAAATACTGTGGTAAGCACGGTCAGCATGCCAAATGCCGCAAAGATCAAAAATCCCGGCACCACCAGGGCTCCAAGCGCAGTATGACCGCCAATCATCAGCACAAGCAGAATCGCATACCCTGCGATTGCCATTCCAAAGCTCAGGTAGAACACACGGATACTGCTCATAAACTTCCGCAGCAGCGGAAACAATACCATCATGGACAAAATCTGTACCGCTCCGCCAAATGTACTAAAAAGTGTATAGCTGTTATACCAGCTCTCCCCACTCACATCATACTTGAAAAAATACAGCAGCAGATTGGACGTAATATACAAAGAGCAGTTAATCAGTACAATGGTGATGACAACCGTCATTGCCTGATCGTTGTGAATCAGCGCCGAAAACATCTGCCGTACGGTCGGTGTTTCCATATGAACCGTGGATTTTTCCCGGATCGTCAGACAGGTGATCGTAATAAACAGCACAAACAATACCGCAACAATAAGTGCAAACCAGCGGAAACCCGTGCGCTCATTTCCCTGTCCCAGCATATACACACATTTCATCGTAATAATCGTAACGAGAGCGGAACCGACACCCGAACAGGAACGCGCCATAGTTGTTAAATTTTCGCGCTCTTTTCCGCCTTCTGTAAATGCCGGAATCATCGACCAGAAAGGAATGTCCATCATGGTATAGGTGACTCCCCACACAACATAAGTAATGGCTGCATATGCCACAATCCCACTTCCATTCCATGCCGGCGGTGCGGCAAACATCAGATACAGCACGATCGCATTGCACAGGGTTCCAACCAGAAGCCATGGACGGAATTTTCCCCAGCGTGTTCTGGTTTTTGCAACAATTACTCCCATAATCGGATCGTTAAATGCATCAAACACCCGCGCTGCCATGAGAATAATTCCCATTGCCATCGCACTTACTCCGAGAACATCCTGATAATAATACAGAATATAGCTCGCCGAAAGCATATATACCATATCTTTTCCGACAGCCCCCAGGCCGAATGCCGTTTTTTCTTTTGCTGATAATTTCATTGTATTTCCCCCTTACTCTTCCCGTGCCACCTGAAAATGTTCACAGATTTTCCCCGTCTGCGCATTTTCAATTGTCAAAATTCCTTCTCCGGCCTGTCCGGTCGTCTTTACATAAGTACCGCCCATACCTCCCTGTAAACATACGGTCTTTGGACCGATCAATTCCAGAACACCTTTCACTTCAAACTGCACCGGTTCATTGAAAAAACCCAGCACATTTCCATTTTCATCCAGTGCCCGGATACGAACCGCCGCCATATCATAGGTTCTGCCTTCGGTCAGGTTATGTGCACTTACCTTCACCTCCAGATGTGCCTGCTGCATCGGCTCCTTGATCACGGTCTTTACCACTTTTCCGTCCCTGACAGCCTCAAACTTATAGACCGTGGAAGTCGTCCCCCAGTCCCCGACATAACGTGTGTAAAGCGCAACCGCATCCTTTGGTTTCATGTGATAGCAGACCATCAGCCGCAATGCCAGAAGGTAGAACTTTGCCGGAAGATTGTTCAGCCCGTAATACGCCGTCATGTTAAGCAGCTGCCCCATCAGTCTGGCCTGTTTCGGTTTCATCGGCTCATTTTCGACAATCGCATTTCCGATAAAGTCATTCACAGGAATCGGTCCATGCGCCAGTGCACGATATGGGGAGTCCTCCCGATGATACTCTTTGATCAATTTGCCGTTTTTGAACATCCGCACAGCATCCGCATTTGTAATCATCCAGTTTCCGCTGCGGTTTCCGCCCGGATGCTCTCCGATATCCATCGAAGAACTCAGTTCTAAAACCGGTGTATCTTCCTGCTGACTGCTATACACCGCCGCCGCGAGTTTCGGGTTGCGGAACATATCCATCACGCCATGGTAACAGATCCGGTCACCGCTGCCAAAATCCTTGTGCGTATTATAGTCAAACATACACCAGCCAAAACTTCCTGCAATATCCGGCTCCTGTGCCACCGCATTTAATACATTTGCATGACGGATTGCATGCTCCGTCCGGTGTTCCTCATCGTCAAACGGCTTGGTCGGAAACATATGCCCGTTATACTCACTGATCAGATACGGTTTTTTCATATCTGGTGTAACTTTTCGTTTCGGATTACACCCCGGATGTCTGCCATCGTGAAGAAAATCGTTGTACGTATAAACATCCTCCAGAAGATGGCTTTTCTTTAGCATCCGCACTCCGCCGGTTGCACGCGTATCGTCCAGTTCATGTGCCACCCGGTTTGTTTCCCTGTAAAAAACATCGTCATCCTGTGATTCATTAATCCGCACGCCCCAGAGAATAATGGAAGGATGATTGCGGTACTGCACGATCATTTCCTTTAAATTCTGCACCGCCTGCCGCTTCCATTCTTCATCCCCGATGTGCTGCCACCCCGGAAACTCGGTAAACACAAGCAGACCGATTTCATCACAACGACGGATAAAATCCTGCGACTGCGGATAATGGGAAGTGCGCACAGCATTCACGCCAAGCTCTTTTTTGAGAATATCGGCATCGAAAATCTGCATGGATGACGGTGCTGCATATCCCACATACGGATAACTCTGATGACGGTTTAAGCCACGAAGCCGCAGTTTCTTTCCGTTCAGATAAAAACCATCTTTCCGGAATCCGGCTTCCCGAAACCCTGTGATATCCACACGCGCATCTATCATTTCCCCATTTTTCCACAAACTTGTCCGGATTTCATACAAATGTGGATTTTCCGGTTCCCACAAACGGATCTCCTGCACCGGAAAAACGGTTTGCATATTTGTCTGTTTTACCGGCTTTTTTCCCAGGGGACGGTATGCACCCTCGCCTTTTTTGCGGATTTCCTGCTGCAGCGTTATCCCATCCGAAATATTCTGTACCGTAATCTCTGTAGTCACCTGCAGAGGATGTATCTGTGGCTTGATAAATACATCTGCAAGATGTGTCTTATTTCTCACCTGCACATAAACCTCACGATACATCCCTCCAAAAGTCATGTAATCTATGGCATATCCGAACGGCGGAATATTCAAATTTTCCCTGCTGTCGACACGCACCGCAAGTACATTATCCTCCCCATATTTCAGGTATTTTGCAAGTTCCACGGAAAATGCCGTATAACCGCAATGGTGCGCTTTCACTTCTGTCCCATTGACATAAACAACCGCATCATGCGCCACGCCCTCAAAGGTCAGTTCCACACTTTTGCCCTGCCACGCTTCCGGCGCCATAAAATGTCTGCGATATCCACACAGCATCTGGTACGCATGCTCATCAAAGTAATGATACGGAAGCTCTTTGCAGGTATGTGGCAGCCGCACATCCTCCATCTCATTTTCCGGATATACTGCCTCTTTCATGGCTTCTTCCCATGTTTCGGCAAATTTCCAGTCATTGTTCCAATACAACTTCTCCATGCTTCTTTATGCTCCCCTTTCGTTTTCCCCTTCCGAAGCAATTCCATACATCAAAATCCCGACAACCTCCTGCAATGCCTGCGCATAAGTAATTTCATTCTGCAGCAGGATATCGCGCTGGAAAAACTGCTCTAACGATGCTTCCAGCATCATCTTTAAAATCGGAATCTGGACCGGACGAATCACACCTTCCTGCATGCCCTGTTCCAACAGGGCAATGGTCGTTTCCCAGCCTGTTTCGAGCCGTACTTCCACCTGATGATAAATCTCCGGATATTTTTCTTTTAACTGATATAACTGTCGAAAATCCACATCCTGATAACATTCCGGCATCACACCAAGGATTGTGTGAATCTTTTGCAGGGTGTCCATCTCCGGATTCTCTACGATCTTCTGCTCACTGTCCTTGATCCGGTCAAACAAATAGTCCACCGTTTCCAGAAACAAAGCCTCCTTATCACGAAACACCTGATAAATCGTTTTTTTACTGATCCCTAAAATCTTTGCAATATCATCCATCGTAAATTTCAAACCCTTTTGATTGAATGCCTGCAAAGTTCCCTGCATAATGTTCTCTTTCAGTTCTTTATTCATTCTTTTCATCCTTTCTGCCGGAAGGAAACTATTTTCTTCATTTCAGTTTCCATTATAGTAGCATGTTCTCTCTCTTCCTTCAAGAAACTAAATGCCCAAAAATCGTTTCCGATTTTTGGGCACATTTTTTACGCTGCGTTTTATCCCCGTATCAATTCCCTGCGCACCGTTTTTCTCACAAAATAAAAACAGATGACCTGCATCACAATCGTGATGATCCAGGATGCCGGATAAGAAATAAACAGGAAGTACAACGATCTGTGATGTGGGAAAAATCCAAAAATCCAGAGAATTCTCGTTCCGACCGTACCGATCACCGACAGGATCATCGGCACTGCCGAATGTCCCATCCCCCGCAGTGCTCCGGGAAACAAATCCATAATGCCACACAGAAAATACGGCACTGTTGTAATGGCAAGAATCTCCATGCCGCTCTCGATCACATCCTTTTCTCTCGTATATATACTAAGTACCTGCGGTCCGAAAAACCATGCGCCACATCCCAGCAGCAGGGAAACACTGACCGTAAGAATCAGACAGTCGATCAGCACACGATCCATACGTTTATATTTTCCCACACCATAATTCTGACTCGTAAAACTCATACATGCCTGTGTAATGGAATTTACCGACATATACAAAAATCCCAAAATATTATTTGCCGCTGTATACCCCGCCATCGCCGTATCTCCGAAGGAATTCACGGAAGACTGCAGCAGCGCGTTTGAAAAGTTAATAACCGTACTTTGAATCCCGGCAGGAATTCCCACCTGAAAAATCTGCAGCAGATAAACCTTTTTTATTTTCAGCTTCGAAAAGCGCAGCTGATAGCAGCTGTCGGTGCGGTACAGGCATAACAAAACCAGAATGCAGGAGATCATCTGTGCCGTAATCGTCGCAGTAGCTACGCCTGCCACCCCCAGATGAAAACCGATCACAAGAATCAGATCCAGCAGTGCATTGGCACATCCGGAAATCACCAGAAACAACAACGGCCGCTTGGTATCTCCCACCGCACGCAGAATCGCTGCCCCATAATTATAGAGCATAAAAAACGGCATCCCCAGAAAATAAATCCGCATGTAAAGGGTTGACTGTGCAATGACATTGTCCGGCGTTCCCATAAGAAGCAGCGCACCTTTTGCACTGATTACCCCGATTCCTGCCATGAGAATTCCGCTGATCAGTGCCAGCAGAATGGCGGTATGTACCGTGTCTGACATTTCTTTTTCCCTGCCGGACGCAAAAAAACGTGCCGCAAGCACGTTAGCCCCCAGCGAAATTCCGATAAACAGATTGGTGAACACGTTGATGAGTGCCGTGGTCGATCCCACTGCCGCCAGTGCCTGTTTTCCCGTAAAATGCCCCACAACAATGATATCCACCGCATTGAACATCAGCTGTAAAATTCCAGACAGCATGAGTGGGAGTGCAAACGAGATCAGTTTATCCATGATCGAACCATTGCACATATCTATTTCATATTTGTTTGTTTTCAAATTTTCTCTACCCCCTTTTCGGTTCTGTTATCCCTCTGAGCCATAAAATACGCCGCTACTGGCGGCGTATTTGTTTGTCCTTATACATTCTCTGATCTGCGATCTCGATCAGTTCCATTATATTTTCATATTTTCCCACGGCATATCCCACGGAGGCAGATACCGGAATCTCACTGTTTTTCTGAATCGGCTTCATCACCTGCCTCCACTTTTCAATGACATCTTCTGCAATCTCCTGTGTCCCATCCGGAATAATCATAAGAAATTCATCCCCACCGTAACGGTAAGCATTGGTTTCCTCACTCGTCACTGCTGCCCGAATGGATCCCGCAATTTTGGCAATCAGCTGGTCTCCGTACAAATGGCCAAACGTATCGTTTACATATTTCAACTGGTTGACATCCCAATAAATAACCGCAACCGGGCGTTCTTTTGGCTCCATATGTTCCACTGTTTCAAGCAGTTTATTTTTGCTGTAAAGTCCCGTCATATCATCCATGGAAGCCGCCTGTACCATACGCATTGCATTTTCCATGGACTTGCGCACAATACTGTTTACACTGTTACTTACATAATAAAATGCAACCGCCATCAGCGATCGCGGCATCACATAATAAAGTGCCAGCGTAACCATAGGATTTTCGTTTACTTTGTTGAGCAAAAACACACCATCCTTCTGCAGATGATCCAGTGATGTCACCGTCAGCAGTGCCATGTTTGCATCACATACCCCAAAATAATAGCCCACATAAGTACTGATCGTAATCACAACCACTGTAAATATAAAGGCATAAACCGACAGTCTCTTTGAAGTATACATACTTGAAATGATAATCGGGATCATCATAATAATGATCATATGGTAGGTAAGGGATGCACTCGCGACCATGACAATCAGCCCGATGGCCGTAACGCTAAGATACTTGGTAAATGGGTGCTCAAGCCCCACCTTCACAAGCAGCAATCCATAAATCAACGCCAGCACACATGCCACCACATAGCCTCTGATAAAAATCGCCTGATCCACGATAAAAATATGCAGGCAGTTCAGAATCATCACAAACGAATAGAATAAAATGCAGATTCCCACCACACGGAACGCAAAAATATTCTGTGTCACATCCTCCTGCTCGTAAAAAGCATTTTTATTTGTAATTTTAGATAACAGTGCCTTGCAGGTGCTCATCCATATATCCTCCAGCTTTGTCTGCCTTTAGTATAACATATTCCTGCATGAGTTTCACTACTTTGATGAACTTATAAATTCATCAGGAAAATTTTCCATAACTTTTTGTCAGTGTTCTGCCATTTTTTCTATCGTGCCATGCATAACGGAATCAGCCCCTGCAAATGAAACTTCGTCTATGATTTTACATACCACATCAATAACCTTTGTAAGACTTACTTCTTCATCACGACGTAATTTTGTCATCGTGTTAGGAGCAATTTCTGCCTTTTTACGCAAATCAGATTTGCTCATTTTTTTATCCACTAATAATTTCCATAATTTGTTATATGATACAGCCATAGTATTCGCTCCTACCTATTCACATAAATCTTTTTCTGCTTCATATCTACCTTTGCAACAGCACCATACTGTAACGCACATCGTGGCATAGCATGTCCGAAATTCACATTATAAACAATCGGAAGTTTCTCATTGTCTATCACTCTAATAAGAATATCTTTATATTCCTGATAATAAGCTTCATCCTGTGGTTTTCCAACTAATATACCATTTACCACGTCAAATACTCCCTTTTCTTTCAGTAATAACACTTCTCTTTCAAACAATTCAGGAGTCGGTTTTTCTTCGCAGGTTTCTATAAATAGAATTTTCCCAATCCACTCTTCCTTATTTGGAAACAGATCATATCTTTCACAAACTTCCTTTTCATCTTCATATCTGCTATTGGTCAATATATCATAAAGGCTTTCCAAACATCCACCTAATAATCCTCCTTGGAAAATTTCACTTCCCTGGAGAAGTTCAAACCCACGTTCTTCCTTATGAGTTTTTCTTTCTGTTCCTATTGCGGCTCTTGAAAAATCTTCTCTTTCTTCATACCAGGTATCACTGGATATAATTTCATCAGATTCATTACCCTCCAAATAACTCTCAAATGCCTTTTTGGTATATGGTAACATTTCATCTGCAATTTCTCCCAAATCACAAATAAAGTTTGGTCCGTAATAAGTAGACAAGCCCAGTTTATAAAACATCAAATGATTGATCGTAGTATCTGAGAATCCTGTAAATAATTTTGGATGCTCCTCTACCGCTTTTATAAACTCTTCATCTTCCATCAGATAAGGCAAAAGCCTATATGTATCATCACCACCAATTGCACAAATAATCCCTGCAATAGAATTATCCAGAAATGCATCTTTTATGTCTTTCGCCCTTGCTTGTGGGTGAGTTTGCAAATATTCAATCCCCTTCAAAGCATTAGGCATAAATACCGGCTCCAAACCATATTCTTTTAATCTCTTTACGCCAATCTCAATATTATGACTGCAGAATTCTTCACCGAGCATTCCACTTGACAAGCTTACAATCGCTACTTTGTCACCTTTTCTTAATTTTCTTGCATATTGCATAACTACAATCCTTCCTTAGATAAAACAATATTAATTTTTATCCGCACGCTGCTTTCCCTTAAATTCCTTCTCTATATAACAATGTTCCTGTTTGGCAATCAACTTAAAACTGTAGATTGGACATTCAGATTCCATTTCGTTACAGCTGCTTTCAAAGTCCAGTTCGATAATATATGGCATCCAGTCAATAATTCTTAAAAAATCTTCACATCCAAAATTATTGTCATAAAAATTCAATATCGTACTAAGGGCAGTACCATGGGTTCCTATAACAATATCTTTATCCGTATTATCTGATAAAATCTCATTCAGTGCCTCTATGTTACGTTTTTGCACCATAGCAATGGACTCTCCACCTTCTTCATGATAATTATGGTCAGCCCAGCGTTTCTGAAACATTCCGTGGTTGTTTCCATTAGGTCCCTTTTCGCGCTCCCTCAATCTCTCATCTGTTATAATCTCTTTTGTGAAAAAATCTGCTGCCTCTGCAATGGTATCCATACTACGTTTATACGGACTACAATAAAACGTATCTATTTTCTTATCCTTCAAAAATTCCAGAACAATTGCAGAATCTTTCTTACCTTCTTCCGTCAAAGGTCTTGTCCTGTCTTCTTCCCAATCGTGTTCCGGCTGTGCGTGACGCACGAAATAAACTCTTGTCATTTGATCAGCTCCATTTCATCTTCCAGTTTTACAAATCCATATCTCTCATACAAAGGTCGTCCCATATCCGTCGCTTCCAACGCAATCTGTAACACACCCTGTTCCTTCGCATCCTTCACCAGTAAATCCAATGTATGAAGTGCAATCCCCTGTCTGCGATATTCCAGTGCCGTATACATATTCATAATATAAGCCTTTTTACCTGTTGGATTATGGTAGGTGGGCATTACCTGATAAAAACTGACACCACCTGCACCGATAAATGCCCCGTTATCATACACCAGATACGCAATATGCTCTCCGTTTTCCAACGCACGCCTATAATATGCATATGATTCCTCCTCCACAACAGACATATCCTCATCATCTGACAACTTATTTGCTGCACGAAGGACAATAATCCTTGTTCTTACCAATTCATCTATATCTTCTATAGACGCTTTTTTGTATTCGAAAATGTTATCCGGCAAACAATTCAGATACATATAAAGCACATCCGTATTTTCTTCCAATACCTGCATCAATTTATCAGATGGATTTGCATAAACAATCCCATAATCTACTTCTCCAAGATCCTTACGTACCGGAAAAGCCAACCTTTCCTGCTCCAAATCAAACTGTGCATCTACACCTGTTTTGTTTCCTCTTGCATCCAAGCGAATCCATCTGTTCAATGATTTGATATAAACTGCATTTAGTGCATGGATACAAAATCCGGTTTCGGGTACATCACCTAATGTGAGACGCTGATAGCAAATACCAGCTGGGATTCCACATGCTCGAAGCAAAGCAGCAAGAAGATTTGCTTTTGCCCAGCATATACCAACGCCCTGTTCCAACACTTCTGTTGCAGATTTGGTCACACGCTTGTCCTGAACATCCCAGGAATGTTTTATTTCATCACGCACAAACTCATAAATAACCTTAATCAAAGAAACTTCATCTGCATATTTTAGCTTAAATTCATCCGCTTTTGACAGAATGCTGTTGTCCTTCCCGTTTATGTATTTTGATACCGATAAGTATTCTTCTATGTTATCCTTGATAATTAATTCTTTCATAAATTTCTTAGCTCCATTATTTATACTCATAATCCGGCTTATGATATGTATTAACCTGAATTATTCACGGTTGAGCCATGAATAATTTAGGTTCAGGAAATAATCTCACTTAAAATATTATAAAACTCATCCTTCGCATATTTTTCCATAAAGGGACTATGATCGCATTTTTATAATACATACGCCTCACACGAAACATTATTTTCTTGTAATGGTATCATTACCCCTTTTGCCGGATGAGGATCATTATGTCCTTGTATTAGATAGATTT
>OOBN01001497.1_pt1 | contig 16746 bp, 12 predicted proteins | sample 1671091 | NCBI WGS metagenome assembly OOBN01 (sample SAMN06348121, study PRJEB24527) | human gut metagenome | biome: human gut; feature: ankylosing spondylitis patient; material: feces | host: Homo sapiens | place: China | collected 2015-10 | reverse complement strand
CCATGATGACCGGCTTGCCGCTGCGGGGGAAGGTCCGGGATTCGCAGAACTTATCAAAAGAGGAATAGAAATAGGGAGTCTCGGCATCGAACTCCGCGCCGCAGGTGTCCACCATCTTGTAGACGGCGTCTTTCTTTTCACAGGGCAGCGCGGCAGCGCCGGAGAGTCGCTTGAGGGTATCGTCGGGATAGCCCATCTTCTTACCGGTCTCATAATGCTCAACAGTGAGGCCGTCCTTTTCCAGAGCCTTTTCAAATGCCGAATAGTCGAGCCCTCTGTCCATTCCGCCGAAAATCAGCGTATCGACGTCTCCGAGCGCCTCGACGGCGCACATGACGGAATGCGGGATAGTCGCTATGCAGTCGTTGACGAACTTTATGCCCTTGACGGTAGCAAAAAATTCCATTCTGTGCTCTATGCCCTCGTAGTCTTTAAGCGCCCTCATGATATCCTCATCGGATACGCCGCAGCGCCTTGCGGCCTCGGCCGCGAACATACAGTTCTGGATATTGTGCTCGCCCAAAAGATGGGGGTTTATGTCGCGGTACTTCTCGGCGTCGGGAGTGTTTACGCTGACTCCGACCGCCTCGCCCGGATATTCTGAGAGGTCGAAGAAGCCGTCGAGCCCCTGATCCGCGTTATATATAAACGTATCTCCCTCGCCCTGATTGCGCACTATATTGAGCTTCGCGCCGACATAGCATTCGAAGCTGTCATAGTGGTCGAGGTGCTCGGGATATATATTTGTCAGCACTGCAATATGCGGCGAACGGGAAGTAAATTCAAGCTGGTGCGACGACATCTCGATAACCGCTGTTTCGCCCGCGCAGTCCTCAAGGCTGTCAAACACGGGATATCCCATGTTACCTATCAGGCACGCCTCTTTTCCGGCGGCGCGGAGCATGGAATAAATGAGCGTGGAGGTGGTGGTCTTGCCCTTTGTGCCCGTCACTCCAACGCAGTTAAAGCCCGAATAGCGAAGAAAAAGATCGGTCTGGCAGGTTATCTCCACGCCCTGCGGCCTCTTCCAATGCAGCAGCGGCACACCGGGGGCCTTTATGACCGTGTCGGCGCGGTTTATGGCGTCAAGATAGCCGTCGCCGCAGATAAGCTCAACATTCGGGTCGTCGATTTCGACCTGCTTCGCGTCCGCGATTATCAGCTTCTGCTCGGGCAGGTAGCGGCGGATAAAATTATAGGTCGAGTGACCCTCGCGCCCCATGCCGAGCAGGACTATTCGTTTATTTTTAAGATAATCAATCAGCTGTTGATACATATTCAAACATCCTCTTTACGCACCCGTCAAATTTTTTCGGGATAAGATTTTCCTCGTTGAAGCCCGTGAGCAGAGAGCTGTCCGCGCGGGCGGTGTTTTTTTCGCAGAAGCGGCGCAGTAGGGCGGGCATAGGCGTCCCGCTCTTTCTGTATTTCTCCGCCGTTATTTCGAGCGCGAGCACAACCTCGTCCGCCGTGCCGACGCATTCGAAGGGTTTTACTCCCGTGAAACCGCAGAGGCCGTCAAAGTCCGCTTCAAGCTCGGTTTTGTCGAGCATATCGCAGCCGAAAATACTTTTCAGCTCCTCGGGCGTGAGGAACGGCGAGAGCATAACGGCGACGAACAGGCACTTCGGACATTCGCAGCACCAAACATTTTTCTTGCTTCCCCTGTTGCAGCTGCGGAATATCGCGTGATACTGCTTATACAGCGCGAACTGCTTTGCGATTTGCAGCTCGCAAAACGGGCGCAGGAGGCTGAAATACACGGCGCTTTGAGGGAAGCTGCGGCGGCGGAATTCATCGAAATCCCGCTCAAACTCGAATGACTTCGAATACTGGTGATTGACGCTCTCCCCGCCTATATTCGATTCGTTGGCGCTCGACTCGTTCGAGAGAATAACATCGTCGGCGCCCGTTATAAAGCCCGCATACATCGAGAGGAACGCGACGACGGACGAAAACGGCGTGTGACCGTTTAAAAAGCCCTCGGCGTTGCGCTTCAAAAGCTCGGGGTCTATAGTGCGGTAGAGCTTGATTATCCTGTCCTCGCCGTAGCCGCCCGTCAGGACGCACTGCGTGCGAGCCGGCTGGTCGTTGACGGTGAAAAAGCGAAGCTTTTGTCCGAACGGGCGCAGAAGCTCCGTTGTGACCGCCGAATCCTTGCCGCCGCCGACGGGGACTATCTCTATCCCCGACGAAACATAGCTTTCGCATTTCAGGGTTTCCCGAGGCTCCGGAGCCTCTATATTTACAAAAGAAGCCATATCGGTTTTTATGCCGTTTCTGTAAAAGAACTCGCCGAGGCCGTTGAACCAGAGCTTTTTGAAAAACTCAATATCCTTTGCGCTCAGCTCGCCGCACTCCACCATGAAATTCGGCGGGCAGGCGCATTTCCAATAGCTGACTGCCTCCGCAAGGCCTATAAAGAAAACCATTCTCCTCGCGTAATCCGACGAGGGGGAATTGAATATATCGAGACTTTTTCCGTCTATCCTTGTCTGCGGATGAAATTCGCACAGACCGGGGATTGAAAAATCAAAGCTCAGGTGCAGCCCGTCATTCTTTTCGCTTATCGAATAGCCGCGGTAGACAAACTGCGGATATTTTCGGCGAAGCTCCTCAAAGCGTCCGCTCATAGCAAGACCTCTTTCTGCATAGATATAACCGCGGACGCCGCACGGCATCCCGAGTCACGGTAAATTATATCAGAAAAAAAGCCAAAATTCAATCAAATACGCTTGACATCGGCAGGGCTGTGCGCTATACTGTCGGAAGCGATAGGGGAGTAATCGGCGCACTTTGGGGCGCGGCAGGGTCAACACACTGATTTATATCTGGTCCTGCTTTGGAGAGGCTTTTGCCTCTTTAATTGATGAGACTTATCTGCGCAAAGGGCGCAGGTGGGTCTTTTTTTATTCCCTGCCCCGTAAAAAACGGAGGAATCAACATGGGTTTAGCTGAACTTTTCATTCTCGCCGTCGGGCTTGCGATGGACGCATTCGCAGTCTCGATATGCAAGGGCGTGTGCCTTAAAAAGGCGAGCCTCGCTCAGAGCGCGGCGGTAGGCGCGTATTTCGGGATTTTTCAGGCGGGAATGCCGATAATCGGTTATTTCCTCGGCACAGGCTTCGCCGACAGGATAGAGCGCTACGACCACTGGGTGGCGTTCGCGCTGCTGCTCGTTTTAGGCGGCAAGATGTTCATAGAGAGCTTCAAAAAAGAGGATACAGAGAGCACGGCCGCAGGAAACGACCGCGACGAGCTGAAATTCACAAAGATGCTCGTTCTCGCAATAGCGACGAGTATTGACGCTCTCGCAGTCGGAATAACTCTCGCGTTTTTAAAGGTCAACATCTGGGCGGCCGCCGCATTTATAGGCGCGGTAACCTTCATAATTTCCGCAGCGGGAGTCAAGATAGGCCATGCGTTCGGCGAGAAATACACGAACAAAGCGGAGCTTGCCGGCGGAATTATTCTAATGGCGATAGGCGTAAAAATACTCCTTGAGCATCTCGGGGTCATAAGCTTTTAAAAAACATCCGCAGAGGGCGAACGCTCCCTGCGGATGTTTTCGGTATATAAACCGTCGAGATTCTTCTCTGCGACCTCTTTTTGACGCGGAGTATAATAAAAGTTTCTGTTGACAAGCGCGTATGAACGGTATATAATACTTCAAAAATGAACTGTCTAAATTTGAATTGAGGTGTTATGATGAATATTAATATAGACTTTCCGAAAAAGCTGGCGACGGCTTACAACGCGGCCTGCAAGCCGCTCTGCCGCGAGTTGAACATTCCGCAGACGGCGTTTGATATCCTGATGTTTTTAGCGAACAATCCGGATTACAGCACCGCGGGCGACATAGTAAATATTAGAAAGATAAAGGCGAATCTCGTCTCCGTCAATGTCGAGAGGCTCGCAAACGAGGGCTATATAGAGCGAACCGCCATAGAGGGCGACAGGCGAAAAATACGCCTCTCGCTGACCGAGAAGGCTCTGCCGACCGTAGAGCGCGGCAGGCAGCTGCAGCAGGCTTTTTTCGATATGCTGTTTGAAAACACGACGGACGAAATGAAAAGGAATTTCACGGAGACGGTAGGAATAATTGACCGCAATCTCGACGGGATGCTAAAAGGGTGAGACAGATGAAAATTTTTATAACGGTGCTCGTGTCATTTTTTGCAGGCATGGGCGCGGGGCTCGGCACGGGCTTTGCGGGTATGAGTGCGGCGGCGGTCATAAGTCCCATGCTCATAACCTTTCTCGATATGGATCCTTATACGGCGGTCGGCATAGCGCTCGCATCGGACGTGCTCGCAAGCGCCGTTTCCGCCTACACCTACGGCAGAAAAAAGAACCTTGATATCAAAAACGGGCTCATCATGATGGCGACGGTTCTGACCTTTACCGTCGTCGGCAGCTATCTCGCAAGCCTGCTCCCGTCGGCTGCTATGGGCGGTTTTTCGGTCGTAATGACCTTCCTGCTCGGAGTCAAATTCATCGTCCGTCCGGTCATGACGACAAAGGAATCAATGGAAAAAGTTCCCGCCAAAAAGCGCGCGATACAGTCCGTTATCTGCGGAACTTTAATCGGGCTTATCTGCGGCTTTGTCGGCGCGGGCGGCGGCATGATGATGCTGCTCATTCTCACATCCGTCCTCGGCTACGAGCTCAAGACCGCAGTCGGCACAAGCGTATTCATAATGACCTTCACCGCCCTCACGGGCGCGGTGTCGCATTTTGCGATAGGCGGTATGCCCGACCTCACGGTGCTTCTGCTCTGCGTCGCGTTCACGCTTATCTGGGCGCGCATCGCCGCGGTTATAGCCAACAGGGCTCAACCCAAAACTCTCAACCGCGCGACAGGCGTTGTCCTTGTCGTGCTCGGAGCAGTCGTGTTCGCGTTCTCGCGGATAAAATGACAACAGGGAAAGCTTCTCGCGGACTGCATTTCGAGAGCTTATAAGACGGCAAATCCTGCCCACGGTTTTGTCGAACATGTTTTTGCCTGTCCTCGGGACGGGAATGCGACAGCCCCGGCCGCTGTATTTGTCAATCTGTTTAATCATATCATACGGCTTCAATATATATGATAAAACTCCCGGCAGACATTGCGATGCCCCGCATTTTATCAAATACAAAGCTCCTGCCAACGGCGAAACCGCGGGCAGGAGCTGCTTTTTGCAAGCTCTCGACAGTATCCGGGAGCTCGTTTTTCATTTTATTCCGCCTCTTCGATGAGCCCGTGATAGCGCGCAAACCAGTAGGGGTGGGTGTAGTTCGTGCAGGCCGAAAGGTACATGCCGTGGTCGTCGCCCGTGCCGGGGAACATCGTAAATGCCGTCGGGTCGTCGGACTTTGTAAACAGGCGTTCAGCCTCGCCCGCTATACCGGAGTCCGCAATAAAGCGGTTGCTGTCGCAGCCGATTATTCTCCTCTCGTGCGCCGGGAGCGGACTGCATAGCTGCGGAATCATGCCGACCTCCGTCGGGCGCATATCCCAGTCGAGGTCGCGCCAGCTGTTGTAAAGCGTCCAGAGAACCTGATCCATCGGGTAGTCGGCGAGCTCGTCTACCGAGGCCTCGATGTCGCACTGCTCGCCCGTGCACGCGCCGTAGACGAAGTTAAAGAACGCGTTGCGCTCGGCCTTTTCGTCATCCCAGTGGTGCGTCAGTCCCATGGCGAATACGGAGCGCAGCTTCGGGTCTTCGACATAGCGCATGAGCAGCGATATCATGAGAAAATCGTGGTTATCGTCTATATGGAGCAGGTGCCCGTCGAGTATTTTATACTGCATGAGATTCATGGCGAAATGCTTGTCTTTGATAAGATACTCGAATGCGTCCTCGTATCTTTGTTCGCCGGTCATGTGGTATCCCGCCTTGAGGAAGGTCAGAATCTGAAGCGAGTTCGTGCCCTTTTCATATATCCACTTGTGGTCGTTGTTGAGCAGGTCGGGGTCCCAATTTGCCCATGTTGTCGGCACGCCGTCGGTATCGACGAGCCTGAACTTATTGTCGAGAATATGGTCGAGTATTTTCTTGACGACCGAAGCTATCAGCTTTTTCTCCTCGTCGTCCGCGACGAGATCGAAGTAGTTCGAATATGCGTAGAAGTGCCCCACCATCTCATCGGACGAGGTCTCGCCGAGCCACTCAAGCTCGTTGCCGTCCTTGTCGGCGGTGTGGTGCCACTCATGGCGCACGCCCGTGCCGTAACCCGCCTCGTCGCTGTATCTTATCGCGCGGGCGGTGAAGCCCTCAATGCCCGTTATTTCCGTGAGCTTTATCATGGCGAGCAGCGAGCGGTGAGCCGCGGTGCGAACCTCGGGATCTTTTGTGCAGGCATATTCAAAGCACAGCGCACCGAGATAGAGCCCCGTCCAGAGCCCGTCGTTGTCGCCCGTGCAGACATAGCCCTCGTCCTCGGACACAACGCCCTCATGCTCGAGTGCGCGCTCGAGGACAAAGCCGTCCTTGCGGACATTGTATTTTTCGCTGAATGCGCGAAGGCGCTTCGCCTTCTCTTCGAGCGTCATCAGCTCTGTCTTGAAAACGCTTATGCCGCCCGAGGCAGTGGAGACGCAGAAGCCGCCGTCCGGCGAGAGGACAATCCCCGTCGCGTGCATATCGGGCAGCCAGCGCTTGTAGCCGTAATAGGAGAGCTTGCCGTTATGGAGGATGATGAGCCCGCAGGAGGTAGTGAAGTATCTTCTGCCCTCGCTGTCGGTAGCCATACCGGTTATCTCGCCCTTCGGAAGAGCGGCTATCTTCGAGCCGTCGAGCCAATAGCTGTTGTCATCGTAAACGCACACTCCCTTATCCGTGCCTATCCAGACGTCGCCTGCGGGGTCGATGTCAAGGCAGGATATATTGTCGCTGAGTATCCCGGTCACGCCCTCCATGAGCTCGGACCAGTGCCAGCGCTTGCCGACGAGCGCGTGAAGTCCGTCGCTCTCCGTTCCGACATAGACCTTGTTGTTGCCGCAGACGGCTATGCAACTGCCCTTGCCGGGCACGCCGATTTTGAGATCGTGATCTTCAGCGCCATGCGGAAAGCGGTAGAGCACCGTCTCTGTAAGTATCCAAGTTACACGGTCGCAATCCTGTCTCATGGCGACCGTTTCGGACGAGAACTCGCGGGACGAGACGCGCTTCTTTCCGTTTAATTCAACGAGCGTCTTGCCCGCGCCGACAAAAATATGTCCGTCGTCAGCGCAGAAGAGCATGGATATCGCCGCGTCCTCAATGCCTATATCCACTGCCGTTATTTTATCTCCGTTTATTTTCGAAAGTCCTCTGCCGGTTCCTACATAGAGACTCCCGTCCGCGCCGTAGCAGAGTGCGGTTATGTTATCCGACGCAAGCCCGTCGGCGGAGGTGAACACCGTCCTCGTCAGCTGCGGAAACTTACCGAGGCGGCATACCGTGTTGCGCTTTTTCATTTATCTGCTCCTTTTATAAAAATTAAGCCGTACATTGGCACAAATACCAACAATAATTATATCGGAATGTGCATTTTTTTCAAGAGCAAATACAAAAAAGAGTGATTTTTCTATTGCATTTTTACATATTGTGGAGTAAGATAGCGGTGTCAGAAAAGAATCATATCCGGAAGGTGGAAAAAATGTTTACTGATAAGCCCGAGAGCTACCGAGGAGTGTATTCGCTCCTGCTCACTCCGTTCAAGGAGGATAAGTCGATAGATTACGACGTCTATGCGCAATACGTCGAGTGGCAGGTCGAGCGCGGGTCGCATCACCTGTTCTCAGTCTGCGGCAGCTCCGAGATGACGAAGCTCACTCCCGAGGAGAGGGTCAAGTGCGCGACAATCGCCGCAAAGTACTCCGGCGATACGGAGGTTATAGCCACCGCAAACCTTGAGCCTGCATGGCATATGCAGGTCGAAGAGGTCAAGCGCATGGAGCAGACCGGAGTCGACGGACTTGTTTTCGTCTCCAAAGGCTATGCCGACAACGACGAGAGGCTTGTAGGATATCTCAGCGAGCTTGCGGAATATACCACTCTGCCCATAATTCTCTATGAGTTCCCCGGAATGCAGCCGTGCAATATATCCGGCAAGGCATACGGCGAGCTTGTAAAGACAGGCAGATTTCACGGAATAAAGGATACCACCTGCACCATGGCGGGCATAAAAGACAAGATAGCCGTTCAGGGCGATTCGGCAGTCCTTCAGGCGAACATACCGCTGCTTTTTGATGCATATATGGCGGGCGCGCGCGGCGTTTGCGCTACTCCGACCTCCTGCGGCGCAAATCTGTTTCGCAAGATGTACGATGAGTTCTTCGTCGAGAAGAACATAGCCAAAGCGCGCGAGACCTTCAACGAGATAATCCTGCTCGACAACGCCATAGACAGCGGCTTCAACGCGAGCGCAAAATACCTCGTCGGTCTGCAGGGCGTCCCGATGACCACCGCAACAAGATGCGGCTCGACCCTCAGCGAAGCCAGACGGCGCAGCCTCGAGGCATACTACGAGTACGCGAAAGAGCACGGTATGCTCAAGTAAATTAACGATTAAACGGCTTTTGTAAAACAGCCGTTAAGAGAAAAATCATAACCGCCGGTAAATCGGCGGTTATGATTTTTCGGCTTATTTGACATTTTTGAGCAAGCTCTCAAGCTCTTTCAGTTCTTCGGGCGACAGGCGGGATTTATCTATGAGCACAACATTGTCGTCGAGGCGCACGAGATAGATATATCCGTCCTGCTCGCCGCAGCGGTTGAATGCCGACCAATTGTTTTTGCCTGTGCCGAGCGACGAGGTTATCTCAACGCCGTCGCCGTCAATAGCATATTCCACTGTTTTGCCCGCCAAAGCCTTGTTTCTCTTTTTCATAAGCCGCAGCACAATAAAAAGCTGAAACTTCTTTGAAAACAGCGCTATCAGCAGAAAAACCAGGGCAAAGCCGAGAAGTAAAAAGCCGTTGGCTTTAACTCCGCGCGCGAACAGCCATGCGGAAAACGCCGCGTATATAACGCTGAGTATCACCGATACCGTCGCAGTTGACTTGCGCTTTTTTCTGTTCACGGGCGTGTTCAGCGAAATCTCCGCGAGGGCTCTCTGCTCCCTGTCGTCGGCCTCGGTCTTGTATCTCACCATAATTTCATTCCTTATTTAAGCTTATGTACAAACAGTCCGCTGAGTAGCTTCGGCTCGAACCAAGTCGATTTGGGCGGCATTATCTTTCCCGCGTCGGCTATGTCCATGAGGTCGTCAACGGTGGTCGGAAACATCGAAAAGGCGAGACACATATCGCTCTGCGCCCTGCGCTCAAGCTCCTTCAGTCCGCGTATTCCGCCGACGAAGTCTATTCTCTTATCTGTCCGCGGGTCGTCTATTCCGAGCACGGGAGAGATGAGATTCCGCTGGAGTATCGAGACGTCGAGCGCCGCTATGGGGTCGGCTGCGTCAACAGTTCCGTCCTTTGCGGCGAGCTTATACCACTTGCCGCCGAGATACATTCCGAAGGTGTGCTTCTTCTCCGGTCTGTAGGGCGACTCGGGCGCGGCTTCAACAGCGAAGCTTTCGCTTATTCTGTCAATAAATTCATCCTGCGTCAGACCGTTTAAGTCTTTTATGACGCGGTTGTAGTCCATTATCGCAAGCTCGCTCTGCGCGAACAGCACGGCAAGGAAGAAGTTGAACTCCTCGTTTCCCGTGCAGCCGGGATTCTGCTCCCTGCGCTTTTGACCGACCTTGACAGCCGACGCGGCGCGGTGATGGCCGTCCGCGATATAGAGAGAATCAACGCCCGCAAAGAGAGCCGACAATTTCTTTATGGTCTCGGGGCAGTCTATGACCCAAACAGTCTGGGAAACGCCGTCGGAGACAAAATCATAGACGGGCTCATGCTCCGCCTGCCACGCGCCGACAATTTCGCCCACGGAGGCATTGTCCCTGTATGTCAGGAAGATGGGACCCGTGTTCGCGTCGCAGTAATCGACATGATTTATTCTGTCCTGCTCCTTGTCCGCGCGGGTCAACTCGTGCTTTTTTATGACATTGTTCATGTAGTCGTCTATTGACACGCAGCCGACAAGCCCCGTCTGGCTTCTGCCGTCCATTATCTGGCGGTATATGTACATACAGTCGGACTTGTCCTGCCTGCAGATTCCGTCCGTCTCGAGCTTTTTGAGGTTCTCCGCCGCCTTGTTGTAGACAGCCTCGGAATAGAGCTCCGTGCCAACGGGCAAATCGACCTCCGCCTTATCGACATGGAGGAAAGAATAGGGATTGCCCTTTACGATTTCGCGGGCCTCCTCGCTGTTCATAACATCATAGGGAAGGGCCGCGACACGCGACGCGTATTCGGGGAGGGGTCTTACTGCTTTGAAGGGTCTGAATACTGCCATAATGAGACATCCTTTCTTGAGCTTAATTACATTTTGCCCGTCTTTTTGCCGCCGAGCTTTATGCCCGAAAGCACGTTTGTGTCAAAAGAATAGGTTATCGACTCGCGCTCGCGCTCACGCTTCATGGCGAGCGATATCATCTCGTCGATAAGCTCGGTATAGCTCACACCCAAAGGCTCCCAAAGGTAGAACGAGAGCGAGCCGGGAATCGTATTTATCTCGTTGAGCCAGACCTTGCCGGTCGATGCGTCAATCATAAAATCTATGCGCGACACGCCGCTGCAGCCGAGAACCCTGAATGCCTTGACAGCCATAGTGCGTATCTCGTCCTCAGTCTCTTTGGGGATATCGGCGGGTATCCTGCGCTGAGTCGAAGCCATGCCCTTGGAGCCCGACTTCGAGGCGTTGCCGATATACTTATCCTCGTAGCTCAGTATGTCCGTAGCGTTGAGCGGCTCCTCGCAGACCGAGGCGCGCGCCGAATGTCTGTCGCCGAGTACAGAGCAGTTTATCTCGCGCAGATTCTCTATCGCGGGCTCGACAAGCACTCTGTCCGCATAGTCAAACGCATTCGAGAGTGCGGTTTCAAGCCCGTCTGTGTCATGCGCCTTGCTTATACCTATGCTCGAGCCTAAATTTATCGGCTTTACGATAACGGGATAGCTGAATTTATCCTCTATCTCCGCAATGATTTTTTCCGGGTCGGAGTCGTAATCCGCCGCGTCGGCGCACACGCAGTCGAGCACGGGGATACCGTTATCTTTAAAGACGGTCTTCATAACATATTTGTCCATTCCGACAGCCGACGAGACAACGTCGCAGCCGACATACGGAAGATTGAGCATTTGGAGATAGCCCTGCAGGGTGCCGTCCTCAACATTCGTGCCGTGGACTATCGGAAACGCTATGTCGATATAGTCGACAGCATCCTTCGAGAAAGCCTTATGCGGATATCTGACTATCAGCGTGCGGTCGCCGTCGTTGACGAGGTTCACCCGCGTGCTCTCGGTTATAAGCGAATTGATATTTTTATAAGCCTCTATGTCGCCGATGTGCTCGCCGACATACATCTCGTTGTTCTTCGTGATATAGACAGGGATAACGTCGTACTTATCCTTATCCACCGCGTGTATCGCCTGAATGGCCGAGATAACGGAGATCTCGTGCTCGACGCTTCTGCCGCCGAACAGGACTGCAAGCTTTATTTTCATATGAATACCCCCATTAATAATTGTCGGGAAGGTCGTTTTCGAGCAGGACGATCTTCTTTTTATCCGTTCTTATCGCGCCGACCTTTGCAAGCGCATCGCCGAGCGAGGGAGAGACGAATATACGGGATTCGTCAAAGCCCGCCTCGACAAGACCTTTATATATGCTCTTTGTCTGCCTCTCGCCTACCAAAGCCACATAGTCGCAGACTGCGGCGGCGTTTCGGCCGAACTCGCAGTTATATTCCTCCTGCTTGTCGCCGAGCTCTACCATGCCGGGCGTTACGAGGATTTTCTCGCCCTCGAAGAAGCTCAGCGTCTCGAGAGCCGCCTTTGTTCCGCTCGGGTTAGAGTTATACGAATCGTCTATGAGCGTCATACCCACGCGCTTTGAAAGCTCAAGGCGGTGCGGCACGGACTCGAGGCGGCGCACCTGCGGGCGCAGCTCGGAGAGCGAAATGCCGAGCTCATGCGAAACGGCTATCGCGCCTAAGATATTCAGGCAGTTGTGAGTGCCGATGAGCTTTGTGGTGAACTCCTCTTTTTCGCCGTCGGGCGTTGTGACCTCAAAGGCAGTGCCCTTGTCGCCGACGCTTATGAGCTTCGCTTTATACTTGCTGTCGGAGTTAAGTCCGTAGGTTATCGCGCCGTCGGGCGCTCTTTCGGCTATATATTCATTGTCGCCGTTTAAGAACAGCTTGCCGTCTTTCGGCAGCGCGTCGGCGAGCTCGAACTTCGTGTTGATAACATTTCGCAGCGACTTGAAGCTCTCGAGATGCTGAGGGCCTATCGAGGTTATTATGCCGTGCTTCGGGTGAACTATGTCGCACAGCTCTTTTATGTCGCCGACATATTTTGCGCCCATCTCGCAGATAAATATCTCATGCGTCGCCCTAAGCGAGCCGCGCACGGTCTTGACGACGCCCATGGGAGTGTTGTAGCTCTCGGGGGTCATGAGGACATTGTACTTCGCCTTGAGCAGGGTGTTGAGATAGAACTTGACGCTCGTCTTGCCGTAGCTTCCCGTGACGCCGATAACGGTGAGGTTCGGGCAGGCGGCGAGCATTTTTTTCGCGTCGTTCGTGTAGTATCTGTTTATTGAAAGCTCTATTGGCTTGTTAATAACATTGGCGAGGATTATGACAAACGGAGAAGCGGCGGCGACTAAGCCGGCAGTGAGCGCGATAACGCGACCCGACGCAAACACCGCAAGCAGAACCGTCATGGCAATATAGAACACAGCGACGGTGACGAGCATACGCTTGACGCGGGGCGTATATTTGAGCGGCTTTTTCGCCTTTTTCGGCTTATAGAACAGGCACGCCAAGAGAACGAACACGGCGCAGACTATCATGCCCGCGTTCTTCCCGCAGATAACGCCTATGACGGCGCCGATAAACGGCAGCGCAAGCGGAACCGCCTTGCCGCGATTCTTTAAGAGCCAGTGCCACTGGTCGTCGGCGCGGTAAGAGTTCAGCTGGAACATATGCATATAAAGCAGCGTTGAGAGCACCGCAAACAGCCAGAACGCCGCGAAGATAAGCACCTCGGAAAATATCGTCATTTAAAAGCTCAATCCTTTCGCAATACTGTCGGTCGGTCAGTCTATCTCCATGAACGAGGCGAGCACCTTGTTGAAGGTGAACTGCTGCTCGAGGAACGAATAGTGTCCGCAATTTTTGAGGGTAACGAGCCCCGCGTCGGGCATGAGCTGTTCCATAATTTTCGCGTCACTCAGCGGCGTGGCGTCGTCGTTCTCGCCCCAGACCAGCAAAACGGGCATCTTCATGTTCGGCATATATTCCACAAGGTCTTCGTTGACCGTATTGACAAGCGTTTGGCGCATGACGGGCGTTGCGCTGTTGTAATCGGCGGAGCCGTGACTGCGGCGGAACTCCTCGAGCGCATCGGGGAACAGCGCCTTTACGGGCGCGGTCTCGAGGATTTTTCTGCCTATTTTATAGTTGCGCTGTCTCAGCTTCTGCGCCGCCGTCTTTTTCGGCTTGACGCCCGCAGAGTCGACCAAAATAACCTTCTCTATTTCAAAAGGCAATTTGCGGCTCGCCATTTTTATTATGACCCTGCCGCCGAACGAGTGGCCGAGGAAAGTCACCTTCTCGGGCGCGAACGGCTCAAGGAATTTCAGCACGAAATCGACATAATCATCAACGCGCCAGGGCTCCTTCGGCTCGTCGGACAGCCCAAAGCCCGGCATATCGGGAGCTATGACATGATATTTTCGCGCAAGCAGCTCCGACATATTCTCGAAAAGCTCAATATTTGAACCCCAGCCGTGCAGCAGAACCACGAGCTCGCCCGAGCCTTTATCCATATAGTTTATTTTCAGCGAATCAACAGTTGTCTGCAACAAAAACACTCCTAAAGCAGTAGTGACAGTATATGCCATTATAGTCTTCTATATTATAGCACAGCAAAGTCGAAAATTCTATCATATTTTGAGGTTTATTTTGAGCCGCAAAACAAAACACCGCCGCCTGCAAAAGCCGCAGGCGGCGGTGCTGTTTTCGGGATTGCTTATGGGGGATAAATAACCTCCTTAATTTCTTTTGTTCAATTATCTTTTTTGCTGTCCTGTTTTGTCCCACCGCCCTTGAACTACATCCCGTCCTCTCTGCAGGCGAATAAATCTCCGCAGAATTTGTTTGATTTTTGCGTATTCTTCTATTTTTATTTATTCTATCGGGCGCAAAACATATAAATTGACTTGCGCTTGCGTTTCTGTTATTATTTAGGATAGTGTCTAACATAAAGCAAAAGCGTCAGCTCCTGTGCGATTTTCCGATTCGCAAAGGTGCTGATGATATTCTTGCCGTTAGTTAAAACCGCATATCTTTTACTCCGAAAAATAAAGCTCAAGGCTTTCAAGCAGAAAAAAATAGCAGTAAAGAGAGTGTGACAAAATGAGCAATCTACTTAACACGCCGATGAACATCGGCTCATGCGAGATAAAGAATCGCGTGGTCATGTCGCCCATGCTCATGGGCTTCGGTCAGTTCGACGGAAAGCCCACGAAGAAAATGATGGACTACTACGAGGAGCGCGCCAAGGGCGGCACGGGACTTATCATAACCGAGATAACCCGCGTCAACGATCAGACCGGCGCGAGCGCATTTGCGCAGCTCGCAGTCAGCCATGACTACCACATCAAGCCGCTTTCCGAGTTCGCCGAGCGCATTCACCGCCACGGCGCGAAATTTTTCGTGCAGCTCCACCACCCGGGCAGGCAGAATGTCGGTCTGCTCGTAGGAACCGTTCCGCTGAGCATCAAATGCGAAAGTCTTACCCGCGGCGCATACGGGAAGCTTCTCTATAAATTGACTCCGAAGGTCGGCCCGACCATGCTTGAGCACAATATAGTGCCCTCGAGCGTCGCGCCCTCAAAGTGCAGCCCGGCATACTTCGCCGGCGGGCGCGTCAGAGCGCTCAGACACAGCGAAATAAAGGAGCTCGAGCAGCAGTTTATCGACGGCGCCGTGCGCGTAAAGAAAGCGGGCTGCGACGGCGTTGAGCTCCACTCATCGCACGGATATCTCCTTCAGCAGTTCCTCAGCCCCGTGACAAACCGGCGCACCGACGAATACGGAGGCTCGCTCGAAAACCGCATGAGGTTCATTCTCAACATAATCAAGGGCATCAAAGAAGCCTGCGGCGAGGATTTCCCTGTGATAGTCAGACTGACCGTCGACGAGTGCTATGAGAAAATCGGCGAAAAGGGCAAGGGCTATACGCTCAACGAGGGCGTTGAAATTGCGCGCCGCCTTGAAAAAGCGGGCATAGACGCCATAGATGTTTCGTGCGCGGGCTACGACACCTTCAACTACTGGCTCGAGCCGGTCTCGTTTGAGCCGGGCTGGAGAAAATATATGGCCAAGGCCGTCAAGGACGCCGTGTCTATCCCCGTCATAGCGGCAAACCTCATCCGCTCGCCCGAGCAGGCGGAGCAGCAGCTCGAGGACGGCATTCAGGACTTCGTTTCCCTCGGCAGACCGCACATCGCCGACCCTCACTGGACCGAAAAGGCTATTAACGGAAAGACTATCCGTCGCTGCATTTGCTGCCTCAACTGCTTTGAATCTATGGAGGCAAATGCGTTTGTCGGCACTCACGGCGAATGCTCCGTCAACCCGTTTGTAGGCCACGAGGGCGACCTGCTCAAGAAGGACGGAAACGGGCGCGCAACCGTCGTCATAGGCGCGGGCCCCGCGGGACTCACCGCCGCAGATATTCTCGCTCAGCGCGGCTTCTCCGTCACGGTATTTGAAAAGAATATGATGCCCGGCGGTCAGATCAATCTCGCCTCCGCCCCGCCCGAAAAGGCCAAGACCGCATGGATGATAGACGACCTCGTGAAGATTTGCCGCGAGGAGGGCGTTGAAATAAAGCTCAACACCCCCGCTACCGTTGAGGCCATAAAAGAGCTCTCTCCCTGCGCTGTCATAGCCGCAACGGGAAGCCGACCGATAAAGCCGCGCCTTGCCGGCAACTGCCCCGCCAAAGATATTCTCACGTTTGAAGATATTCTCAGCGGCAGAGTCGAGCTCAGGGACTGCAATGTTGCCGTCATCGGCTCGGGTCTTACGGGGCTCGAGACCGCTCACGCACTTTGCGAAAACGGGTGCAAGGTGACTGTCGTAGAGATGGCGAAGGAGATTGCACCCGGCACATGGATGCAGCACAAGGACGATATTCTTCCGAAGCTCAAGAAGGCGGGCACAAAGATTATGACCGGCGAAAAGCTCTGCGAGGTATACACCGACAGGATAGTCACCGAGAATGTTGATACAAAGAAGAGAACGGATATCGCCTGCGACCGCGTGGTGCTGTCGCTCGGCTCAAGACCCGATGCAACGGTGGTCGAGGAGCTCAAAAAGAACGGCTTCTCCCCACTGGTCATCGGCGACGCGAACCATGTGGGAAAAATAGCTCACGCGACAAAGGCGGCATACGAAGCTGCGATATCGGTAAAATAAGCGAAGTACATAATAAAAGCGAAAGCGGTCGATTAAATCGACCGCTTTTTTGCAGACAAATATATAGAATAAAAAAAGACTCATCAAAAGATGAGCCTTAAGAAAGGTGCATACACAAGACACACCCTGAAAACTGAACAAAGGAAGAAAAGTAATGAACGAAAGGAAACAAAG
>OOBN01001495.1_pt1 | contig 16778 bp, 11 predicted proteins | sample 1671091 | NCBI WGS metagenome assembly OOBN01 (sample SAMN06348121, study PRJEB24527) | human gut metagenome | biome: human gut; feature: ankylosing spondylitis patient; material: feces | host: Homo sapiens | place: China | collected 2015-10 | reverse complement strand
TCTTCCGATCTGAGGCACGACCCGCTTTTTCAAACATTCTCATCCGCTTTCAACTGATAGAATGCGTTGATAAGATCTTTCACATACCCGATATTTGCCCTATCGTCGATTTTAATTTGGCAATCGCCATTGCCATGATGCCCTTTATGTGTAACATCAGTAATTAAACGTTTCGGGTCATCCAAAGAGCCATACAGTGCATTGATCCATAGTAAAATAGAGTTCTTTTGCAATTTTATGCTGAATATACAGCGATTTCGAAGAAAAAAACCTATGTAAAGTTTTGTCGCTTTCAATTCAATATCATCATCAAATGCGAGTATATAATCTCTAAGTTCTGTATAATATTCTCTTGTTATATCACTACCATCTGCAAGACGTTCTTCTTCCGTATACACAATAATTTCCTTTGTTGCATCTTCCATAGCTTTTGCTGAGCCTATCGCTGACGTCACTTTCGTTGCAACGCTGTTCGCAGGCATTGATGAATACCCTGAAATGCTTGCAACCGTACTTGTTGGTTTTATCTGTTCAAACTGAATAATTCCGCGTTCATAGCGCTTTATTCTCCAAAGTTGCATTGGCAAGTCATTGAAATTAATTGAATTAAGCTGATGTACCGTGTAACTTGGTGCAATAAATAAGACTCGCACCTGTGTCCAGTCAAAGTCCTCCAGTCGTTTGTTAATATTGAATATCTGGTTGTATCGCAAGACAAAATCAGCCTTATGCTGCAGAAGCGTAGAAATATAGCTGTATCCTTGGTCTACAACACTGAAATTCTTATCATTTTTGTATTCGATTATGTTAAAAGCAGTACTTACTGGATTGTAAGCAACACTGTCAAATCGAAACTGAGCAACTCGAAACTCACTTGCGATAAATTGAAGTCCCAACATTTGCTCCATATTTTTTTCACAAAAGTGCTGCATCTCTTTTTCTGATGTGAATTTAATCTCTTTTAGCTCCTTTACCGGGTCAGCCATTTGCAATATCATTTACAATTTCCTCCACAGTAATTTCTAAGCAATTTTTTGTTTTATTCCACCCAAAACACCGCCGCGTCATGCTTTCCCAGCGTCGCCGTCAGCCCGTCCGTCATCTGCTGCTTCTCGCCCGTCCACAGTTCCCGCGCCGCCGAGTACGTCCCTTCCAGCATTTCGCCTGTCACGCGAACCGTCCGCGTCTCTTCCGACAGATTGAACAGCGCAGCATACAGCCCCTTGCCGTCCCTGCGCGGCGCAATCCACGCGCTTTCATCCTCCGTCGTCCACAGCGGATGGGCGCACACGCTCGTCTTTTCAATCGCCAGCACATCCCGGTTCGTCAGCAGCTTCAGCGTGAAGTCGTCATTTTTCGTCAGCTCGCCGCCCATCATCAGCGGCGAACGCATCATGCACCACAGCGTCATCATCGTCCGCTGCTCCGCCTGTGTGAAGTTCGTCCAGCCGTTCGGGTCATAGCACTGCCGCAGTGCGCCGACGGGCAGCATATCCGCATCCGGCCAATGCCCCGGCGCGGCATGGACGCACCATTTCTCCGCCCGCTCAAACATCCCTTTGAGCAGCCGCCACTCGTCCCAGAAGTCGTCCGTGATGCGCCACATGTTCGCGTATTTCTTCAAATGCTCCGCCTGTTCCAGCGGCGCGGGGCCGGGCGACAAAGACAGCACAATATCCCGTCCGCAGGCGCGGCAGGCAGCGGAAATGACCTCGATTTCCCGCTTGCAGTGCGGATATTCGCGCGCGATGTCGTCACACTTGACGAAATCCACGCCCCATTCGGCGTACATGCGGAAGATGCTGTCATAGTACGCGCGCGCTTCGGGCATGTCGCACCGTAAGCCGTACATATCCGGATTCCACGCGCAGATGCTGTTTGGATTCGCGACCTCGTGGCAGCCCTTCCTGCACCCCAGAATCGGCAAGTGCCGATGCGCCGCCATCCGCGGCATCCCGCGCATGATGTGGATGCCGAATTTCAGCCCCAGCGAATGGATATAGTCTGCCAGCGGTTTGAAGCCTTTTCCGCCTGCCGATGACGGGAATCGCCCCGGCGCAGGCTGCAAGCGCCCGTATTCATCCATCGTCAGTTCCGCAAACGGCTCGTAGGCGTGGCTCGTCGCGGTCGGCTGATACCACTGAATATCCACGACGACGTACTCCCAGCCGAACACCTGCAAGTGCTCCGCCATGTACGCCGCGTTCTGCCGCACGGTTGGCTCGTCCACCGCCGCGCCGTAGCAGTCCCAGCTGTTCCATCCCATCGGGGGCGTCTGCGCAATCATGATATTTTCCTCCTACTATATTATGAAATCGTGATTTGATGTCTGCTATTTTTTCAGCTCCAGATACACATTTCGATACTGGCTTGGCGTACACCCTTTCTGCGTCCGGAACACGCGGTTGAATGTCGCAATCGACCCAAAGCCAACGCGCAGCGCAACCTGCGTCACGGGCAGGTCGCTCTGGCTGAGCATCTCCGCCGCCATATCCACCCGCCGCGCATTCAGGTACTGGATGAACGTCGCGCCTGTGTGCCGGCTGAACATGCGGCTGAGCGTGTAGCGGCTGAACCCCGCGTAGTCTGCCAGCACATCCAGCGTGATGTTTTCGGCGTAGTTTTTATTCAGGTAATCCAGCGCACGGTTGAAAGCGTCCTCGCCGGATAATCGCTGGTGGATGTCATTCATCTCCGCGCTGTTGGCGACATTGGGCAGATACAATTCCCCCAGCGTGGCGAATACGTCCATCAGCAGCGCATAGCACCGCAAATTCCGCAGCGGCGTGTACGCCTCGTAAGCATCCACCAGCTGCATCAGCGTTTTGCGAACGATGGGCGTCGCTTCACTTTCCGCCGTGAGATAAATCGGCTGGCGCAGCATCGGGCGCAGCGCAGCAAATTCCTTCATTGTAAATGCAGCATTGTGTTCAAAGATGATGAGGTAACGCTCGCTGCCCGCCGCCATGCGCAGGGCGTGCGTCGCGTCGGAGGGAACAAACAGCACTTCCCCCGCCTGCACATGATATACCTTCCCACTTACCGCCACCTCGCATCCGCCCAGCAGCGGCACGCAGACTTCTATGGCCGAATGAAAGTGCGGCGCATAGCTGTCCGGGTTCGGCTGATGCCACACGCGGATGGTTGCGTCCCGCTGGTAGGTGATAAACTCCCGCTCGCCCTTCATCACGCGGAAGCCGGATGCCGTCAATGGTCGTTCGCGTTCCGTAATGAGCCTTCGGTTATTCATAATTTCTTCACAAACCTTTCGTGCAAGTTTGCGCATTTTTCCTTGTCTTTTTTTCCATCATACCACAAAACGCAACGCATTTCAAGCAAATTATAACCAAAGACGGGCAAATTTTAAGAAGTTTTTTTCTCTCGTTGAATTTATAATATGGTTGAAAGCAAACCATTTTTATTCATCTGCAACGTATTGAAATTGGTTCAATTCCAGTTTGAAGGAGGCACGGAAACATGGAGCGTTCCTTTGGCAGCAAATACGGGAAGTGGATTGCCCTGACGGCGGTCGTTCTGGCGCTGGTGCTGTGGTTCGTTCTGTCCGGCGGCGTGGAGAACTACCGGGCAAAATACGAGGGTTATGACCTCTCGCAGCAGATTGGCGACATCGGGCGCAGCAGCACCTATTCGCTGTATTTGCGCGCGCATGAGGGCGCTCCGGACGCATCTTCGGACGTTTCCATTCCGCTGGTGACGGTGGATTCGGACGGCGTGACTGCACAGAAGGATGGTCTGCTGATGCAAAGCGGCTCTTCCGCAACGTTCGCCGTCACCGTACCGGAAACCGGTTTTTACAACATCCGCCTGACCTACCGCACTGAGGCGGCACGCGGCGTGGACTTGGAGCGCGAACTGCGCATCAACGGCGAAGTACCCTTCGATGGCGCGGATACGCTGACCTTCACCCGCCTGTGGCACGACGGCGGCGAAGTGCGGCAGGACTCGCAGGGCAATGACATCCGTCCGACGCAGGTGGAGGTGTTCGGCGAACAGACTGCCTGCTGCCGCGATTCGATGGGCTACATCACCGAGCCGTACCGCTTTTATTTCGAGGCGGGGGAAAGCACCGTCACCCTGATTGCGACCAGCGAGCCGATGCTCCTGACCGCGCTTTCGCTCACCGCACCCGAAAGAATGCCGGATTACGCCGCTTATGCCGCCGCGCAGCCACAGGAGAACAGCGTTCCTGCTGACTTTGCCCTCTTGCTGGAAGGGGAAAGCAGCACCCTGCGTTCCTCCCCGTCGCTGTACGCGCGTTATGACCGTTCTTCCCCCGCCACCTCTCCCTGCGACGTGCGCCGGACGGTGCTGAACTACATCGGCGGCGATGCCTGGCGCGACGCGGGGCAGTGGATTGAGTGGGATTTCGACGTGCCGGAAAACGGCTGGTACAACATCACCATCAAAGGCCGTCAGACCTACAACCGCGGCAGCGTGTCCAGCCGTATCCTCTATCTGGACGGCAAAATTCCCTTCTCCGGTATGGAGAACGTCTCCTTCCCCTACACCACGGCATGGGAAATGAACACATTGTCGGATGATTCCGGCACGCCCTACCGCTTCTACCTTTCCGCTGGACATCACACGCTTCGTCTGGAAGCGACGCTGGGCGACATGGGGCAGATTCTCTCCGACATGGAGGAAAGTATCTACCGCCTGAACCAGATGTACCGCCGTGTGCTGGTGCTGACAGGCGTGAACCCCGACCGCTACCGCGATTACCACTTGGAGCAGGTGTATCCGGAGGTCATCGAAGCGATGGCGCAGGAAAGCCGCCTGCTCTATAAGCTCGTCGATGAGACCGTTGCCATCACCGGACAGAAATCCGACCGCATTGCCGTCGCGCAGACGCTGGCGGTGCAGCTGGAATCCTTCGTCGAAGATCCGGCGAAGATTACCGAAGCCTTCACGAATTTCAAGGACAACATCACCTCCCTCGGCACGTCAATGCAGAACATGCGGCAGGTCAAGCTGGATATTGACCTGATTGCCATCACCGCGGACGGCGTGACCGTGCCGCAGCCGTCGGAAAATTTCCTCGACCGCGCGCTGCATGAGCTGAAGTCCTGCGTCACGTCGTATTTCGTGGATTACAATGCCTTAGGCGACGTGTACGATGCCAGCGAGGACGTGCTGGAAGTGTGGATTCTGACCGGCCGCGACCAGTCTACCGTCCTCAAAACCATGGTTGATGACACCTTCACCCCGTCTACCGGCATTCCCGTCAACGTCATGCTGGTTGACCCGAACGCGCTGCTGAACGCCGTCGTCGCGGGCAACGGCCCGGATGTCGTCATTTCAACCGACAGCTGGAACCCCGTCAACTACGCGCTTCGCCACGCGGTGGAGGATTTGACGCAGTTCGATGATTTGCAAGAAGTCCTCGACCAATTCTACCCCAGCGCCTACGCCGCGTTCAGCTTCAACGGCGGTCTGTACGCGCTGCCGGAGACGCAGCTGTGCTCGATTCTCTTCTACCGCAGCGACATTCTGGAAGAATACGGGCTGTCCGTCCCGGAAACGTGGGATGATTTGATTGCCATGCTGCCCACCATTCAGGGGGCGAACATGTCCGTCGGCATCCCCTACCCCGACATTGCCGCCCCGAATCTCTCTTCCTATTACGCCATGCTCTACCAGCTTGGCGGCGCGCTCTACAACGATGCTGCGACCCACACCACCATCAACAGCGAAGCGGGTGTGCAGGCGTTTGAGCGCTACACCAGCCTCTACAATGACTACGGTCTGCCGACCATCTTCGACTTCGTGAGCCGCTTCCGCTCCGGCGAAATGCCGCTGGGCATCTTCGATTACACGACGTTCAACACCCTGACCGTCTCCGCGCCGGAAATCCGCGGCCTGTGGGACATTGCGATTCTCCCCGGCACTTCCCGCACGGCAGAGGACGGCAGCACCTATGTGGACCACTCCGGGCATTCGCAGGGTGCCTGCTGCATGATGATTGCCACCGACAGCGAAACGACAAAACAGAATGCGTGGCAGTTCATGAAGTGGTGGACGTCCACCGACGCGCAGGTGCGTTTCGGACGCGAGATTGAAGCCGTCTTGGGTTCGTCCGCGCGCTACGCCACCGCGAATATCGCCGCCATCGAGCAGCTTTCATGGTCGGAAGCTCAGCTGAAAGTCATCCGCGAACAGATGACGTGGGCAGTCGGCTTCCGCGAAGTCGCCGGCGGCTACTACACCACGCGCCACATGACCAACGCCGTGCGCAAAGTGACCAACGACAAGACCGACCCGCGCGAAACCCTGCTGGATTACGCGCGCACCATCAACGAGGAAATCAATAAGAAGCGCTTGGAGTTCGGTCTGCCGATCGACGAAGAGACGCCCTGAGCGAAAGGAGGAAGCATTCGTCATGACCGCGTTCTGGAAAAAGTACTTTGCGCTGAGACAGCGCAATGCGCGCATCGCGTGGGACAGAGCGAAGCACATGAAGTTCTGCTATGCGTTTCTGGCGCCCTACGCCCTGTTGTTCCTGACCTTCTACATCCTCCCGATGCTCATCTCCATCTACTACTCCTTCACCTACAACAACATTCTGGAGCCCGCGCGCTTCATCGGGATGGACAACTACATCACCCTGATTTTGAAGGATGATGTTTTCCTGACCGCCGTGAAAAACACGTTCCTGCTGGCGGTGATTACAGGGCCTGTGGGCTACATCATGTCATTCTGCTTCGCGTGGCTCATCAACGAATTGCCGCGCTGGGTGCGCACGATTGCCGTCGTCATCTTCTACGCGCCGTCCATTGCGGGCAATGCCTACTACATCTTCTCTATCATCTTCCGCGGCGACGCGTACGGCTACCTGAACGCCATCCTGATGAAGCTGGGCATCCTCAACGCCCCGATTCTCTGGCTGACGACGCCGGATTACATCATGCCGGTCATCATCATCGTCACACTGTGGATGAGCATGTCCACGGGTTTCCTTTCCTTCGTCGCAGGCTTGCAGGGCGTTGACCGCTCGCAGTACGAGGCGGGCTATGTGGATGGCATCCGCAACCGCTGGCAGGAGCTGTACTACATCACCCTGCCGAACATGAAGCCGATGCTGATGTTCGGCGCGGTCATGTCCATCACGTCCGCGTTCGGCGTGTGTGACGTGCCGATGGCGCTGGCGGGCTTCCCCTCCACCGATTACGCCGCACACACCGTCGTCACCCACCTGTTCGACTATGGCTTCACCCGCTTTGAAATGGGCTATGCCTCCGCCATCGCCACCTTGCTGTTCCTGGTGATGATTTTGTGCAACAAGCTGATTCAGAGCGCTCTGAGGAGGATTGGCACATGAGTACCATCAATGTCCGCAGCTACAAAGGTCCAGTCAGACCGGACGGCACGCCGATTGAGCTGCCGCAGAAGGTACTGAAGCTGACGAAGAATTCGAACATGCGCCACAAGAAGCCGAACCGCTCCCGCGTGGGCGACTTTCTGGTGGGGCTGCTGCTGTTCCTCGTCGCGTGTGCAATGGCGTTTCCGCTGGTGTTCGCCATTTCGTCCTCGCTGAAACCGCTGGATGAGCTGTTCCGCTTCCCGCCGACGCTCTTCCCGCGCCACCCCACCATCGACAACTTCTCTGACCTTCTCGTCACGATGGGGCAGAGTTGGGTTCCTTTCTCGCGCTACATCACCAACACCGTCGTCATCACCCTCGTGGGTACATTGGGGCATCTGCTGATTGCATCCCTCGCGGCGTATGTACTGGCGAAGTACGATTTCCCGCTCGGCAAGCAGTTTTTCGCCCTCGTCGTGACGGCGCTGATGTTCAACGGCTACGTCACCGCGATACCGAACTACCTGACCATGACGCGCCTGAACCTTGTCGACACGCACTGGGCGGTCATCCTGCCCGCGTTCGCCGCGCCGATCGGGCTGTTCCTGATGAAGCAGTTCATGGAAGGGCTGCCCATGTCGCTGATTGAGTCCGCGAAAATCGACGGTGCAAAGGAATTCCGCATTTTCTGGACGATTGTCATGCCCAACGTCAAGCCCGCGTGGCTGACGCTCATCATCTTCTCCGTCCAGAACCTCTGGAACGCCAAGGCGTCCGCCGTCATCTACTCCGAGGCGCAGAAGACGCTCGTCTACGCGCTCCAGCAGATTCAGGCGGGCGGTATTGCCCGCACGGGTCAGGCGGCGGCGGTTACGGTCGTCGTCATGGCTGTGCCGATACTGATTTTCATCCTCAGCCAGAGCCAGATTCTCGAAACGATGGCGACATCCGGTCTGAAAGATTAAGAGAGGAGGACGCCGATGAACCGCATGGTTTCCCGTCTCTGCGCCTGTCTGGTTGCGTTTTCCCTCTTCGCCGCGCTCTGCGGCGGGATGGTCGCGCGCGCCGCAGACGGCTTTGACTACAATTACACCTACACCTACGATTACTGGGGCGACGAACGCCAGTCGCCGGATGCCTACCGCACCAGCGCCATGCTGTCCAGCGTCTCCCTTGGGCTGGAAACGCCGATGCGCACCCCGCGCGGGCTGACCGTCTCCGGCAATGACATCTACATCGTCGATACGGGCAACAACCGCATTCTGCAAGTCGCCCGCGACGGCGAAAACTTCACGCTGACCCGCGTGATTTCCGAAATTTCCGGCGACATCACCCCGAATACGCTCTCCGCCCCGCAGGATGTGTTCGTCATGGCGGACGGCACACTGTTCATCGCCGACACGAACAACAACCGCATCCTGAAGGTAGACCGGAATTTGAATCTGCTGAGCGTCTTCACCCGCCCGACGGACGCGACCTTCGACCAGTCGATGGCGTTTCTGCCGACGAAGCTGGTCTGCGACACGACCGGACGCGTCTTCTGCCTCGCGCAGAACGTCAACCGAGGCCTCATGAAGTACGAGGCGGACGGCACGTTCACCGGCTTCATCGGCGCGAGCGAAGTGAAGTACACATGGTACGAGCTGGTGTGGCGGCTGCTCTCCACGAAGGAGCAGCGCGCGCAGCAGGCATCCTTCGTTCCGACGGAATACAACAACATTGCGCTGGATTCGGAAGGCTTCTTCTTCGTCACCACGCAGACCTTCAATTCCAACGAGCTGACCTCCGGCGCGGCGAAACCCGTCCGCCGCCTGAATGCCATCGGCACGAACATTCTGATTGAAAACGGCACGAGCCACGTCATCGGCGACCTGCAATGGGCGCGCAGCGACAAGAACATCACCAACTCCGGCCCCTCGAAGTTCGTGGACGTGACCGTGCTGGACAACGACATCTATTCCGTCATGGACAAGACGCACAACCGCATCTTCACCTACGACAAGCAGGGCAACCTGCTCTGGGCGTTCGGCGGTGTGGGCAACATGGACGGATACTTCCTGAATCCCGTCGCTTTGGAGCATCAGGGCTATGACCTGCTGGTGCTGGACAGTCAGGACTGCTGCGTGACCGTGCTGACCCCGACAGAATACGGCAAGCTGGTCTACAAGGCGACCGAACAGTACCACGCGGGCGAATACGCCGCTTCCGCCGACACTTGGCGCGAGGTCATGAAGCGCAACGGCAACTATGACCTTGCCTACATCGGCATCGGGCGCGCGCTTTTGCAGCAGAAGCAATTCAAAGAAGCCTGTGACTATTTCGCCATGGCGCGCGACAGCCGCAACTACTCCGAGGCGTTCCGCTACTACCGCTCCGAATGGGTAGAGCAGAACATCGGGTGGATTTTCGGCATCGTCGCGGTGCTGCTGGTCGTTCCGATGCTCGTCGGGCACATCCGCAAGATAAAGTGGGAGGTGGACAACGCATGACGCTCGCAGCAAAGCTGACCGACAAGCAGAAGTGGCAGCGTCTGCTGTCCTCCCTGCGCTATTCGCTCTACGTTATCTTCCACCCCTTCGATGGCTTCTGGGATTTGAGCCGCGAAAAACGCGGCAGCCTTGGCGCGGCGAACATCATCGTGTTTCTGGTGCTGCTTGTCCGCCTGCTGTCCATGCAGTTCACGCCCTTCCTGTTCATGAACGTCTACTGGCCGAGCGTGAACATCATCCAGCAATGTCTCGCCGTCCTCCTGCCGCTTTTGTTCTTCGTGGCGGGCAACTGGGGGCTGACGACGCTGTTTGAGGGCAAGGGCACGTTCAAGGATGTCTACATCGCCACCTGCTACGCGCTGACGCCCTACGTCATCCTGCAAGCGGCGATGATTCTCCTCGCAAACGTCATTACCGCCAAGGAAGGCGCGTTCTACTACGTTCTGGAGGGGCTGTCGCTGGGCTGGAGCGGTGTTCTCATCATCTGCGGCATGATGCAGACGCATGACTACTCGCTGGGCAAGACGCTGCTGTTCACCATCATGACGCTGCTGGCGATGGTCGTCATCATCTTCCTGCTGCTGCTGTTTTTTTCGCTCGTTGGCGACGGCATCGGCTATTTCGTCTCCCTCTACAAAGAAGTGCTGTTCCGTCTGTACTGACGAAAGGAGAAAGTATCCATGAAACGACGCATCCTTGTGCGGATCGTGCTGGTTCTGATTCTTCTTCTGGCACTTTATCCGCTGACGAAATTCGTCATTCTTCCGCTCTTTGACACCTCCGGCGAGCTGGAAGGGCACGACGTGCCGCTTTACGGCTACTCAGAGCCCAACACGCCAATGGTCATGGAGAATGACGCTCTCCGCTTTGAGCTTGACCCGGCGACGACCCACTTCACCCTCACCGACAAGCGCACCGGGCACGTCTGGCTGTCCTCGCCTGATAACGCGGACAGCGACCCGATTGCCCTGCCGGTGGAAAAGAACAAGCTGAACTCCACCTTGGCCCTCACCTACGCCGCCTCCACCGGCATGACCACCCAGTTCACCTCGCAGGAACACAGCATTTCAAACGGGGTCTACGAAGTGCTGATGCAGGAGGATGGCAGCGTCCGCGTGAACTACTCCGTCGGACGCGTGCAGCGGTCTTTCCTCATGCCGACTGCCATTGGCGACGCACGAATGCAGCAGTTCATGGAGAAAATGACCTCCAAGCAGAAGAAGGACATCAAAGAATACTACCGTGAATACAATATTGACAAGCTCCGCAAGACTGACGACAAGGCCGCCTTGCTCGCCGCCTACCCCGATTTGGCGGAAGAGCACGTCTGGGTGCTGCGCGACGGCACAAAGGATCACCTGAAGCAGCGCTGCGAAAGCATCTTTGCCGAAGTGGGCTACACAGCGGAGGATCTGGCATACGACAACAGCCGCATCGTGCAGGCGGGCAGCACCATCGCCAAGGCCGTTTTCAACGTCTCGATGGTATTCCGTTTGGACGGCAGCGACCTTGTTGTCGAAGTACCGCTGGATGACCTTGCTTACGACGTGGATTACCCGCTGACGAGCCTGACGCTGCTTCCGGCTTTCGGCGCGGGCGGTACGGCGGATGACGGCTTCCTGTTCGTCCCCGACGGCAGCGGCGCGATTATCCGCTTCAACAACGGCCGCGTTTCCCAGCGCGCCTACTACGCCAACCTCTACGGCTGGGACTGGGCGTCCATCCGCACGCAGGTGACGAACGAAACGCGCATCAACTTCCCGGTTTTCGGCGTTTCGGGCGACAGCGGGTCATTCATCTGCATTCTGGAGGACGGTGCATCGTGGGCGGGCATCGGTGCGGACATTGCCGGCCGCCTGACCTCCTACAACACCGTCAACGCAACGTACACCATCGTCCACGGCGACGCCTACGACGTTTCCGAGCGCACGAACAACGCCGTCTACATGTTTGAAACGGCGCATCCGACGGGCTTCATCCGCCAGCGCTACCGTTTTCTGCCCGAATCGGGCTACATGGACATGGCGGCGTCCTACCGCGACTACCTGACCTGCAAGTACCCGGATTTCGCCGCACAGACGGTGGATGCGGACGCGCCGCTGAGCATCGAGCTGATTGGCGCGATTGACAAGGTGCAGCAGGTGGCGGGCGTGCCCACCAGCGTCCCGATTGCCATGACGACTTATGCGGAAGCGAAAGACCTCCTGCGCGAGCTTGTCACCCGCAATCTGGCGCAGAACATGTCGATTCGCTACGCCGGATGGATGAACGGCGGCATGAATCAGCAGCTGCTGTCCTCCGTCCGCCTGATTCGGCAGCTGGGAACGCAGGAGGAGCTGTTCTCCTTCGCACAGAATGCCGCGATTGCGGGTGTGCCGCTCTATCTGGACGGTTTGACGGCTTTCGCGCGCGACAGTGGTCTTCTGGAAGGCTTCATCTCCTTCCGCGACGCTGCCCGCTTCACCACGCGTGAAGAAGCGGAAATCCCCGAATACAGCCCAATCTGGTACGGCGCGAACGACGACCGCGACACCTACTACCTCGTCAAGCCCGCCATCGCCATGCGCAGCGTCAACGCCTTGGTGGACGCGGCGGCTTCCTACGGCGCAGGCGTTTCCTTCCGCGACATCGGGTACATGCTCTCCGCTGATTACGACAGCAAAAACCACACGACCCGCGAAGCCGTGCTGCATCAGCAGGCGGAAAAGCTCGCTGAACTCAAGGCATCCGGGCGCGACGTGATGATTCGTCAGGGCAACGACTACGCCGCGGTTCAGGCGACGCTCATCACCGACATGGACTTCGACGGCGGACAGTATTCCATCATCGACGAGTACGTCCCCTTCTACCCGCTGGCGCTGCACAGCCGCGTATCCTACACGGGCGCATCGCTGAATCTGGCGGACGACGCGGAGGAAGTCCTCCTGCGCAGCGCGGAAATGGGCGCGGGTCTGCAATACACGCTAACCGCCCAGAGCGCGCGCGTTTTGCAGGATTCCACCTACTCCGAGTTCTACGGCGCGGACGCGTCGCTCGTGCTGGATGACATCACCGCACAGGTCGCGCAGTACCGTCAGACGCTTTCGGGCATCTTCAATCAGGAAATGACAGGCCATGAACGCGTCGGGAACGTCACCATCACGACTTACGCAAACGGCACACGCGTCTACGTCAACTTCGGCTATACCGACGCGGCGGTGGATGGCATCACCGTTCCCGCCCGCAGCTATGCAGCGCAACAGGAGGTGAGCAAATGAGCGGCAAACGCATTTCCATTCGTGCGCGCCGAGCAGTATCCGGCTATCTGTTCATTCTGCCCTTCATCATCGGCTTCCTGTGTTTCATGCTGCTGCCGCTGGTGGATTCCTTCTGGATGAGCCTGTGCCGCGTGGACGTGACCGCCGGGCAGGGCTTCCAGACGACCTTTATCGGGCTGGACAACTACATCCGTGCCTTCACCATTGACCCTGAGTTCAACAAGCTGCTCAGCGAAGAAATCGGCGTGATGGTCACGCACACCATTGCGATTCTCGTTGTCTCCTTCGTCATTGCCATCGTACTGAATCAGGAATTCAAAGGGCGCGCGTTCGTCCGCGCTATCTTCTTCCTGCCCGTTATCCTCTCCAGCGGCGTTCTCATCGGCTTGGAGACGGACAACACCCTGATGGCGGGAATGCAGCAGATGATGGCGGAGTCCTCTCCGTTCACGCTGTCCGAGTCGCTGATGAAGATTCTCAAGCTCACGGGCATCGGCAGCGACGTGCTGGACATCGTCTTTTCCCTGATTGACGAAGTGTACGACATTGTGATGGCAAGCGGCATCCAGATTGTCGTTTTCCTCTCCGGTCTGCAGAACGTTCCGCGCAGCCTATACGAAGCGGCGGACGTCGAGGGCTGCTCGAAGTGGGAAGCCTTCTGGACGATTACCTTCCCGATGGTCTCCCCCCTGCTGATTGTCAACATCATCTACACCATCATCGACTTCTTCATGAAGACAGACAGCGAAGTCATGAAGAAAATCAATGAAGAAATGACGCTGAAATACAACTACGGCTTCTCCTCCGCAATGGCTTGGGTGTATTTCGCCATCACGATTGTCCTCATCGGCGCAAGTGCCCTAATGCTGAAAGGAGTGGTGAGCAGCGATGAGTAAGCAGACCGTGACCCATGCTCATCCCAGCGGCAGCTTCTGGGCGCGCAACCGCAAGTCCGGCGGATATCTGCTCCGCAAGACGGTGCGGCGCAAGGGCTATCAACTGATTCGCTTCCTGCTGCTGTTCGGGCTTTGCTTCATGATTATCCAGCCCCTGCTGGACAAGCTGAGCGTCTCGTTCATGGCGGAGCGCGACCTGTACGACTCCACGGTCATCTCGATTCCGCGTCACCTGACGACGGCGAATTACTCCCTCGCCGCCAGCAAAATCCTGCTGAATTACGGCACGACGTTCCTGAACACGCTGATCGTCTCCCTCGCGGTGTCGGTGCTGCAAATTGCCGCCTGCACGCTCGTGGGCTACGGCTTTGCGCGTTTCGAGTTCCCGTTCAAGAAGTTCTGGTTCGCGGCGGTCATCATCACCGTCATCATTCCGCCGCAGACGATTTCGTCCTCGCTTTACCTGCACTTCAACTTTTTCGACATCTTCGGCATTTTCAAGGCGACGACGGGCAGCAGCCTGAATCTGCGCGGTTCGCCCATCCCCTACGCGCTCATGTCCGCAACGTGCATGGGGCTGAAGAACGGGCTGTACATCTACATGATTCGCCAATTCTTCACCGGCATTCCGAAGTCGCTGGAGGAAGCGGCGTATGTGGACGGATGCAGCATTTTCAAGACGTTCTGGCGGGTGATTCTGCCCGACGCCGTGCCGATTCTGGTCTCCTGCTTTCTGTTCTCCTTCGTCTGGCAGTGGACGGACACGTTCTACTCCAAGCTGTTCTTGGGGAACATCAAGCTCCTGAGCCTTGAAGCCTCTACCGTCGCCGACCGTCTGAACAGCTACGTTTCCATTCAGCTGGGGCTTTCCGGCGGCGCGTCGATGGGCTATCAGCAGCAGATGGTTTCGACCGCCACGCTGATGCTCGTTGCCCCCCTGCTCGTCCTCTATCTCTTCGCCCAGCGTTCCTTCGTCGAATCCATCGCCGCAAGCGGCATCAAGGGATAATGGGGAGGCGCCAGAGGCTCTGCCTCTGGACTCCGGCAGGGCTCTGCCCTGCACCCGCGAAGGGTCTTCGACCCTCTCGACACCCTTTTCGCGATTGAGTTGGTGACACTCTCATACAGTGTCCGCGTGTTTATCCACAGGTTAGTCACACTATCCCCGGTTTCCAAGCAGCGGGCTGTGCCTGCCGCTCTCAGCCCCAAAAGCCGCGGCGTCGAAGGGGTGTCAAGTGGGCGACCGGAAAGCCCCCTTGTCGCCGCCGCAGCGGCGAAACTCTCGATCCTATGACCCGCTGGTCATAAAATAAAAGGAGGCAATCCCATGAAACGGTATCTTGCTCTGTTCCTCTCTCTGGTGATGATTCTCTGCGCCCTGCCGCTGGCAATCGCAGAAGACGTCGAGAACCCCTACGAGGATGACGGTATCGTCATCTACCGCGACGCGGACGGCAACGTCATCGACCTCGGCGGCATGGAAATCACCGTCTGCGACTGGTGGTCTTCCGACTGGCACGACGACGAACCCACCACGGCGGCGGGCGAAGCGACCTACGACTACCGCACTTGGCTGGAAGAGACCTACAACTTCAAGATTGTGCAGCGCAACGCCACGACTTGGAACGACTCTCCCTCCGACTTCACCAACTTCGCGACCACGGGCGGCGACGAGAACTATGTTTGGATTCTCCGCGCCGGCGCGTACCTCGCGCCCTTCAAGGCGGGTCTGTTCTACGACCTGTCCACGCTGGACTGCCTCGACTTCTCCGACGAGAAGTGGAACGGCACGGTTACCGGTCTGCTGAGCAAGGACGGCGGCATCTACGGTATGCGCCCCGAAAAGGCTGAACCCCGCAAGGGCGTGTTCTTCAACAAGCGCCTGCTCAACGATGCCGGTGTTGACCCCGAAGAGATCTACGACCTTCAGGCAAAGGGCAAATGGACGTGGGAAGCCTTTGAAGCGCTCTGCGAAAAGCTGACCCGCGACACCGACAACGACGGCGTGATTGACCGTTATGCCATGATGTCCTTCTCCTCTCACCTGATTCCCGCCGCCCTCGTTTCCAACGGCGCTGGCTTCGTTCAGGTGGATGAAAGCGGCAAGTACTACAACGCGGCGGAAACCGACGCTTTCCTCGAAGCCATGAACTGGGTCATGGACATGGTGTCCAAGTACGAAATGAAGGCGCCCGAAGGTGCGGAATGGAACTACTTCGAGAGCGCGTTCATCAACGGCGAAGTCGCCCTGCAGGTGCATGAAGACTACTTCGCTGGTTCTCTGGCGAACATGGAAGACGACTACGGCTTCGTGTTCTTCCCCAAGGGTCCGCGCGCCGAGACCTACCTCTACGCGCCTTCTGACAACATCATGGTCATCCCGGCTTGCTACGACGCGGATCGCGCGTGGAAGATTGCCTTCGCTTACAACCTCTTCACCAACCCCACCCCCGGCTACACCGACAGCGACGACTGGAAGAACGGCTACTATCAGAAGTACCGCGACGAGCGCGCCGTGGACGAGACCATCACCATGATGCGTGAGCCGGAGCATCAGTTCGTCTGGTATTCCGACATGGTGACCGGCTACGACCTCGGCAGCCAGTACATCTGGGACGTGTACGCGCAGGCGACCACCCCCGCTGAAAAGGCGGAATCCATGCGCGGCACTTGGCAGGCGTACATCGACGAAGCCAACGCAAACTAATCCCGCAAAAACGGGTCGAGAGAAGCAATTCTCTCGACCCTCTTCATTTTTTTGGGAGACCCAAGGGGCGCTGCCCCTTGACCCCGCAAGGGAGTTCCTCCCTTGACC
>OOBN01001465.1_pt1 | contig 16999 bp, 19 predicted proteins | sample 1671091 | NCBI WGS metagenome assembly OOBN01 (sample SAMN06348121, study PRJEB24527) | human gut metagenome | biome: human gut; feature: ankylosing spondylitis patient; material: feces | host: Homo sapiens | place: China | collected 2015-10 | reverse complement strand
TTTGTTTGTGGTATAGTGTAACTATCAACTTCAAGGGAAGGAATTGATATGTGGCATTTTGTTATCACCGCAGATGGTTTTCAGGTGTTTGAGGTTTTGCCCGATTGCGTTAAGACTAGTGGTGTGTTTTGCGCGATGTCATTGAAAGAGTCGTTGGATGGCGTTTTGTCTCATGTCCGTCATGCGTATTCCGGTATAGATGTGGGCGTGGAGATTGATAATGCCACGTTCGATATGCATGGTAATATGGTCGGTATGGTCAGAGTGGTGATGTTGTAATGGTTGGCATGATTGTTGCCGTCTGTATTCTTTCCGTGCTGTTTCTTATGATGACTGTTATGGTGTTTTGTGAACTGCCGCGCAATGCACGTTACGTGTTTTGTTTTTTGATTATGCTTGCTGTGGGCGTGTCCATTGTGTTTGGTTTGGTTGTGTGTGGTGGTGGTGTCGGGTTGATAGGCTTGATGTTGAGTAGGTGATACAAGTAAGCCCCGATTTTATCGGGGCTTATTTCATCGCTGTGTGGTTAGTGTGATTTTCATGTCTTTTAGAGCGTCTGCCACGGCTTTTTGCACTGTCGCGTTTATTTGCTGTGGGTCGCCACCCTGTTGTTTCACTAATGCCGTCAATGCCGCATTTTGTGCTGTTAGAGTGGTTTGAAGGTTTTGCACCTCTCCTCTTAGATATTGTATCGTGTTGTATTGGCCTGTTTGGTAATTGAACATGTTTTGTCCGCCGCCGTATGTGTAGCCCCATACTTTTGCGGCGATTTGGTTCATTTCGGAATCTGTTACCATTTCGTTATCTCCTGTGTAGTGTAGGTAGTAGTCCCAAGGGTAATTGTAATATCCTCTGATATTTGTTTCATTGCCTGTTTGGTCGCCGCCTATTCCGTTTGCTGTTCCGTTTTCTGAAATGCTTGCTTGGGCTATTTGCCCGTTGCCGATGTAGACGCAAGTGTGATGCGCTACATTTAGCATGATGTCGCCGTATTGTGGCCGTCCGTTGTTGGGTGTGATTATCCAGCCGCGTGAGGTGAGATTAGATGTCATGTTTCCCGTGTAGGTTGCTTGACCTGTATCGAATCCCGCCTCGTTCAGGCAATGTATAACAAGGGACGAACAGTCGCAATTTCCGCCGTCCCTGAAGTCCCATCTGTCGTTTTGGCTGTAACCAAGTGAAACGTCACGACACCAATAAATCATGCGATTAACAAAAGTGTCAAGACTTGCCATTATATCACACTTTATCAGAAGGCGCAAGCGGCGGCAATTGCTGTGTTACGCTTTCTTCGCTTGATTTTGAATTGTCAGCGTGCTTTGCCCGTGCTGACTGTTTGGTGAATGAAGAAGTGGTAAGTTTGTCGATAAAATCCGTGTTGTTTTGGAACACCGAAAGAACGCCACTTGTGCCTAGTTCCGGAAATATGATTCCAAGATTTTCGACAATAGACGTAAGTTCCATCGCGATGATTGCAAGACTTACCAAGAATAGAAATTGAACATAATCGCCCAATTGAACTACCTTATGCAATTCCGCCCAATCAAGCAAAGCGCCAGTGCAAAGACACACAAACTCGGCAAGCTTGTGAGTCAAGCCCACGCGCATTTTTCCCGAGCTTAACGTTTTTGAACCCCATGCGCCAATCACGCCCGTAATCACGTCCAATGAGATGAACCCAAGCGCAACAAGCGCGGCGTATTCGTCAACCGTCATTTCAAGCCTACTTTCCTATTATTTGTCCTATGACCATGCTAAAATCGGCCTTTGACTGTTTGTTGTCAAATCTTAATTTACCTGTACGGTATCCGTCCGTAAGATTGCGTATGATATTGTCCGTTTTTTTGACGTACACAATGTTCGGCGTGACACCGCGATAATCCAATGTGAAATGCTTTTCGGCATTTGCTTTGATTGTCCTTGATATGTAGTATGTCCGTTTGGTGAAGTCGGAATTATAGCCAACCCAAACACCAAAACTTCCATACGTTTCAGTATCCAAGGTATAGCCATAATGTGCGTTTGACGGTATGCGGTTAATGAGTTCCGGCGAATCGTCAAGAAACCTGTTGTCTATTGCGTATTCGGCGTAATCCGAATCGTGCGCCAAAAGGAATTTGCCGAAACGTGATTGCGACACTTTAGCGCTGAATCCCCCGTAGTCGGCAAACTCGATACAGATAAACCCGCCGCAATACCGCCCGAACTGTTCGCCGTCTGATTGCTGTTTGGAAGTGTCTATCTTGAATTTACTGAAATACGGGTTTGCCTGTATTACAGCGTTGCTTAGGAACAATACGCGAGTTCTATCGCTCCATCTGTCTACAGTGTTGTAGAATTCCTCAAACTGTGTAACCTCATTGCGAAGAAACGTAAGATTGTCGGGGAAAACCTCATCGTAGATAATCCAATAAACGTTAGGGTACGGAACCGATTTAACGCCGCCCGCCTGTGATAATGCCGCAAAGAATCCGCAAGTTTTCCAGCCTTTTTTATCGTCGTCCCCATCTCGCAGTATTTGAGCCAAATTGCCGTTGACTCTGAATGTGAATCCCTTGAAAAATGGTTCTATGTCAGCGAAGAACGAATCCTTGGACTTCTTAATATCCTCCCAAGACCTTCTGAGATATATGAATTGGTGTCCGTTTTTAATGAAGTCTCTCACGCAATGACGCTTTGCATCAAAGGTCTTACCCAACCCTCTAGCGCCGATAATGAAATTCCAAGCCGAGTTAAGTGTTAGAATCCTGTGTAGAGAATAATAGTCCGCTTCCTTAATTTCCGACATATCTTCTCACCTCCCACATAGTCGCTACATTCATTTCGTCTGTAATGCCGTCCATTTGTTTCGGCCCATTATCCGGCCCGCCGTGAGAATAAACGGCGGATTGTCCATCGTTTATGAAACCGCATACATGGTCATAATTTGGATTACGCGATTTCCAAGCAAGAAGAAGCAAATCTCCTGATTTTACTTTTGCGACCGCCTGTTGTGGTGAATCCGTATCGGAAAACGCTATGCGCTTCCCCTTTTTCGCCATATCGCCCGTCCAATTACCAACATCAATGCCCAACGTATCCTGATAAGCACGCCACCATAAGCCCGAACAATCAGTGTAACCCGACGAATCGGGGTCAAGCCGTCCGCTACCCTGACCGTACGCAAATTTGCCCATACGCTGTGATACCCATTTCACCGCTTCGTTCGCGTTTCCGTTTGGATTTGTCGGCGTTCCTGTTTGCCCGCCGTCTATCGGTATTCCTCCATCGCCGCTCTGAAACCAATTCTGAGCCGTGCTTTTCTTGAATTGTATCGTAGCGCCTCCCGAGTGCAAATAAAGACAGTCCCCTTGTAGGCTAATCCAAGCCTTGTTCGCGGGGGTTGGCTGAATCGGCGTGGGATTGCCGCCCGCCGATGGGTCGCCGGATTGCCCAAAATCGGGCGGCGCTGATTGCCCGTCCCAATTCTTCAACAAATTGTAAACGGTGTTATACCTGTTGCGATACTTTCCAAGTATTCCATCGTTGAGACATGTCGTATACAATAGGTCAAGCGAGGCTGTTGCCGAACAAGAACGTAATACATTGAACGCCCGTTGCGGGCTTTGATGGTACATCGACATGAAGAAAATACGTTCGCGTATGTTCCCGCTTGGGAACCCTTGAGCGTCGCAAACCTGAGAATAATTGGTGTAATCCGTTTCCCATTGCGCTTGTTGGAATTGATGGTTTTCCTTGCGTTGCGCCCATGATACCCATGCGTTCCCCTCTTCCTGTGTCACATATCTAGAAGGAAAATCCACGCTGTTGTTTTCAACCTGTTGCGCCAATGTAGGTGCGGCTGATTTGAACGCGGCATATCCGCTTGGGTCGGATTGAGCGCCCAAGCGGATTAAATCGGCCGCACGATTGCCATACCATTGCATCATGCCAAGCGTGATAGGGTCATTGTAATTCACCGAAGCCCAATTGCAATTGGATTCAACGGTTCCTATCACGTACATGGCATACATGCTTTGATTTGACATAATATCAACCTTTTATTCTACCACGGCATAGCGAGATTGAAAGCGGAATTAGCCCCCGCGTTTCCCGGCTGTCCGGCGATAAGCCTTCCGTTCCCATCAAAAGTATCACCACCGATAAGCGCCATGAATCCTTGCGTACCCGAGTTGCTGAGACCTACGCCCCATGCACGTTGTCCGCCATACGTCATATCCTCGTTGACTCGCGCCCATTCGGGAATTCCCGAAAACTTTCGTTGGTCAACCGAAGCCGAATCGGCCGCCATGAAATTGTAGAAGATTGTACCGCCCGTTGCTGTGATGGAAAGCTGAGCCACACCGCCATTGCTCTTATACCAAGATTCCGTGCGTCCCGAATAGCTTCCGTTAATAGCGCTCGCCATGTACGACGCTATCACCATCGCGCCTTGCTCGTTCGGGTGAATGTCGCCGTTCGGGAAATTGGCGGAATTGCCGAGGTTCCAAGTCCAAGCCCAGTTGACACCTTCCGCGCCCGCCTGCGCCGCTCCCGCAAGCACTCCCGCCGCTTTTTCCCTGTCGCATGCTTTTGTTGGCGTTTTGTCATACAGCATTGGAACCATGATGATACGCGCGTTCGGGAAATAATTCCGCGCGGCACCTACAAGTGATACTGTAAGAGATTTTGCCAAATCGGAATCCATGATATCGTTTCGACCGCCCGCAACCAATACGATGCCTACGCGGTTGTTGTCAAACGAAGAACCAGCCTGTGCGCGTTCGATTTGGTCAATGAACTTGTTACCAGAGACATTGAACCCAGCACCCGACACACCGAAATTCTTCAATGTCCAGCCGTGAAGCAACTGAATGAGCTTGTTAGGCCACTTGTTCGCCGCCGTTCCGTCGGAATACGAATCGCCGCAAGTCACGATGATGTTGTTCTGAATGTTCTCGGGGATTACCGGAATTTCGGTTTTCAGCGCATATTTAGCGTCAGATTCATTTTTCGGATATGCGACACCCACGTTTTCCTTGGTTGCCAATCCGGTTGAAAGTTCGGACTTCGTGCTATACTTAGCGTCCGAATCCGATTTCGAGTATGCTACCCCCTTATCTTCCTTGCCTGTTTGAAGTGCCGTGATAGCGGACTTGTTGTCGGAAATTTCCGTTTCGGTCGTATCGACACGCTTGGACAAATCCAAGACGTTTCGCGCGTTGGTGTCGGCCTTGGTATTCATATCTCTCAAAGCCGTATCGATTTTCACGTTGTCGCCGTTGACGTCTCCCCGCCATGACGGCTTGTCCGTGTCGGTGAATTGTGATAGACTGAAATTAGGTGTTTTGTTTGTGCTTGACATTTTAGTTCTCCTTGAATCTTACGAATCCGTTTGCATCTACATACAGATTATCAATCTGCTGTGCCGTCAATCCTGTTGTTGGCGGTACTGTAGTATCTTTAATCATGACGGTTTTAGCAAAATCGTCAATCTTCTTGTTATCGGCGTTAACGTCAGTCAGAAAACTCGGCCTGTCTGTCGGCTGATATTGCGACAACCCGAGTTTTTCCGTCTTTTCTGTACTTGCCATTTCCTCTCACTTTCCTTCAAATGATTGTGCTTGTGGATTCAATTTCATAAAACTGTTTTCGACTTCCTGTCTCGTTGGATAGGGATTTACGGGTTCTGTTGTCTGAGGTGGGTTGAGACTAACGCAAAAATCCGGTCTACCTTTATATGTGCCATTGAGTGGGTTGAGTCGCGTACTTGCCGCCAAATCGTATTGACGTGCCGTAATTCCGCAAGTGTCATATTCCGCCGCCGTCAATTGCATTTCATCGTAATCGGGCGCAAAGATTCCGTAATACCTGAGATTGTCGTACATGTCGCCCAGAACATTCGACACCGAATCGTAATTGCCGCGAACCGGCGAGAGGGCAACGCCCGAGATTTGCGTGTCCTTAATCATGGCGATAAGTTGATTGTACATGTCAAACAATCTGTCATTCAGTTGTTTGGCAAGTTCCTCTAGCTGATTTATCAGATTGTCCTGTAGGTTATCGGTGTTCTCGGAAAGCTCGTTTATATTCTCGTTAAGCTTATTGAGATAATTCTGAAACTGCTGTATTTTCTGTAGTAAAGTTGTAGTATCACGGAAAACATACGGCTGAGAGGTGGTGAACACCTCACGCGGCATGTCCGCGATAATCGGCGGAATCGTACCGCCCACTAGTGATGCCATTTTAAAACCTCCATATATTAGGATAGTATACACCCAATTGGGGACTATGCATATTGTCGCCGCCACCCCAAACACCCATGAAACATTTGTCCAATGAATCAATCACCATGTTGTCGATGTTAATCATTGTGTCTCGATACTGTTGCAAGAGTTGTGACGGCGACATTCCGCTATAACCTTGCGTATGCGCCGTGGCCTTGCCGGTATTGTTGGAATGTGAAAAATCGGTAGCGCTGTTCGCTGTAGAATCGCTAGAGCTTTCCGACGTCGCGTGTGACGTGCCGGTTACGTCGGAATCGGTTACATTGCTTGATGTCGCATAGTTTCTGTAATCGCCTTCCGTCGCCGTTTGGGGCAATTCATTGTTCACGCTTTGCGCTTTGGTGTGGTTGTCTGATTGCGAGTCGCTTTTGCCTTTTGATTCATTGTGCTGTGTAGAACTTGACTTCGAGCTTGATTGTGATACATCATTACTGTTGCTTTCATTGTCCATTAGAGTAGTCGAAAGCCAGTCTATTTTTTCTGCTTGCGATTTGTAAAGCTGATTGAAATAGTCCATTCCCTCGCACATGTTCCGTCCGAGATAAAACACGAACTGCTCAACCGTCTCACTTCCGATTTCACGCAATGCGTAGTGTTGCACAATCTTTCGATTGAGCTTAGCCCTATAGGATTCATCGAAGATAGGATAATGAGCGGAATCGAGGTGAAGTTTCTCGGGCGTATTATAGCCCATTGCTATGACATTTCCAAGAGTAAGCGTGAATTCAGCCGCTCCACCGTCTTGCGCGAATTCGTCAAACGTCTGTTCACTCATTGTTGTTGCCTCCTGTTACGTCGAACATGCCGCCCGTCACAACGTTCGACCAATCCACGCCAATCGTTGTGCCGAAAAGACTGTTTATAGTGTCGCAAGCCTGTTGTCTTGATTTGAGAAAACTGAGTCTGAAAACGTCGGTTGTCTCGCTTCCGGCTTGTACTTCATCGGTAATTAGACGTTCTTTCTTCTCGTTGTTTGCGTTCTCAATTCCCAGAAATTTAACACACTCGTTCCAAATCTGCGCTTTGGCCTGTAGTATCTTGTCAAGATTTGACTGTGAATTATTCGGGAAAACGCGAACATCATTCATGATTTCCGTTCCATCGGTCGTAAGGATAACCGGTATTCCCTCCTCTCGTTGACGGAACATGTTTTCAACGGTAAGCCTTTGTTCCTCGGTACATGCTATGATAAGAGGAACGGACATGTTTTCAAGACTAATATCCAACGCCCTGTCAAGCAACGCCAAGCGTTGTGCGTAGATGAACATCACGTCGAGCATTGGCGCTCGAAGCTGATTGTCCCAAATCGGCACGCACTCTTTGCTGTCAAGGGTCTTGTACCAATAATTGTTTCCTTGCGGCGTGAATTGTGTCGGCTCTAGGTACGTGTTTATCGAGCCGGAATAATTAGCCCAAGTCGCCATGTACCTGTGCAATGATTTGTCGATGAAGAACACCACTAGACCACGCTCAAATAATGTAAGCTCTATAAACCGCTCGGGGATTCCCTCGGGTAGTCCAGTCCACTTGAATCGTGATACAGCCAACATCTCTATGAGTTTTTCGTACATCGAAACACGTGCTGATTGTTGGTATTGCCCTGTGTTCATCGCAAATCTTGTATGGTTGGTCGGCAACATATCGGCGTAACGCCGTGCGTCACGTTCCCTTTTATATCTTTTGCTAGTCATTTTGTCGCGTCCTCCTGTTAGAATGAAATGTTGTTCATTGGTTCATTGTCGCCATAGTCTGTTTGTCCGATATATTCAGGCTTAGCCCATACCGTTACACCCTTCTCGAAAATTCCCTTTATTGTGAGACGGTATTCTTCTGGGCATGTCGATGATTTGATGTACAATTCGTGCATCTTCCAAAACGTGAATTTTGTCATGCACATAAGCTCTTGCGGCGGTGTCATGAATCGTTGTACGTAATAACCGTATCGCAACCAATATTCGCCAATCATTTGCATGGCATACGGTTGCAACTGCCGGAACCGAACAAGCAAACCAAAATTGCCGTTCGATACGTTGAAAGCGTCACCACCCATAGCTCCCGAATTGCTCGGCTGAGTAAGAGCCATGTCCTGAATCTTCGCATTGATTCCGGCTATGGTGTTCGCATAGTCGCCGCTTGCCACCGCATTTGCCAAATTCCTGTTCATGTCAGCGAAGTCCATAGTCTGACTATTGGACAAGTTCGTTGTTTGTGTTCCGTAGCTGTTCGCCTGTGACGTTTGCGCGGCATTTGTTGCCAATGTATTCTGTAGGTTCGCCTGACGTGCCGCCGTATCGTTAGCGTAGTTGGCTCCCTGTTGCGCCACATTGATTCCGGTTCCCACGATTGCGCCGATTGCCCCAGCGCCATTTCCGGTTGCGACGTTTCCAGCGACACCGACAACACCGTTTGCCGCCGTTCCAATCATGTTTATCGCGGCGGCGTTCTGAGCCTGTTGCTGTGCAATGTCGGTTGAATTTGTCAGACTGTTCGCTGTTATGCTGTTCATGGCGTTTCGGTTTCCGATTGCCAACTTGTTGCCTTGCGTAGCATACTGTGTTGACAATTGGGCTTGCGCGTATGCGTTGTTCGCTCCCATCTGTGTTTTGGCTTGCGACCAACTCGCGTTGCTGTACTGCCAATTCAGGCTATGCGCCTGACTTGCAATCACGGCAAGAGCGTTGTTGTTGACGATGGTGAATTGCGGCAAATTGTCTATACCGCAAGCCGTTGACAAATATTCGCCGCTGTCAATCGGCGCGCCGTTCCCGTAAGCTTCCGTTCCTTGTGTCGGTTTGTCGATTACGTTACCGCCGTTTGAATTATACCCTTTGGGGTAGAATTTCAATCGTGCGTTAGGTTGTGCCATACCATACATTTCGTTGATTGTCAAATCGTCCGAGTCAATCAGTTCGGGTTTCAGCATCAAGGATTGTCCGTTAAGCGATGTCAGTTCAATCGAAGCATAAGGGAAAGTGAGGAACTTTCTTAGATAGCGATACCGTTGCGGTATGTTGAAATACTGTCTGAAATTCCCGATTTTGAGGAATTCGTACACGCGGTTCTTCCATCCGCCGTGCGGGATATAGCCTTTGCTGCCGTGAATGTCCTGAATGTCCCCAAGATACGAAGGGTCAATACGCGGGCAAAGATATATGGACGTGATGCCCTGTGACACCCAAGGCGTGTTAGAAACGCCCACCATGAATTGAGTGAATTCAAGCCACTTGTCGAAATAGACGAATTGGCAACCGTTCGGCAAGGACTCGAAGAAACTTCCTGACGCGGTTTTCAAGTGTGGGTTCCGTTCGTCCCCAGCGTCCGCCGTAAGGTCGGTGTTCGATACTACTATCACTCCGTAGTTCGGCAAGTCCACTCCGCCCTCTGAATCCACTCCCATAAGGGATTTCCATTGTTGATGTGTGATTGCGGTTTCGCTTCCGGTGTCCAGCCCTTCCGATAGGCTGAGATAGGTTTTCCCGTGGTCTTTCCATTGGTTTGTGTTGGCTACTCCCGCATGTCCTCGTTCTACGTAGCACATTCCAAGTTCGATGTCAAATTGGAAAGACTGCCAAACGTCAAGCATGATGTTAGCTTGCGTCACGTTCGCGTTGACATACGTAAGCGATTGCACAAAGTAATACCACACTCGTGGCTCTTCGATTGTCGGGTAGTCGTTGTATACTACAAGATAATTGTATTTTGATGCCTCGTTGAAAGGTATCGGCAAACGTACCGGCAAGCCGAAACGTGACATGCTACCGCCCTTGAATTCCGTGGCGGGTTGTCTTTGGAACCAATTATACTGTTCTGTAGGATTGTCGAATTTCACAATATCTCTATACGACATGTCCCACGTGACATTGCATAGGCGGAACGTCGTGTTGGGCGTCCAAGTCGCCCAACTGAATGAGCTTTCATCTTTCGCCATGACAACCTACTTTCAGATACAAGAATGGCCGGTAGTGTTCCTACCGGCCATTATATCACAACCCCGTTACAGTTCTTGGGTTTCCTTATAACTGGGATTATGCGGCCGAAACCGTCACGTCCTTCTTGCCCTCAACCGTGAATACCGTGGCACTGACGTTCGCCGTCCCCGTCGCAACGCCGGTAATCTTACCATAGTTGTCGATGGTCGCCGTTGCCGGATTGTCCACAGACCATGCCACAAGGTTGGTCACGTCGGGGGTTCGGCCATCGGTCAAAGTGGCGACGGCGTGAAGCTGAGTAGTGCCTCCAACATTGACGGTTGGATTGGCGGGCATGATGTCAAGTTTGGTAACGGCCATCGGCGCGAACCCCAGCAAGCCCTCACCCTTGACGGGTACCGTGAGCGACGCGGACACGACGGAATCAATCTCAGGCGTGGCCGGATTGATATAAGTCGCCTGTGCCGACACTTTCAACTCGTTCAGCGTTTCGTCAAGACCGACAACAAGAACGCCCGTGTTGGTGATATGCGTGAATTGCGACTTGGGTTCGGTTTCAAGCTTGTAGCGGATTCCGCTCGGCTTGAACGTCGGATTGCCTTCAACCTCGATGTCACTGACCACCTGTACGAGGTTTCCGCGCTCGACACCATCGGGCGTGTAGGCGGTTTCGCCGTACTTGGACAAACGCAACTGAAATTCGGGTTTGGTCGCCATAGTTCCTTCGGGCAAGTTGATTTTCTCAAGGCTTCCGTCGCCCGTCCACATTAGAACGGCGGGAACGAACGGGGAAAGGCTCAATGCCTCTTTGTGATGCAAGAACGTGTTCTGTGCGAGATTGACCGGGTTTTGTCCCGACGTGGTGGTTTCGTAAAGGTAGTCCCAGCAGAAGAAGAAGTCACGTGTCGTGATGATGCATTGCACACCCTCATTCAGTCCGAAGTTCTCTTGCGGAATGTCAATGATACGATTGGCGGTTTTCGCATATTCCTCGTTGAAAAGCATGGCGAGGCCGTTCACGTCAATCGCGGCGTGAAGCTCGGGGGACATGAAGAAAATCAAATCCTCTTTCTTTACCACGCTCGGCATGTGGGCGGCGTTGTATTTCGTCCAAGGCTGTAGCGGCAAAGTGTTGATGATTGTCCGCATCTGACGAAGGAACGTCCGCGCCATTTCGGGGGTGGAATTTGCATTACGTACATCGTCCGTATGGATACGCCAGTAACCTCCCATTCTAGCGTATTCCGCGAACAAGTGGCACATCTGTAGGAATTCGTCAAGATTGTCGGACGTGCGAAGAGAGCCGACAACCTGTGAAATGAGCTGACGCAAGCCATCGTCTTGCGTGAAGGCGTAACGCAACTGTGATTCATTGATGGTTGCGCCGTACCACTCTTCACGGTTCACCGTGTGGAACACTGATTTGACTTCGTTCTTGTACGTTCCGAAGATGTCGGCGGCCAAATATTCCTGATTGGGGTCATACACGTGGGCTTTCGCCAAACCTACAGCGACTTCCTCATACGTCTTGCCGTAACGGATAGGCGCTTTCTTGAATTCGGCAAGCTTGTTGTCGAATTGCAAAGTGTGAATGTACTGTCCTGCGATACGATTCACTAGAGCCTGATAGAATTCGTTTCGCAACGTCGGGAACTTCATCATGTTTTCGAGCGAATCCCGCACGTTGCCTTGCGTGGCGGGGGGGATACGCTGATTGAACATCGGTGATGCCTCGTTGCGAATCGCGTTGAGAATATCGGCGTTGTTGGGGTCGATTAAAGGGCGAACGTGTTCGCCGTTCTGTGTGGTCATTGTCCTGTCTTTCTGCTAGTCGTTTTCTTTGTTCTCGAAGAGGTCTTCAACCCTGACTTCTTCCGGCTCGGGTTCATCGTCCGAATCCGAATCGCCGTCGCCGTCGTTGTCGCCATCGGTGGTAACGCCGATTTTGTCATTGAGTCCGAAGTTTTTCATCATGGCTCGAAGATTCTCATTCTCTGTTTCAAGTTTTTCGATACGGCGAAGCATGTCGGCAATCTTGTCGGCGCTTTCGTCTTCCGGCGACCTCTCTTCTTCATTGCCTTTCGGCTTGATGTCATCGTTTGGTGTGTCGGGTTTCGTTTCCTCGGACGTGGTTTCTTCCACATCTTCCTTTTTTACTTCGTCTGCCATGTTCGCTCCCTAGGGTTTAAGGCGTGACGGCGACAATCACGCCGCCGTCACTTCATGAGTATGCAAGACGTGGGGCAACCGTAGGCCGTCCCACCCCACCACGAGGTAGAATCCGGCGCGTAAGTCAATACGGGTTTCCGCCATTTCCTACAATATCGCGCCCCTTGTCTTGGACTCACTGACATTATATCACAACCCTGTTACCAAAATCATCGATAATCTCTGAACCGTGATGGAATTTTTCCCAAGGTATGGGCGTGTTCCGGCTCATTCCCGAGGACACCAAATCGTAGCCGGTTCCGTCAGCACGTTCCCCCTGATACAGTCCGACACCCAAAATCCGTAGACGTTTCCAATGACGTTCTGTTTTCCACTTTCCCAATTCTGTCGGCGACTGCTCTATTCCTTTCGGTGGTTCCGCGCCCGTCAGTACGAATCCGTCCGTGTTGGCGTACACGACGCGCTCGGAATTGAGCCGCATGGCGGTAAGCAATCTACGCCGCGCTATGGCGTTGACGTAAATCGACACGGGTAGGTAGTGTGATGATTGGTTGTTTGGCGAATCGCCTATAGACCATTCCACATTTCCACACTGTATTGCGTTGTCACAGATTGTTTCACGTGAAACATTCGGTATGAGGCACTTGCCGCGTGCAAACGTGCCGAATTTTCCGACAAGCGAATTGAGCATAAGTTTCGACATTTGGCGTTTCGCGCCGGTTGACCTTTGTTTCACAGCGCCCCATATATCGACATAATCCGCGAAAAACCCCTTTGATTTTCTGAACTTCCAACCGCCGACATGCCTATACACCGACACGTCATAATTATCATACAATAATTGTTGGTCTACATTACATAGAGACATGGTTACATATCCGCGCGTTGACACGATTCTATCGCTGTCGGGGTTTGTGCTTGTACGTGGTATTGTCAGCCACGGATAGCCGTTCTTTTTCAAATCCGCGCGAAATGTCAAGGTGTCGATATGTAACGGCATATCTTCATCATACGAATATTTTCCGTCATATTTCTCGTAGTCGCCATACGGAAGAAATTCATCACGCAAGATTGACGGGTACATACTGTTGCAATCGTAGTCAAACGTTTCGCCATAGTTGCCGTTCTTTGCCTGAACGTATCCGCCGATGTATCCGGTTCGCATTTTCAACTCTTCCGTAATTTCTATGTCAGGGAACACCTCACTGTAATGCACCATTCCCATATTTCGACGGAAATGCCGCATGGCCTCGCTTCCGATGGTCATTCCGCCTATATCCATGTTCCCACATTCCCGCAATATGTTCATTATGGCTTCTGTTTTTGTTTCGCCGTATCCTTCTGTTTCCAAATCAGACAACGTTGAGCGTAAGAGGTTTTCGAGTCGAAACACTCGAAGCTTCAAACCTCTTGCGTTTTTGAACGACACATGATATAATACCCTGTTTGTCCCTCTTAGGCAACTGACACACATCTTGCGACGGCCTGTCAAGTCAAACCCTATGCCGTTGCCCACGAGATATGCAAGCCATTCAATCGCAATGTCGTCGTTTGTCTCATACAGCATTACATTTTCTTTCAACGACATGGCGTATTTCGTCATTCCTTGCATGTCGCCTTGTAGCTCTGTCCCGTCAATGAGATGGATTATAGAGCCGTCCCAATATCCCAACATATTTTCAGCGGCCTTTCATTTCAGCTTCAATTATATCATATCACATGTACTTTTTGACTGACTTGAAGAATTCGGCAAAGTCGTTAGGTTCCTTCTTCTTTCTTATGGATTCCTCTTTCGCGGGCTTGTAGCCCTTAGCCATATCCATAAAATCGTTAAGTTTGCTTGTGACCTCAGCACGTTCGCCGTAATCACCATCAAAAACATATACTCCCATGCCTTGACGATTACGACCTTTAGGGCTTCCGGTCACGGTTGTGGCAACCTGTCTGAATGATGTGGCTTCTTCCAAAAAATCTTTCTCCCATTGAGAAAGATGTTTATAACGGTTCATCGTTCCTACAGATATGGCGCCCAACCGATTTATCAAATCCAAATTATCGTAACGTTTGCGTTGCTTGCTTCCTTCCTTGCCGCGTTTAGCCCATTGCACGTTATCATAGCTTTTCGCCTTTCTTCTATTGCGTCCCTTGTACGGCTTGTTCAAACGTTCCGCCGCGTCCAACACCTCGGATTCAAGCATATCACGTTTCATATCCGCCACGAATTCAACATCATTCAGTACGTTGGTCATTTCCATCAAATCACGATACCTTGGATTGCCCTGTAATATTTTTTCTGACAACCCACTTTCGTCTATATCCAATCCATAACGTTCCCTGTCACGCTGTTGCTCTATAGTACGCTTCGCTTGTAGCCTTTCGTTTTCCTGAGCTTTTCTAATCTTCGCTTTTGCTTGCGCCCGCCGACGCTGTTGCTGACGCAACGTATGCCGCCGTCCACTTGGGGCGGCTTCTATTTCCGCATCGGTTATCGCCGGACGTGCGGCAAACATTCTGTCTTTTTTGGTGACGGTTATCTTGGGGACATTGTAATACTGTTGCTGGGCACGGCGCATCACTTCACGCTTCACTCGCTCTTGTTCCTTGCCTAGATTGTTGGCAACGGCGATAAGCTGTCTGTCCGTAAGTTTCCCAATTGTGTTTTCGTCATATGACCTAAATGTCGTGACGCTTCTAGCCGCTTGGTTTGCTCTTGCCTGTTTGCTTCTTGCGGCGATTACGTATTTGCGTTGACGGTTCGCGTACCGTCTTGCTTGCTTACTTGCTTTTCGTGCCATCTAATACCCTCAACGTAACGACAAGCCCCGAACCTGTTGGGCGGTTCGGGGCTTGCGGTGGTTATTGCGATAGCATTGCCTGTATGCCCGCAATAATCAGTATACTACTTCTTCGCCGGTTTGTCAACAATCGCAAGCGTGAGGAACTTATACATGCTGTTGGTTCGACTGTGCTTTTGCATTACCTTGACAGTAAGGGGTTCGCTCCACGTCTGAGGCTCACCAAAGAGGGTGAAAATTTGATGAAGCGAATTGACGATACCGGTAGAGGTCGCGGCGTATGCCTTGCCTTCGGGCGTGACAAGAATCGTTCGGACGGCGGGCGTGACTTCGCCTGTCTGATTGTCCGTCACCTGAACGTTTTGCATGATAACATCTTTGATGGTGATTTCCTCGTTCAGATGTTCGTCAAGCCGTTCGGGGTCTTGCGAGGCGTTGAAAGCCTTAATGCTTCCCTCACGAGTTGACGTGTCGATACTCGTTACAAGCATACCGCCGTCACCCATGTTAGTGAGGGTTACGGGTGCCTCTACTGTCGCGATTTCGTTAGCCATAATAACCACCTTTCATTTTAGTTTTTGGCTGACATTTTTAACAATATCACTTCTTATTGGGATTGTCTACTTCACCGACGTTCTTGCCGGACTTGTTTCGAGCGCCCGAGAACGGCACTTCAATATCCTCCCCCGTGGGCTTCGCATACTTGAAGAACTCTTCTTCCGGCATGGCGTAGGTAACACGATGATTGGTGATTTGCGCGGGGATATAATCGTCGCCCTTCTCGCGCTTGAGTTTGTCCTTCACGCCCTTGTTGGTCGAGAACATGCCATCAATATCACACTCGAAGTCCTCGAAAGTACCTTCAAGCTCATTAACGCGCTTACCAACCACGTGTGCATAACCACGGGTTCGCACAACCTGAGAGGACACACGGTTGCTCTTCTTCTTGTTCACGGTATTCTTTTCGGCTTCCGCCATTTTAACCACCTATCCCTGTTTCAATGTCGTTCGCATCTCGAACAACTGATTATCAGTATAACACGTCGTGTCAAGCCTGTCAAATGATGCAAAGCATTTCCCGATGATTTTCATTATTACCGGTTGGTCTTCCCAAAGGTTCTCACAATCGTAGGACGTGCAACCCTTGCACCTACATATAGCCGCCCAAGCGACCAAATAGGGCAAATAGACAACGCCTGTAATCATCTGTACGTTCATACCGCAATTCAGAGCGTCCCTATAGGTACTTGATGGCGTCAACGATATACACACCATAGCGGCGTATATGATGCCGTCACGAAACGCTATCTGAGTCCCTCCCTTATGGTAGAATTCGCCAAGCATGGTCACAACCCTACAAAGCGTCTCCCAATCACCATGCACACCGTCATACCTCCTTAGGTTTAGATTCCGCATCTCGCCTTTCATGACCTGTTTCACCCGAGAATCCTGAAACGGATTGTCGTCCCATTGCTTACGCTCGGGAACCGGTTTCCCGTCGAATCCCGCCGTTTTGACAGCAATAGGCTTGTTCCTGTATTTCATCAAAACCCCATTTCCGAATCGTCCTTCGATTCACGCCAACCTTGCGAATAACCTTCCGCCCAATCACGCTCATACATCTTTGGACATTCAAAAGGTCTCGACGAGTCGAATTGTTCTTCATTCTTGTAGTCGAGCCACCCGCGAGAATAACCTTCTTTACACCAATGTTCGGCACATTCAGGATTATACTCACTGAAGCGTTTCTTACACAAGGCGCGTAATACACTGACCATAATAACCACCTTTCAACTTTATCACAACATCAAGCCTATCAGCCCGACACCACCACCATACC
>OOBN01001457.1_pt1 | contig 17071 bp, 17 predicted proteins | sample 1671091 | NCBI WGS metagenome assembly OOBN01 (sample SAMN06348121, study PRJEB24527) | human gut metagenome | biome: human gut; feature: ankylosing spondylitis patient; material: feces | host: Homo sapiens | place: China | collected 2015-10 | reverse complement strand
TTCTTTATTTTTTAATGATACGGCGACCCCCGAGATCTACACTCTTTCCCTACACGACGCTCTTCCGATCTTCAAACGTCCCTAAAAACAGGGGCACGCCGTTTTGCAGATCTACGATCCCATAGAGGAAGGGCCGGTCGAAGATCAGGGTGACGCCCGTCTCCGGCGGGGCGGCAGAGCCGGAGTCGGCCTCCACCACCGTGGCAGCTGCTGCCTCGGTACCCTTCTCATTCACCTCGATCTTGGCGGCGTGGATCACCTGGGAGAGATAGTAGCCGTTGGGGTCGTCCCCCATGAGGGAGAAATCGGCCTCCCCAAAGGTAAAGGCCAGTTCCAGGCCCAAGGCGGATAGGATGTCCTGGAGCTGTCCGTCCCACTCCGCCTCAAACTTGGGCAGGGCCAGAGTGAGAAATTCCGTGTCCGTCCGGCCCTCCAGCAGCCCAGTGAAGGTATCCCCGTCCAGGCTGTTCAGCCAGACGTCAAAATCAGCGCCCTCCTCCGGCATCAGGGCGAAGAAAGCCAGCCGTCCGTCGTCGTAGGGGAGGACCGCTCCCTGGGCCGTCTCGCTCTGGAGATAGGGGAAGGTGACGAAACCGGCGTTCAGAAAATCCATGGATTCCTTGTCGCTCCCCTGGTGGTAAAACCCCCGAAGATAGGTGTTGTTGGGGTCAAACTCCGTCTCCCAGGTGTTTTTCAGGTAGAGGGCATTCACCAGCAGCAGGGCGGTGTTTTCGTTGAACGGCTCAGAGAGGATTCTGGGGATCATCCCGTTGGTGTGGTCCGACACCCAGCCGTTTACCGCCGGGACCACCGAGGGGGCGGACAGCTCCTGGGAAAACACCTGGGCGTCGAAGATGCCCCGGCACTTCCCAATAAAGTCCTCCCGGATCATCCCCTCCGGGTCGGTCCACAGGCTGTTGGCGATGAGACACTCTGTGGAGCCGCCCAGGTTTTCATAGCCGGACAAAAGCTGGGTGCAGGCGGCGTTCAGCTCCTCCAGGGGGACGCCGCCCCCCAAAACGGTTTCAAACTGAGCCAAGGTATCCCCGTCCGCTCCGTTGGCCGCCATGGACAATGCCAGGGCCGCGGAGAGGGGAGAGAGGAGGACCGGACCGTTTTCCACCTCCCGGGCACTCTGGAGCAGGGAGAGGCCGAAGCTGGTCAGGGCCTGGTCCACGGCCGGACTGCCCGCTGGCTGAACGGACACAGGCTGGGCGGTGAGCTCCTGGGCCTGTGTGTCCGGCCCACAGCCGGGTAGAAGGCCAAGGGACAGAGTAAGGACGAGAGACAGTGCAGGGGTGCGCCTCATAGAGAAAACCTCCTTTTCAACGGTGGGGGAGCCTTGAATCTCCCGCTCTGCTAGTTAAGACGAAACGATGCCGGCCCGGTTGCGTCTTTTTCGGAGAAAAAGACAAAAAATTCCCAAAACTTCGTCTTGACTCCCTCTGGGAAACATGCTACAATACTAAATTGCGGTGGTAAGGGCAAGTGCGCCCTTTTACCCGATGAAACACCCCCAGAAAACGGGGGAGAGGAGGGCACCGAAATGCTGGAAGAACTCAAGCAGGGCAGCAAGCTGGTGGGAGCCAAACAGACCCGCCGGGCCCTGAAGGATGGCCGGGCCAAGAAGTTCTATATGGCCAAGGACGCCGATCCCCGTCTGCTCCAGCCTCTGGTTCAGGAGGCGGTCCGCACCGGCGTGCGGGTGGAGCAGGTGGACACCATGCGGGAGCTGGGCGAGGCCTGCGGCATTGCCGTGGGAGCCGCCGTGGCCGTTTTGGTGTAAGTTTTCTGTTTTCTTTTGGTTTTAACAGAATAAGGTCCCCTTATTTTGTTAAAATAAATACCATGCCCCACAGGGGCAGAACTTTCAGAAAGGAGGAAAAACATGCCTACTTTTAATCAGCTGGTCCGCAAGGGTCGTCAGCAGGTGACTGCCAAGTCCACCTCTCCCGCCCTGCAGCATGGCCTGAACACCCTGAAGAACCGTCAGACCGATCTGCCTTCTCCTCAGAAGAGAGGTGTGTGCACTGCCGTTCGTACTTCCACTCCTAAGAAGCCGAACTCCGCTCTGCGTAAGATTGCCCGTGTGCGTCTGACCAACGGGATGGAGGTCACCGCCTATATCCCCGGCGTGGGCCACAACCTGCAGGAGCACTCCGTGGTGATGATCCGCGGCGGCCGTGTCAGGGACCTGCCCGGTGTGCGTTACCACATCATCCGCGGCTCTCTGGACACCCAGGGCGTCAATGGCCGTATGCAGGCCCGTTCCAAGTACGGCGCCAAGCGTCCCAAGGCCGGCAAGAAGTAATTTTTGCTCCGCAAAAATTGCGTAACACGCAGGCGCTGAAAACCTGCACCCTGAATTGCATTGTGCGTTTGCGCAAGGCAGCTTCGCCTTGCCGAGCGTTTCCTATATATCTGATATATGGGCAGACCTCGGACAGGCATTACACGGAGCACACTCGTGTTTCGAGTACCTATGATTTCTAATTTTATAAGAAGGAGGGAAGCAACGTGCCCAGAAGAGGAAATGTACCCAAGCGGGAGGTTCTGCCCGATCCGCTGTATAACTCTGTTTTGGTGACTAAGCTGACCAACAGCATTATGCTGGACGGTAAGAAGGGCGTGGCCCAGAAGGTGGTCTATGGCGCCTTCGATATCATCAAGGACAAGACCGGTAAGGAGCCCATGGAGGTTTACACCCAGGCTCTGGAGAACATTATGCCCTCCCTGGAGGTCAAGGCCCGCCGTGTGGGCGGCGCCACCTACCAGGTGCCCATCGAGGTCCGGCCCGAGCGCCGTCAGACCCTGGGGCTGCGCTGGCTGACCACTTACGCCCGCAACCGTGGTGAGAAGACCATGAAGGAGCGTCTGGCCGGCGAGATCATGGACGCGGCCAACAACTTGGGCGGCGCCGTGAAGAAGCGTGAGGACACTCACAAGATGGCCGAGTCCAACAAGGCCTTCGCCCACTATCGCTGGTAATCCAAAAGGAGACGAAGTATGCCTAGAAAAGTTTCTTTGGAGAATACCCGGAACATCGGCATCATGGCCCACATCGACGCGGGCAAGACGACCACCACCGAGCGTATTCTGTATTACACCGGCGTCAACTACAAGATCGGCGAGACCCACGAGGGTACCGCCACCATGGACTGGATGGCCCAGGAGCAGGAGCGTGGTATCACCATCACCTCCGCCGCTACCACCTGCTACTGGCAGGGGACCAAGAACCAGTTCCCCCAGACCCGGATCAACATCATCGACACCCCGGGCCACGTGGACTTCACCGTAGAGGTGGAGCGCTCCCTGCGCGTGCTGGACGGCTCTGTCACCGTCATGTGCGCCAAGGGCGGCGTGGAGCCCCAGTCTGAGACTGTGTGGCGCCAGGCCGACCACTACAAGGTCCCCCGCATGATCTACGTCAACAAGATGGACATCATGGGCGCCGACTTCTATCATGTCCTGGACATGATCGCCGACCGCCTGAAGGCCAACGCCGTGCCCATCCAGCTGCCCATCGGCTCTGAGGACACCTTCAAGGGCATCATTGACCTGGTGGAGATGGACGCCGACATCTATTACGATGAGCTGGGCAAGGACATGCGTGTGGAGCCCATCCCCGAGGATATGATGGAGCTGGCTCAGGAGTACCGCACCAAGCTGCTGGACGCCTGCGCCGACATCGACGAGGAGATCATGATGCTGGTCCTGGAGGAGCAGCCTGTTCCTCAGGATATGATCCGCAAGGCTCTGCGTAAGGGCACCATTGAGAACCTGCTGGTCCCCGTGACCTGCGGCACCTCTTACCGCAACAAGGGCGTGCAGAAGCTGCTGGACGCCATCGTGGACTACATGCCCTCCCCGGTGGACATCCCCGCCATCCAGGGCGTGAATCCCGAGACCGACGAGGAGGACGAGCGGCCCGCTTCCGACGAGGCCCCCTTCTCCGCTCTGGCCTTCAAGATCGCCACCGACCCCTTTGTGGGCCGTCTGTCCTTCATCCGTGTGTACTCCGGTATGCTGAATACCGGCACCACGGTGCTCAACTCCACCAAGAAGCAGCGTGAGCGCATCGGCCGCATCCTGCAGATGCACGCCAACCACCGTGAGGATATCGAGACCGTGTACTCCGGCGACATCGCCGCCGTCATCGGCCTGAAGAACTCCACCACCGGCGACACCCTGTGCGACCCCGCTCACCCCATCATTCTGGAGTCCATGGAGTTCCCTGACCCGGTTATCCGCGTGGCCATCGAGCCCAAGACCAAGGCCGGCCAGGAGAAGATGGGCATCGCTCTGGCCAAGCTGGCCGAGGAGGACCCCACCTTCAAGACCTACACCGACGAGGAGACTGGCCAGACCATCATCGCCGGCATGGGCGAGCTCCATCTGGAGATCATCGTGGACCGTCTGCTCCGCGAGTACAAGGTGGAGGCCAACGTGGGCGCGCCCCAGGTCGCCTACAAGGAGACCATCCGCAAGGCTGTGGATCAGGACACCAAGTATGCCCGCCAGTCCGGCGGTAAGGGCCAGTACGGCCACGTCAAGATCCACGTGGAGCCCAACGAGTCCGGCAAGGGCTACGAGTTCATCAACAACATCGTGGGCGGCGCCATCCCCAAGGAGTATATCCCTGCGGTGGACGCCGGTATCCAGGGCGCCATGCAGGCCGGTGTGCTGGCTGGCTACCCGGTGGAGGACGTGAAGGTCACCCTGTACGACGGCTCCTTCCACGAGGTGGACTCCTCTGAAATGGCCTTTAAGATCGCCGGCTCCATGGCCTTCAAGGAGGCCTGCCGCAAGGCCAATCCCGTTCTGCTGGAGCCCATCATGAAGGTGGACGTCATTGTCCCCGAGGACTACATGGGCGACGTCATCGGCGACCTGAACAGCCGCCGCGGCCAGATCCAGGGCATGGAGGCCCGGTCCGGCGCCCAGCAGATCGACGCTCTGGTTCCCCTGAGCGAGATGTTCGGCTACGCCACCGACCTGCGGTCCCGCACCCAGGGCCGCGGCCAGTACTCCATGGAGCCCCACAGCTATGTGGAGGTTCCCAAGAACATCGCCGAAAAAATTATTGCCCAGCGCGGCCGCAGCCAGGACTAATTTTGGCTGATTCCCGGCCTTTGCGCTGAAATTGGGGTTGCATTTCCAGACGGAATAGGATAAAATAACCCTGATATGCAAATCCCATCTTTTCTCGATTGATAACTGCAATATAAGGAGGAAATTACTCATGGCTAAGCAGAAATTCGAGCGTACCAAGCCCCATGTCAACATCGGCACCATCGGCCACGTTGACCACGGCAAGACCACTCTGACCGCCGCGATCACCAAGTATCTGGCTATGAAGGGCCAGGCTCAGTTCGAGGACTACGCCAGCATCGACAAGGCTCCCGAGGAGAAGGAGCGCGGCATCACCATCAACACCGCTCACGTTGAGTATGAGACTGACGCCCGTCACTATGCTCACGTGGACTGCCCGGGCCACGCCGACTATATCAAGAACATGATCACCGGCGCTGCTCAGATGGACGGCGCTATCCTGGTTATCGCCGCCACCGACGGCCCCATGGCCCAGACCAAGGAGCACATCCTGCTGGCCCGTCAGGTCGGCGTGCCCGCCATCGTGGTCTTCCTGAACAAGTGCGATCAGGTCGACGACGAGGAGCTGCTGGAGCTGGTGGAGATGGAGGTCCGTGAGACTCTGGACAAGTACGAGTTCCCCGGCGACGAGATCCCCATCATCAAGGGCTCCGCTCTGAATGCTCTGATCTCCGAGTCCAACGATCCCGACGCTCCCGAGTATGCCTGCATCAAGGAGCTGATGGACGCCGTCGACAACTATATCCCCACTCCTCCCCGTGACGACTCCCTGCCCTTCCTGATGCCCGTCGAGGACGTGTTCACCATCTCCGGCCGCGGCACCGTGGCTACCGGCCGTGTGGAGCGTGGCGTGCTGAAGGCTGGCGAGACTGTCGACATCGTGGGCCTGTCCGACGAGAAGAAGTCCACCGTCGTCACCTCCATGGAGATGTTCCGCAAGACCCTGGACTTCATCGAGGCCGGCGACAACGCTGGCTGCCTGCTGCGTGGTATCGCCAAGACCGATATCGAGCGCGGCCAGGTTCTGTGCAAGCCCGGCTCCATTCATCCTCACACCAAGTTCACCGGCCAGGTGTACGTTCTGTCCAAGGATGAGGGCGGCCGTCACACCCCCTTCTTCAACAACTATCGTCCTCAGTTCTACTTCCGCACCACCGACGTGACCGGCGTCATCACCCTGCCCGAGGGCACTGAGATGTGCATGCCCGGCGATAACGTCGAGATGAGCGTGGAGCTGATTACCCCCATCGCCATTGAGAAGGGCCTGCGTTTCGCTATCCGTGAGGGTGGCCGCACTGTGGGTTCCGGCGCTGTTACCGAGATCACCGAGGCCTGATTTTTCAGCCAAGAAAAAGAACTGCCGCAATGCGGCAGTTCTTTTTTTGCCCGCAGGCCATTCCGAACGGGCTCAGTCCTGCTCCGGATAGACCAGTGTGTCCTGGAATCCGTCTGCCCCGGCGCAGAGGATATCCCCGGCCACCGGCTGCCCCTCGCAGACGTAGAGGTTGGCCTGGACACCCTCCGGCCGTCCGGGATAGTTGGTGACGGTGTAGGTGTACCGGGCCACTTGCTTGCCGCAGCACGCAGAAAGGTCGAAGCCCTGGGAATCCTGCAGCTCGTTGTAGGTGAGGTAGGGCTCCTCCAGTTTCTCCGGCAGCAGAAACTGCAGCGTCTCCACCGGTTCCTCCTCCACCTGCCAGCCCATGGACTCCAGATAGGCGATGCGGTCGGCATTGCCGGTCAGCTGCCAAGCTGCCGCGTCCTGACCGCCACCGGAGCGGCCCACCAGCAGCAGGACGGCGGCCGCCAGGATGCCGGCCAGGATCACAGCCACAACGGCCTTTGTCTTCTTGGAAACCCGCGCGGTCCAAATCAGCATATCGATCCCTCCTGCATCTTCCTATTCATTTTTTTCCGGATTTATGATAAGATGAAGCAGAACAAGCCGTCGGAAGAGAGTCTGCCGTGTTCGTCCCGGGGGAAGAGAAGCGGTAAAAAGAGGCAGAGGTCAGCAAGGAGGAGGCCGGCATGGAGAAAGCGCGTCTGGACAAGATCATCGCCGGGGAGGGGACATACTCCCGGCGGGAAGTGAGGCTCCTGGTCCGCCAGGGCCGGGTGCTGGTGGACGGTGTGCCTGCCCGGTCTCCGGAGGACAAGGTGGTGCCGGAAGCAGTGGAGATTATGGTGGACGGGACCGTGCTGCACTGCCGCCGCTACACCTGGATCATGCTTCATAAGCCTGCGGGGGTCCTCTCCGCCACGGAGGACGGCCGGGGGGCCACAGTGCTGGACTTGCTGCCGCCGGAGCTCCGGCGGCGGGGACTGTTTCCGGTGGGTCGGCTGGACAAGGATACGGAGGGATTGCTGCTGCTGACCAACGAAGGAGGACTGGCCCACGACATCCTCTCTCCCAAGCATCATGTGGACAAGGTCTACTATGCCCGCACTGCCGGCTGTCTGACGGAGGAGGACTGCAGGGCGTTTGCGGCAGGCATGACCCTGGGAGGCGGCCTGGAATGCCTGCCGGCGGGGCTGGAGATCCTCTCCGCCGGGCCGGAGGGCAGCGAGGGGCTGGTCACCCTGCGGGAGGGGAAGTTCCATCAGGTGAAGCGGATGCTGGCGGCTCGGGGAAAGCCGGTCCTCTATCTGAAGCGGGTCCGCATGGGCAATTTGCCACTAGATCCGGCCCTGGAACCCGGCACATACCGATATTTGACGGAGGATGAGGTAGAGAGCCTGCGAAATTTCTAACGGCCACATCAGAAAATTCAAATCTTGCCCAAAAAAGAAGCCGTTTTTTTGTTGAAAAAAGAAAATATATCTTGCATTTTGACAAATTCAACGATATAATATATCCATTGACAATTTGCACAACGCCCCCACGTGTGATTTTAGAGGAGGAGGACGACCATGTCTGGAAGAATTTTTCAAAATGTGGTGCTGCAGCTGAAGGAAAATACGGACCGGACGGTTGGCGTCATTGACGGTGAGGGCATCGTCATCGCCTGCAGCGAACTGGCGATGATCGGCCAGCGGTGGGCGGAGCATGTGCCTGCCATCAATGCTGCCGGCGGCGCCATCGTCACGTCGGAGGGAAAGACATTCAAGGCCCTGAACGGCTGGGGAACCCAGTTTGACTATGCAGCCTTCGCCTTTGGCGACAACGAGATCAGCAAGACCGTTTGCGCCATGGCCACGGTGGCGCTGAATGCAGCCAAATCCTACTACGAGGAGAAACATGACCGGGGGTCCTTCATCAAGGACATCATCTCCGATAACATCATGCTGGGGGATATCTATGTGCGGGCCAAGGAGCTGCGGGTCACGGCGGACGTGCCCCGGGGCGTATTCGTGGTCCGCACCCTGAAGAAGGGGGAGTCTGTCCCCACGGACGTGATCCAGTCCCTGTTCCCGGACCGGCAAAACGATTTCGTCCTCAGCATCGGCGAGGGCGACGTGGTCCTCATCCGCCAGATGCCGGAGGGCTCCGGCATCAAGGAGCTGAACAAGATCGCCTCCTCTATTGAGGAGGCCCTCCGCGCCGGCGGGGAGCCCACGGGGGTGGTGGGCATCGGCACCGTGGCCACCCACCTGCGGGACTTGGCCAAGAGCTATAAGGAGGCACAGATCGCCATTGAGGTGGGCAAGGTCTTTGACACGGAGAAGTACGTCATCAACTATGAGAATTTGGGCATCGGCCGGTTGATTTATCAGCTGCCCACCACCCTGTGCGAGATGTTCCTCCAGGAGGTGTTCAAAAAGAACCCCATCGACGCACTGGACAAGGAGACGCTCTTCACCATCCACAAGTTCTTTGAGAACAACCTGAACGTGTCCGAGACCGCCCGGAAGCTGTTCGTCCACCGGAACACTCTGGTGTACCGGCTGGAGAAGATCAAGAAGCTGACGGGCCTGGACCTGCGGGAGTTCGACGACGCCATTACCTTCAAGGTGGCTCTGATGGTCAAGAAATATCTGACCTCCCGGGGCATCGACTCCTGAGCCTGGATGGATCACACAAGCGCCCCGGCCGGAATTCCGGCCGGGGTTTTTCGCGCCCGGCGGAGACGGACCGCCGGGGAGGAAAACGGAATCGGAAGATTTGAAAAAGGCGGTTGCATTGCGGCGGAAAACCAGATATAATGAAAAAAGCTCTTACATTATGTCGACTGGCGGGGAACCTTTCGGCCGCGCCCGGCGTGTATAAAATAGGGAACACGAGGTACAGACATGATTCGATTAAAAGACGTGGAGATGGAGTACGACAACGGCACCCGGGCCATCAAGGGCATTACCCTGACGATCGAGGACGGGGAATTCGTGTTTCTGGTGGGCCCTTCGGGGTCCGGCAAGTCCACCATCATCAAGCTGCTGACCGGCGAGGTGGAACCCTGCGCCGGACGCATTATGATCAACGGTTTTTCCGTCAGCAACATCTCAGAAAAGCAGATCCCCCTGATGCGCCGCACTCTGGGAGTGATTTTTCAGGATTTCCGGCTGATCGAGAAGAAGACTGTCTATGACAACCTGGCCTTTGTCATGCGGGCAGTGGGCGCCAGCCCCAAGGAGATCCGCAAGCGCATCCCCTATGTGCTGGAGCTGGTGGGCCTGGGGAAAAAGGCGGACAGCTATCCCACGGAGCTCTCCGGCGGCGAGCAGCAGCGGGTAGCCATTGCCCGGGCCCTGGTGAACAACCCCAACACCATCATCGCCGACGAGCCCACCGGAAACCTGGACCCGGAGCGGTCCCTGGAGCTGATGAGCCTGCTGGTGAAGATCAACGAGCTGGGCACCACCGTGGTGGTGGTGACCCACGAGAAGGACCTGGTGGACCGCTTCGGCAAGCGGGTGGTCACCATCGATTCCGGCCATGTCGTCAACGACAGCGTGGGCGGCTATGTGGGGGGGCATATCCATGGCTAAACGTCACGATTTCAGCTATTTTTTCCACGAGGGACTGAGCAATATGTTCAGCCACGGCTTCATGTCCTTTGCCGCCATCGGCATCACGGTGGCCTGCCTGCTGATTATGGGTACCTTTACCCTGGTGGCGGTAAACGCCAATGAGCTGCTGACCACCCTGGAACAGGAGAATGAGATCCTGGCCTATGTGGATGACAGCTACACCGAGACCCAGGCCCGGGCCCTCAAGTCCCGGCTGGAGGCCATTCCCAATGTGGCCTCCGTCACCTTCATTTCCAGGGATGAGGCCATGGAGGACTTCAAGGCCCAGTACCCGGATGAGGAGCTGTTCCAGGACCTGGACCCGGAGATTCTGGAGGACCGCTACGCCATCAAGCTGGTGGATCTGGAGGCGCAGAGCGAGACCGTGGAGGCGGTGCAGGCCCTCACCGGCATCTCCGATGTCAGCCACTACGAGGAGATCGCCGGTGGTTTTGTCACTGTGCGGAACGTAGCCACGGTGGTATGCGTGGCACTGATCGCCATCTTGTTCGTAGTGTCGGTGTTCATCATCTCCAACACCATCAAGCTCACCACCTTTGACCGGCGGGAGGAGATCGCCATCATGCGGATGGTGGGCGCCACCAACGGCTTCATCCGCTGGCCCTTTGTGTATGAGGGCTTCATGCTGGGCCTGCTGGGCGCGGTGATCGCCTTCTTCCTCCAGTGGGCGCTGTATGCGGCAGTGGCCCGGGGTGTGGACAGCAACGACACGCTGCAGCTGATCCAGGTGATGCCCTTCTCGGAGCTCTGGGCGCCAGTGGCGGCGGTGTTCGCTCTGGCGGGCATTGTGATCGGCGTGGGAGGCAGCCTCTCCGCTATCCGGAAATTTTTGCAGGTGTGAGGTGACGGGCATGAAGAAAGCTGGCAGGCGATTCCACCGCATCTTCCGCGCCGTGTTCGCAGCGGCGCTGGCCTTGGCTATCACCGGCGCCAATCTGGCTCCGGCGGCGGCCGTCACCTGGGCGGACGTGAATGAATTGAAGGATGAGGCCAACGGCCTGGACGCGGAGAAAAAGGAGCTCCAGGCCAAGCTGGATGCCCTGGCGGACGACAAGAGCCAGGCTGTGGCCCGGAAAGAGCTGCTGGACCAGCAGATCGCCAATACGGAGGCACAGATCGCCAATACGCAGGCCCAGATCGACCGGTATGCCGCCCTCATCACCCAGACGGAGGCGGAGCTGGTAGAGGCTGAGGAAAAAGAGGCGGCCCAGTACGAGCTGTTCTGCAGCCGGGTCCGAGAGATGGAGAAGCAGGACGAGGTCAGCTACTGGGCGGTGCTGTTCCGGGCCAGCAGCTTTACCGACCTGTTGGGCCGGCTGGACGCCATCAACGAGATCATGAAGTACGACCAGGGCGTCATCGACGACCTCAAGGCCCTTCAGGCGGAGATCGAGGAGAAGAAGGCCACGCTGGAGAGCAGCAAGGCTGAGACCGAGGCTGCCAAGGCGGAGCTGGTCAGCAAGGAGAATGAGCTGAACACCCAGCGCAGCCAGGCCAACGCCGTCATCCAGCAGCTGTCCGCCAACGAGAACGAGACGGAGGCCGCACTGGCAGATCTGGAGGCGGAGCAGGACGCCCTGTGGGCGGAGGCCCAGCGCCTCAGCGACCAGCTGGTGGCCCAGCAGGCCGCCAACGGCCAGTCCACAGAGTCCAATCCAGGCGGCTACATCTGGCCGGTGAACAGCCGGTACATCACCTCCACCATGGGCGGACGGAACTCTCCCGGCGGTATCGGCTCCACCAACCACAAGGGTACGGACATCGGCCGGGTGGGTTACACCAGCTCCATCTACGCAGCCAAGTCCGGCACGGTCATCGTGTCCCAGTACAGCAGCTCCTACGGCAACTATGTGGTCATCTCCCACGGCAGCGGCAATACCACGCTGTATGCCCACATGTCCAGCCGGAAGGTGGAGGTGGGGCAGTATGTGAACCAGGGGGATGTGATCGGTATCACCGGATCCACCGGCAACTCCACCGGGCCGCACCTGCACTTTGAGGTGACGGAGAACGGTGTCCGGGTGAATCCCCTGAGCCACGGCGCGGAGCCGCGGATGGGCTATCTCAGTGGCTATACCCTCTCAGGAAGTGCATAAACTACGCTCCCGCCCCGTAGGATGGGGCGGGAGTGATTTTATGATCGGTATGATGACTTGGACGCCCCCTGCGGGCGGCGTCCGGCAAAAGAGCGTGGTTCTGGAGACGCGGGCCCTGCTCCACCTGCGGGTGGCCTGGGCGTCGGTGGCCAGGGGCCCCCGGACACCGGAGGCCCTGGTGCGGCGGCGGGTGCTGACGGCCGCCAAGCGGCTGCGGAAGGCCGGTGTCACCCGTCTGGTGGTGCCGGAGGCGTTTGCCTATGGGGAACAGCTGGAGAAGGTCGGCGTGGCGCCGGTGTCCACGCTGCCTCTGCGGCGGGCGCTGGCGGCGGATCTGGCACGGGCGGTCATGGCAGGGCGGAACCTCTCCGGCGGCAGCGCACGGCTGGCGGTGGCGGGAGACCAGCTCTCCGGCGAGCTGGTGCGGACCGTGACGGAGCTGGCGCTGGGAAACCGTTACGTGCTGCTGGATGTGCCCTACGGCGGCGACACCCTGGCCAATCAGCTGCGGCGGGAGTACGGCGTTTCCCTGCTGCTGTCCCCCACCCGGCAGCAGATGGAAGAGGCGGATGTGCTGGTGCTGTTCGCGGCCCGGACGGACCTGCGACGGCGGGACCCGGCAGTGCTGCGGCTGTATGATGAGGCGGCGCCTCTGCCGCCGCTGCTGCTGCCGCCCGTGCTGGAGGGCCAGATGCCCCCGGGCCTCTGCCGCCCTCAGCTGCTGGCCGTACTGGTGGAGAGCGGCGTCCTGCGGCCGGGGCAGATCACCGTGGGCACGGCGGAGAGCTGACACCGCAGAGAATTTTGCAAAACCGCAGGCGGCATCGCTTGACATTCTCAAATCCACACACTATAATACTACTCTATGATAATATAGCATCATTATGTGCAGGGGCGGCCGCATCGGCCGCCCTGCCAAAGGATAGGAGAGATACGGTCCACATGGAAAGAGAGTACAAGATGAGCGCGGCCCGCGCCCAGGAACTGCAGGAAGAGCTGAACTATTTGAAGACCACCCGATCCGACGAGGTGGCGGAGCAGATCAAGGTGGCCCGGGGCTTCGGCGATTTGAGCGAGAACAGCGAGTACGACGAGGCAAAGAACGAGCAGGGCAAGCTGTATTCCCGCATCGCAGAGCTGGAGGAGATCCTGCAGCACGTGGTGATCGTGGACGAGAGCAACGCCCCCACCAACGTGGTGACCATCGGCTGCAAGGTGACGGTGGCGGACAAGAACGGCAACACCATGCCCGCCTACCGCATCGTGGGCTCTCAGGAGTCCGACCCCATGAACGGCATCATTTCCGAGGAGTCTCCCTTCGGCAAGGCCCTGGTCGGAGCCAAGGAGGGGGACACCGTCACGGTGGAGGCCCCCAGCGGCGCCATCGTCTACACGGTGCAGAAGATCGAGCGGTAAAGGAGAGCGGACATGTCTGAACAGAAGACAACCCAGCAGCCGGAGCAGGAGCTGAGTGAGCAGCGCCGCGTCCGGCGGGAGCCTCCGCGTCGAGGTGCGGATGGGTGCGCTGCGCAGCGTGACGAACCAGTAGCCGAACGCCAGCGCCAGCAGCGCCACGATGACGGCCATGCCGACCCAGCTGAAGGAGAGCGCGGTGTATGCGCCCGAAAAATAGCTCTTGTCGAGCGTCAGCGTCATGTCCAGCGACTCATGGTCCTTGAGCCCGGTGGCGATCGTACCGCTGATGAGCGATTCGGATACGTCCAGATCGATATAGTCCGAGATCACGTCGCTGTAATACCCGCTGACGAAGGCGGGGTAGCCCTCAAACGGCTTCGGCATGGTCACGGTGAACTGATACCGGCTGATGGGGTAGGCCCATTTCGCGCTCAGCAGCGGCAACTGCAGCGTCTGCACGCCGTCGGCCTCGCTGACGAGGCCGGAGACCGTGTACAAAACCGTGAACGACCGCGTGCCGGTAAAGCCCGACGCGTCGCTCAGCACGAGCACCGGGCAGTCGCCGTCGGTCTGCTTCTGCGCGTCGTAGCCGGCGACGGAGGCCTTCTTCGCGCCCGGGACGAGCGGGAAGCGCAGCTGCGTCTGCGCGCCGTCGATCTCCATGGTGAAGGTCTGCGTGACCTGGCACGCGCCGCTGCCGGTCAGCGTGCAGTCGGTTTTCATATCGGAAATGGCGGGCTCCGCCGCGACCACCGTCGTACAGAGCGCCAGAAGGCAGGCCAGCAGAAGCAGCAGCCGTTTCATGTGATCACCTCAGCTCAGGGAAACCCGGCGCATCCCGCAGCCGGGGAAATTCCCGTGTCTTTTTTCTAAATTTACCACAATTCCGCCCGATTTGCAACCGGGTCTGCCCAAAGCATAAAAAACGGATACGCCAGGCAGGCGTATCCGTAATTCTTATTATCCGTTCAACCGGCGGATGTAGCCGCTGCCGCAGACCTGGCTGTAGTAGACCGCGTCGCCCACGGCGAACGTGTCTGCCTGGCTGAAGGCCTGCACCTCGTAGCTCTGGCCGCCAACGTCGACGGTCAGGGGGCTCGTCGCGGTGACGGTCGCCGGACGGCTGGTCGTCACGAGGACGACGTCGAAGGCATTGTCGCCGTCATGGTCGATCACGGTGATCTTGTCGTTGGCGGTCACGGCGTTCAGGATCTCCTTGGACGAGCGGGCGTAGTTGTAATAGTACTCCGTCTCGTCCGTCAGCCGGAAGCCGCCGCCCTGGCAGATCTCCTTGAGCTGCGAAGCGTCGGCAAAGGTGTAGTAGATCTCGTCGACCGCGTAGCAGGGCACGCCGAAGACCTTCCCGTCCTTCACGTAGATATCGACGCTGCGGCCGAGCAGACTCAGGTCTGTCGAGACCTGGAACGCCTTGTGTCCGGCGAGCTTGCTCGTCCCGGCGGGCAGGGGAGAGGAGCCGGTCAGATCGGCGCACTCATTGCCGGTCAGCGTCGCGGTATAGCGGGTCAGGCCGAAGCGGATCTCGAGATACGACATCGGGTTCATCAGCGCGTCGAGCACGTAGCGCTGCACACTGTTCTCACTGGCGTTGGCCACCTTCGGGCAGAGCGTGGCGTTGTAGATGAGCAGGCACGCGTTGTCGCGCGTGGCGTCTTCTTCATATCCGGCGGTCAGACCCGCGTAGATGCCCTTTTCAAATGCGTCCTGGTCGACGTTCTGCGCCCAGCCCGCGCCGACATAGCGCGCGCTGTCTTCCCCGAGCAGGACGAGCAGCATCTTTGCCAGCTCCCGCAGCGTCACATGATCGGCGGGGCGGAAGCGGCCGTTGCTGCCGGCGACGATCTCGTTCTGCGCGCAGTAGGCGATGAACGGCAGCGCCCAGGACTCAGAGACGTCATAGAACGGGACGGGGGCATTCTGCCCCTGCGCCTCGGCGTCCGCGTCGGCGAGCAGGGCCATGAGCTTGGCGACCTCCTCGCGGCGGATCAGCTTTTCCGGGCCGAAGCTGCCGTCCGAATAGCCGGAGATCAGGCCGAGGTCGTAGAGCATCCGCACGGCGTTGTTGTTTTCGATCTCCTGCTGGTCGGAAAAGCCTGCAAAGTCCGTTGCTGTGCAGGGGATCATAAGTGTCAGCGTCAGCACAGCTGCAAGCAGCGCGCAAAGCAGTTTTTTCAAGGCGATGCCCCCTTCCACGTATATTTATATCCAGTATAGGCGGCAGCCGGGAGGATTGCAAGCAAACCGGCCTGTTTGTAACAGAACTGTAATGAAAACAGGCAGAAAATCCGGACAGGATTGCATTTTTCCCGCAGGACTGGTACAATACAGACCGAAAGGAGGCGGCGCAATGGACAAACGCGAACAGATCGCGCGCATGGCGCAGACAAAGGAAGACGAAATGCTGCTGGCCAGAGTGTACGAGCGCATGACGAACGCCGCCGCGCGCAGCATCCCGGCCTCAACGTGCTTTTTGTCCAAACGGGAGCAGATGCTTGCCGCCGAGCTGCTACGCGGGCAGGACATCCGGTTTTACGGCGGGCCGCCCATGGCTGAGCGCGAGATCTGCTGCTATCTGCCGGACTATCTGGACGAGAGCTGGCTGGAGAGCGAGGACGGGCCGATCGCCGCCGTCCGCGCATCCTATTTCGAGGGCGATACGCTCACGCACCGGGATTTTCTCGGCGCGCTGATGGGCTGCGGCGTGAAGCGCGAGACGATTGGAGATATCTATGTGGCCGAGGGCCGCTGCGACTTTCTCGTCACGCGCGAGGTGCTGCCGTATCTGCTGCAGAACTTTCTGTCCGCCGGACGCACGAAGCTGCACGTGGAGCGCATCATGGTCCCGGACGTTTCCGTGCCGGAGCAGAAGGTCCGGCAGATCCGCGACACCGTGCCCTCCCTGCGGCTCGACGGCATTGTTTCCTCCGGCTTTTCCATCTCGCGCGGCAAAGCGGCCGATTACATCGCGGCAGGAAAGGCCGAGCTCAATTATCTCCCCTGCATGAAGGGTGACAAACAGGTTCAAGCGGGCGACGTGATTTCCGTCCGCGGCCTTGGAAAAATCAAACTCGAAACCATCGGCGGCAACACGAAAAAGGGCCGCATCAGCATCGAAATATCCCGGTTCCTATAACCGTTTAAGGAGTGTTTTACTATGGAAAAATCCCGCGTGGACCGTATCAACGAGCTTGCCCACAAGGCGAAAACCGAGGGGCTCACCGAAGAAGAAACCATCGAGCGCGACCGGCTGCGGCAGGAATATCTTGCCGCCTTCCGTCAGAATCTGCGCGCGCAGCTCGATAACACCTATATTGTAGACGACCACGGCAACAAGCGCCCGCTGCGCCCGAAGCCCGGGAAAAAGCATTGAGATGCAGCTGACAAGCTTTACCTTTCTCTTCGCGTTCCTGCCGGTAAGATCGGAAGAGCGTCGTGTAGGGAAAGAGTGTAGATCTCGGTGGTCG
>OOBN01001443.1_pt1 | contig 17170 bp, 10 predicted proteins | sample 1671091 | NCBI WGS metagenome assembly OOBN01 (sample SAMN06348121, study PRJEB24527) | human gut metagenome | biome: human gut; feature: ankylosing spondylitis patient; material: feces | host: Homo sapiens | place: China | collected 2015-10 | reverse complement strand
CGGTGCAAATATATGCATTATATCGTCATATTGTACAAAAAAACCACATATAATTCATTTTTATTGCATTTTTATTCAAACAACAGCAACATAAACGCCAGATTACATTAAATTTTTGGTCATTATATACCATTTTAAAGTAAATAATACATCCTCAAAGATGGTGAGTAACTTAGCTCTCCCTCTGTTTATAGAGGGAGTACCCCGAAGGGGGGAGGGAGTTGGTTTACCGTAAATTTGTATATAAGTTCCAATTTTTTTAAAGTAGCACAGTAAACAAGTAATAGAAAAATTACCTTGAAACACAATTTATTTCATTTTTTTGAAAATATGCCTACATCGTCATTAATGCTTCAATTAAATTTGCATACTACTTTTTAAATGCATACATTGCAAAATAGTATTAACCCAATTATACCTATGAAAAAATTGAAATTATGAAAACTAAAATTTCAATCGTCATCTTGTTGTTCGTATTGGGAATCTCCATGGTGGTATACGCCCAATCTAAAAAAGATTTTACGATAGAAAAACGTAAATATGCTTATATAGTAAAACCTATTTATTTAACATCTCCTGATTTTACACGAAGTTCTCGTTACGAGATCATGGATCATAAATACATGCAACTTTCAATCGACAGTGTTCGAAATGGAATGATAAAAGAAATCATAGCGACCAAGATTGTATCATATAAATCAAAAATAAGGCTATGTTTTGATAAAACAGGAAAAATGCTATATGGATACTTTGAACTTGATAATGAAGATATACCAGAAGAAAAAATAACATTAAAAGATTTACGTACAATCTTAGATCACTATATGAACTTACGAATAGATATGTCTAAAATTGAAATAAATTTTGGACCAAATACAAATTTCAACTTCGGAATTCTTGCTATACCCCTAAAAACAAAAGAGACATGAAAACAAATTTTATCATAACAATACTTCTATTATTCTCTAACATACTTCTAGCACAGCACCAAAACCTAGATAAGTTACCCCAAAAAGAACGGGATTCGATTCTGGTTAAGGTCGCCAACGAGGCAATCAATAGATTTTCAATTGGTTATTTACGACCGGGAAACAAACCGTATATTGAAGACATCGGGTATAAACTAAGCGAGACATATAAAAAACAATGTCTTAAAGAATATGCAGATAGATATCTTTACGCGGTGTACTATTTAGCCACAGACAAAGAGAAAAAGTTTTATGAAAATGATACTCTCGTGAAGGCTCTTGTTCTCGCGGACATAGGCAAGGTGACAGAAATCATTTATATTGATAATACTAGCTGGGGACAATTGGCTTTGGAGAAAGTCGACAAAAAATAAAAATCACCAAGCGAAAATTTAAAACCGTGGAGGAATATTTAAAAGAGATCGAGAAATTTAATAACCCTAAAATTCTTACTGATCCCCCTCCAGAGATGAAAGAAAAGTATCAGAAATTTTTGGACATGAAAAAAAGAAGACGGGACTCTGCAATTATTTTACGCCAGCAATACCTACAAAAACGAGATTCGATCTGGAAACAAGACTCCATCAAGGAATCCCGAAAAAAACTCCAACCGTAACCCGGCAAATTTTAGGGAGAGAAAGAATCGTCATTTGGGGGTTACGAGAGGTATAACACCGTTTATTTGTATCAATACATGTTTCTGTTACCTTCGATAATAATTGTCATTGCCTTGTGGGTACTTTTTGAACGGGGAAGTACCTCTTTGGCAAGAATCACCTTAACGGATATGGCGATTATCGCCTATTTGTTACACGGTCTGTGTAACTTGATGTTTACCCGTGATACTCCACCGGACTCGCTCGCCTTGTGTCACTGGGGGATGTACACGATATTGTACATTGTCACTCGAAATGTTGCCAACAAGCTTCTCGTGACCTGGCTTATTATCGGGATCGGCATCACGCAGGCTATAATCGGCATCACGCAACTAGCGGGATGGTTTCCTTCAAACCATCCCGATTTTCCCGTGACCGGAACATTCCAGAACCCGGGACCCTACGGGGGACTCTTGGCTGTTTCGTTAATTGCAATCGCATGGGTGTTGCGTTCGGGGGCAAGGTTAAAGGCATTCCCGTGGGGTGTATTGTTATTATTACTTGTCATGCTAGTCATTTCAACCTCCCGGGCAGCGTGGATTGCAGCCCTTGTCGGGATTGTCACTCTGTTTCCCAGACTTCACGATGGATGGGGTAAAAGAACAATAATCTCCATTATAACGGGGGCGTTTGTCGTCGGTCTTTACTTCTTACGCCCCGGGTCGGCTGATGCGCGCATACTGATATGGCAAGTATGTGCTCGTTTAATAAAACTAGAACCACTCACGGGACTCGGAATCGGGACCCTCCCACAACATTACATGAACGCCCAAGCGGAATATTTCGCTGCCCACCCCGATTCGGACCTGTCCATCGTGGCGAACAACAATTACCAGGCTTTCAACGAGTTCTTACATATTACCGTGGAACAGGGATTTATCGGTTTGTTATTATTATTTGGGATTATTCTAACTTGTCGCCATTCCTCCCGATTCCCTTTCATCCTCACGTGGTTCACGTTCTCGATGTTTTCATATCCGGCAGATTGCGAATGGTTAATGATTGTGTTCGTGTTGAGCCTTGCTCTTTGCGCGGGAGAAAATCCCGGTTGGTGCTTGAAGTTCAATAAAAAATGGTTTCTATGTAGCCTTGTCATGATCCCGTTTACCCTTGCAACAACCTTAAGATACGACAATGCCGTCAAAAATATAAAATTTGACACGGCTCCCCAATTCCCGTATAATCGAGAGTACATGCTTCAATTTGCCCGACAGAAACGGGACATCCATGTTTTAGAGAGGCTCACAAGGGACGTTTGTTCCTCCACGGACATTCTCTGTGACATGGGAGATCTTTATGAAACACGGGGAGATATAAAACGGGCGGATAGTTGCTATTCTCTCGCTCGGCAAATGGTCCCATGTAGAATTAAACCCTTGCACAAACTCTACCTGCTTTACAAGCAAAGAAATAGCACCGTTGCGGAGGATTATGCGAGGCAAATATTGAATTTCAAAACACCTTTCGTCGGTTCAGTCGTGTTACGCGCCCGTGCTGATGCAAAAAAATTTTTAAACCATGAATAAGATTTTACCTGTCATTTGGATTTCCTTGTTACTCTTCTCGTGCGAGAGATACACGCCCGGTACGTGCGAAGCGTTGAAACTTAGCGGTAGTAATCGTGTACAACTGGAAAAGGTGTTACAACATTATTCCTCTCCGGCTGATAGCTTGAAACTTCAGGCTGCTCTCTTCTTGATCGAGAACATGCCGGGACATTATACCTTACGAGGTGATAAGATTGATCTATTTCGACAAGCTATCGACCAAGATACCACTTGTTCGTACTATTACAAAAAATTATACGAAATCACCCTGGATCATTTCATTACCGAGGACAAGAACGTGCGTCACGAGGAAGACGTGGAACATATCACCGCTGACTTCTTGATCCGCCATATTGATGCCTCGTTTGACTTGGCCAGGGAGCAAAAGTTACTCGACATTCTTCCTTTCGATCTCTTCCTTGAACACGTGTTACCGTATCGTTTCGAACATGAACGTTTGGATCTCTGGCGAGATTCCTTACAGGTTATTTTCGAAGAAAAACCCACGGGGGTATTCTCTCTAAACTTTTCCAAACTACAATCTTATTTCAAGTTAAAGGGAGACAAAAAATACCATCCAGATGCTATTTGCAATTTACTAAAACAAAATCCGTTCGGTGACTGTTACTTTATAGCCTATAATGCCATGCTAGAACGTCGATCTTTAGGAATACCTGTTATTGTTGACTGCATACCCTTTTATTCTAATCGAAACGGTTACCATTACTGGTGTACGGATCCCCCTCTAGTTTTCAAAGAATCAACGATGCCTAACGCTTTTGACAGGAGAACGGCAAAAGTGTACAGGCACACGTACACACGTAACCCGTTCCTCACGCCCGACAAGGGAGAATTTATTCCTGAATTCTTTCAAAACCCGTTTCAGCAGGACGTGACAAGCTTGTATTGTCATACTGTTGATATCAAGATAAAGGGTAATATAACACGTCCCACTCCTCACGCCTATCTTTGCGTGTTCAATGATCTCCAATGGAAACCCATTGTTTCCGGGGAGGTTATTCACGGGGAAGCCGAGTTCAAACAAATGGCGAAAAACATCGTGTATTTACCGGTTTACTATGAAGCCAACGGAGAAATAGTCCCGTCCAATTACCCTTTCATCCTCGACACCAAGGGAAATATCAAATTCCTTGTTCCGGATAAAGCAAATAATATCTCATTGCACTTGGAACGGAAAAATCCTGATCTAATGAATTACCTATCCTATCACGTGAAAAACTTGAGAGGAACCATTGTAGAAGGTTCCGACAATAACAGATTCTCTCGGGTTGACACGGTTTTTATACTGGATGAAACAAACAAATTGTATTACGAAATCACGAATCTCCATCCCGACAAACGGTACAAATGGTATCGAGTAAAGGGACAACCCAAGAGCTTTCTCGCGGAATTATATTTCATTAACTCGAAAAATGAAATACTACTGGGACAGACGGACTCGTTAAAACGCCCCGCTATCGATGGGAATCCGCTAACGAACATTCACTTGCACGAGGATTTGGTCATACACTTTGATTCGGCAGTAAACGTGAAAAAACTAGTTTGTTTACCCAGAAGTGACGGAAATGGGATATACCCTGACAACGTGTACGAGTTATTCTATTTTGAACAAAACGGCTGGCAATCCTTGGGAATACAAGAGGGGAACAAATTTTACCTGGAATACGAGAACGTGCCCGGGAACGCTTTATACTGGTTACGTAACTTGACCACGGGAGTAGAGGAAAGAATATTCTCCTGTATAGAGAATCAAGTAATATTCTGGTAATACCCGCTTATTCCCCCACTTTGTTCCAAATTTCAAACCCTACCTTCTAAATTTCGCCTTGGGAGAGTTGAATCTGCAAAATCAATTTTTATCCAAAATTGCATACGGATATCCACCAAAAATTCGTAATTTTGCTATTCACTATCAGACATCAACTTATGTATAGATTATTCTTCTTTTTGATTTTAGCAGGATTCCTATCAAGTTGCAAGGATTCACGCGGAGTAAGTCCTACTCCGGGCCCTTACTCGTATGTCCGGATTAACACGTTCACGAAAGACAAAATGACCGACCAATACTTTTGGGCGGATGAAGTCAAGGACAAAAACATTGATCCAGATAGTAACCCGGCGGAATATTTTGCCACCATGAAATATCCCGACGACCACTGGTCACACATCACAAGTTCCAACGGTCTGGGAGAAATTGCCGATGCTTCCGGCTACGACAAAGGCTTCGGTTACAACCTGACTTTTTGGGAGAAAAAGGGCTACATATTCGCTGATGTTAACTTCGTTTACCCGAATTCCCCCGCGGCAAAAGCGGGACTTAAACGGGGAGACTTGATCACTCACATGAACGGGGAACGGATGACAACGGATAATTACACGGACTTGTACTACGCCTCCCAGCTCTCCCTCGGACTTTCAAACGACGAAACGTCAGAACCGTATGAAACGAAAACGCTAACCGCCCAAACATACGCGATCGATCCGGTACTTGATTACGGGTTGATTCCCTTGGAACACCTAACCATCGGGTACATGATCTACACGGATTTCGTGTTCCGCGGCAACGCGTCGTTAGCGCAACTGAACCACGTGTTCCAAACCTTAAAAGCGGCAAATATTGACGAATTCATCCTAGATTTACGTTACAATCAAGGCGGGTACATTTTTGCCGTGAAACAACTATGCTCACTCCTCGCCCCGGAAGAAGTCGTGGAAAACGAAGAACTGCTTATTCACAAAAGCTGGAATAAAGCATATCAGGAAAAATACGCTGATGATCCTACCCGCTTGGAAGAACATTTTGACAAGACGGTACCTCTTGATTCCCGTCTAAACTTGAAACGCCTGTGGGTGATCACGAGTAAAGTGACTGCATCAGCCGCCGAAATGCTGATCAGTGCCTTATCCCCATACATGGAAGTAAACGTCGTTGGCGACATTACCATGGGGAAAAATATGGGTGGAATCATCTACACGCCTAACGACAAAGACTTACAGAATTGGAATATCATGTTGATCTCCACGGAATACAGAAACAGTCGGGGAGAATCCGTCAAAGGCGGCATACCCCCCATGTTCCCCATCTTGGAGCAATTCCACCATCAACACCAACTGGGAGATCAGGAAGAACCCCTACTGGCCGCAACCCTTCAACTCATTACTCAAGACACGATCGTCACCCCGGCCACGAATAGTCGGAGCGGCAGAAACATCGGCACGGATGCCCCACGCCGGATTATCCCGGAATTCGTGCAAGCAAAATCAAGGCTGTTACTAGGGATTGAAAATTAATTCACGCGGGTGAGGTCTTAAAATTCTGTTTATATCCGTAAACACCCCCTACCCGCTTTTCACTTTTTGCATTCGAAAGAGTACGCGTGAGATAAATGAAAATTATATCATTTAATGTCACATAGTGCTAACAACATACCATCAACTTGCCATTCCAGAGCGAGCCGCTCCCATTCCCCTCCCATTCCGCTCCCATTCTCCTCCTATTAAAATAACAAATAATTACACGAAGATAGTATGTGTTAACAAGAGGATCGTTCTATGATAGCTCTTTGATTCCACGCTTCTAGCAGGAACAGGCATAACATCTATACAAGCTCGATTTCTATCGGGACAAATCGCTACTTACTCCCGCGTTCCGGAGGTACGAAATATCATTCGCATGCTATTTCCTTTTCACCAAAGCTCCCCTACCGGTCACGTTTTGTTTGGTAATCTGCGGATTCCCGTCATAGATCAAAATGCCGGCCGATGAAATCTCTGCCTCCAAGCGGCCGGACATGGAGACTTCAGCCTTGGCAGCCCCGCTAATCTCCGCGTCACAATCTTTCACACGCAGCTCCCAAGCCTTCAGGGTGGAAGCGGAAGACATCTTCAGGTCAACGTGTTCCACCTCCCCTTTAAGTTCTAGCCTCGCGGCCCCGGAGGCCTCCACGTCAACTTCACTCCCTTTCACCTCCAACTTCACATTCCCCGCCCCGGAGGCCACGATCTCCAGTTTATTCACTGTAAAAAGCGAACTCCCCTCCAAACGTCCGGCAGCCGCCACGTTTATATCCGTGATAACAGGCATGGAGACGGAAACATTCATTGCCGTATACCCCCGGACAATCACTTCCGGATCAAGGAAAACATTCAATTGCCCGTCCTTTATCTCCGTTTTTATATAAGGGATAATATTATCGTCCGCCTCCACGGTAATCCCTTCCGTTTTTCCTTGCGATATATAGAGAGTTATCGACTGTTGAACGGAAACTCGAGTAAACGGCTGTTCCGCCTGCCGATCATGCACCACGAGATAGCCCGTCCCCTTGATTTTTTTCACCCCGGCAGAAACGACCCCTGCCATCAATATCCCCAATAAGATCAAGCCAACCTTTTTCATTTACGATTTATGATTTACGATTTACAATTTATGATTTACGACCGATGATTTATGATTAAAAAGCGCGGACTTCGCGGGTTGAAATCTAAAATTTGAAATTACTCCAGTTTTCCTATCGCTTTCAAATATTCCGATTCGCATAGTTTCAAAGCGGCTTTCGCATCCACCCACTCGCTCCAGGCCTGTTGCCATTGGGCTTGGGCTTCCAACAAGTTTGTCAGATTTTCCATTCCCACCTCATACTGATCCTCGGATACTCTCAGATTCTCCTTTGCCTGTTCGAGGGCTGATTTCGTCAAACGAATCCGGGTCTGGGCATCATTCAGTTTAAAGCGACTTCCGGCAATTTCCAACTGCATCATCTCTCCCAGGCGTTCTTTGTTCAAGCGACTCATTTCCTCCTCGGCCTTCGCTACACGAACTTTATTCCGACCCTCCCCCCAGTTGAAAACAGGTATCGCCACGGACGCCATCGCGTTAAAAGAACCGGAATTCGAGTCATCGCCATTCAATTTCAAGCCCCCGCCATAACCATAGCCGGCGGATACGCCTACTTGAGGCAAAAAGTCGGAACGGGTCACGTTGACTTCCTTCCGTTTCATCTCCACCTGTTTCTCCAGCATGTTATAATCCGGCCTTTGTTCCAGGTTGTCCGGCAAGGCCAGTACCCCGGGGGTTATCGCGGCCGACAAGGAATCGGTCAGCACCAATTCGGTATTCAATTCCAGTCCCACCAAACGGCAAAGGTTCATTTGAGCCAACTGTTTCCCATGTTCCGCTTGTTGCAGTTGTAACAAAGCATCATTATATTTCACCCGAGCCTTGAGTACATCGTTCAACGGGGCCATTCCCGCTTGTTGGGCATCTTCCAAGTTTTTCACCAATTCGTTCACTACCGACTTGTATTTCCGGGCAACCAACACCAGTTCCTGTACCCGGACGCATTGCCAGTAAGCCTGTTCCAGTTCGACAAGGACTTCCGAACGATTCAAGCGAACATTTTCCCCGGCAAGTTCTTCACCCAGTTTAGCCGCCTGATGGGCCGCCCGGATTTTTCCTCCCATGAATAAAGGCTGTTGTAATTGAACCGATGCCATATACGCCCCTCTCAGAGAAAGTGACAAGGGGATGTCCGGGAGAAAAGCGTATTCATGAAAAACAGGTTTCCCGTCGGTCCCCGTCACGGGCTTCCCGTCTGACCCGATGACAACGTTGGGTTGCAATTTCCCGTCAGCACCGGGGAGGTAAGTCGGCAGATAGCCACCGCTCAATTTGTATTCCTGCTTTTTCTGATGATACAGATAAAAGCCTGATGCGGAAAGTTTCGGCAAATAATTTGCCCCGTATTCTTTCTTGGTCCACGCGGCTTTCTCTTTCTGCTTTTCCGCGATAGCCAACTGCTTGCTGTATTCAAGTGCCATTTCCCTGCATTGTTTTAAGTCCAATTGCCGCTGGGCCCGTGAAGGAGCGAAAAACAATAATAACCCGATTGATAATATGATAAAGCGCATAGTTAAAATGTAGAATTTAAAATTTAGAATTTAGAATGAAAAAGCTACCCCCTCTGGCTCCCCCTTACACAGGGGGAGAAACAAGCGCAAGAAACTGCTACAATGTTACATGCAGCGTGTTCTTCCCCTTGAAAAGGGGGCGTCAGAGGGGGTTAATCCAAAATCAATTCGCTTTGATTTTAAAGAACAACGAATAGAATACCGGCAAGATTACCAGGGTAATCACCGTACCGATAAACAATCCGCCCATGATCGTCACGGCCAAAGCCCCGAACATATCATCGTTAATCAAGGGAATCATACCCAGGATCGTGGTCATCGAAGCCAGGAAGACGGGACGCAAACGAGAAGAGGAGGCATCCAGAAGAGCCAGGAAGCGATCTTTTCCCGATTGAATCTGTATATCCACCTCGTCGACCAGTACCACCCCGTTTTTAATCATCATGCCGACCAGTCCCAAGGCGCCAACGATCGCCACGAAGCCAAATTCCTTTCCGGCCAGCAACATGCCCAAGACAACACCGATAATCGCCAACGGCAAACAAAGAATGATCATCAGCGGTTTCTTGAAATCCTTGAACAAGGCGATCAGGATGGCCAACACCAGAACAATTCCCAACGGTACATTTTTGAACAAATACTGTTTGGATTGCGTGCTTGCCAAATACTCTCCTTGCCATTCCGTGGAGTAACCGGGCGGGATGTTCAATTTTTCGATCTTGGGCAACAAACTGTTCCGCACGTCGTTTGCCGTATAGCCGGGCGCGTTATTACATTGTGCCGATATCGACCGCTGCCCGTTGTAACGCCTGACGACCGGGACTTCCCATGAAGCCGCGATGCCGTTTGTGGCTTGGTTCAAGGGAGTGGAGCCTGCCACGGCGGTCATCACCTCATCCGTCGATATCATTCCCATCATCAATTCCTTGACGGTTTCCAGGTTCAGCACATTCGTCGAAGGCACGAGGCTCCATACCGGAACATTATTCAAGCGCCCCGGACGTAACCCGTCTTTACCCATACTTTTAATATAAATCGGCAAATCATGCTCTCCCTCGTAATATGACCCGACAGGCAACCCGTCCGTGGTGGCCAGCAAAGCCAACCCGACGTCCTCCCGGGAAAGGTTGGCCACCCGGGCTATCGGTTGGTGATAGTTCACGTTCAGCACGGGTGTCATCGGTCCCCAGTCGTTGGTGACCAACATGGTCGTGGAATCCTCGTTCATCAACGCCTCCACCTCCCCGCACAATCGTTTCAAGACGGCAGGGTCCGGACCGGAGATCATGAATTGTACCGGATAATCCATGTACATCAAATTGTATTGTTTCATCCGGACGTATGCCTCCGGGTGATGTTCCGAAAGATATACCTGCAAGGAGTCTATATTCGCCTTCAGCGTCTCGGGAGAGGTGAAATCCACGATCAATTCCCCGTAACTCAACGCGGGTTCTGCCACCGTTCGTACCAGATTATAGCGGGAAGGTGTTCCTCCCAAACTTGTCGTAACGGCCGTAATCTCCGGACGACTGGTCAAATATTCCTCGATGGAATCCAAATTCCGTTTCACGGTCTGGGGATTCGTCCCGTAAGGCATTTTATATTCTATATACAACTGGTTATAACTCAAGTCCGGGAAAAATCCCTGTTGCACGAAGCGGAACAGATAGATGCTGACAACCAGCAACAGGACGATCCCGCCAATCACCCCTACCCGGTGACGCACGGAAAACTGCAACGTCTTGCGGAATGCCCGGTAGACGCGGGTGTCATACATTTTCGTTTCATCTTCCACCTCTCCCGGTTTTACCCGCAATCCCCGGTCCGCTTGTATCGGAACGTACGCCAAAGCGAGAATCCAACTCAACCACAAGGATACGGCCAAAACGATAAACAAGTCCCGGACATATTCTCCCGTGGTATCAGGAGATAAAAATATCGGTAAGAAAGTAAGAATCCCGATCGTGGTCGCTCCCAGCAAAGGCCAAGCTGTCTTTCTCGTGATATTCACCAAGGCTGCCGGCTTGGGTATTCCCTTCTTCAGGTCCACGAGGATCCCATCCGTGATCACGATCGCGTTGTCCACCAGCATTCCCATCGCCACGATAAACGAGGCGAGCGAAACCCGTTGCAATGTTCCGTGCATCATGTACAGCACGAGCAGCGATCCCAACACGACGATCACGAGGCCGGCCCCGATGATGTACCCGCTCCGGAATCCCATGAAAAGCATGACCACCAGGATCACGATGACTACCGATTCGATGAGGTTTACCATGAAGACGTTGATGGCACTTTTCACCCGTGCCGGTTGGAAGAATACTTTTTGAAAATCAATCCCCGCCGGAATGATATCTTCTTTCAACTCGGCCAGTTTGGCGTCCACTTTTTTCCCCAGTTGAAGTATATTCCCACCTTCTTCCATGGCAATCGAAATCGCGATGGCCGGCAAGGTATCGTATAACAATCCTTCCCGTTCCGGTTTCACGTAATCTTTCGTGACACGGGCCACATCCGACAAGCGGATTTGATCCTGTTCGTGCCCCTTGATCAAGAGGTTACGGATGTCGTCGATCTCTTTGTAAGCCCCGTTCACGTTCACCCGCACCCGTTTCTCCCCGCTATCGAAATAACCGGAGTAAACCGTTTTATTCTGCCCGTTCAGGGTCATGATTATTTCTGCCGGATGCACACCCATGTTAGCCATCTTATCTTCCAGAAACTCGACGTTTATACAGGACTGACGTTCTCCATACACGTCCACACTGCTCACCCCGTCAATATCCAACACGGAACGACGAACCAGTTCCGCGTAATCCGACATTTCCTGATAGTCAAAACCATCGGACGTCATGGCATAAAACATCCCGTACACGTCCCCGAAGTCGTCCATCACGATGGAAGGTTGGGCACCCTCCGGCAGTTGGGCTTGCACGCCCATGACTTTCCGGCGTAAGATATCCCATTTTTGCTGCAATTCCGCCAAGGGGACCGTACTGCTCAATTCTACCATAATTTCCGACACGTCATCCATCGAACGAGAGGAGACATGATCCAAGTCGCCCATCGAACGAATCGCTTTCTCCAATACATCCGTCACTTCCAGTTCCACTTGATAGGCAGAAGCACCCGGATAGGCCGTCACCACCATAGCCTGCTTCACGGTTATCGCCGGGTCCTCCAACTTACTCATCGTGAAAAACGAGTATATCCCCCCAACAACCAAAACGAAAACAAAGAAGTAGACAAAAGCTCTATTCTTTAAAGCATATTCCGTAAAATTCATTGTATTTTGTTGCTTTGCAACGTTGCAAGTTGACCGGTTGCAAGTTGCAGGTTAATTTAGTTTTCAATATCTATAATAACTTGCCGACATTAGAAGAGGACACGGGAGGTAGTAAACGGACTTTTTGCCCTTCCTTCAAACCGTTCACCCCGGCAGAAACAATCCTTGTACCCGAGGCCAGATCCGATTCCACGATGACTTGCCCGTCTTTATCCAGTTCGACAACTTTCACGGGATTCATCCTCACGGTTGTTTGAGTTGTATCATACACCCACACGTATGATTGGTCCTCTTTTTGAAATAAAGAAGAGATCGGGATAATAGATAGTCCCTCCTGGCCCGGCTCGAAACGAATGGTCACGCTGACACTCATGCCTGCCGCCAGATTCAATTTCTCATCCGGTTTCATCCGGAAACGCACCCGGAAAAGTTGATTATAATTTGCTTGTTGTGTTATATCCAGTAATTCCAAGGGAATTTTTACACCCGGAAAGACATCCGCCTCACAATAGAATTCTTTGAAGCTCTCCCGGCGAACAAAATCACTGGACGGGATGTCGATATTCACTTCGTAGTAATCATTATTAATCATGGATAACACGGGAGTCCCGATGTTCACAATTTCGTGAGCATCAAAAAACTTTTTCTGAATATACCCGTCGAAAGGAGCCTTTAATTTCGTGTCGTTCAAGGCGTTCAGGTTGGCATGGTACAACGAGGCGATCCGCTGTTTGGCCGCCACGGCTTTGTCGTAATCATTGACGGGAACACTTTTCCGGTGATACAACTCGATCACCCGATCCGATTCCTCCGTCACCTGCGTGTACTCTGCTTTTGTTGCCTCATACTGCAATTTGTAATCCCTCGGATCTATCTCGGCCAACACGTCTCCTTTCTTCACAAATTCACCCACTTCAGCGTTGAAACGTAGAATAGGTCCCGCCACCCGGAATGCCAACTGCACATCTGAAGCCGCTTTGATTTTCCCCGGATAGGTCGTACTACACTCCCCATCATACTTCTGCACCTCTGCCGTCTTCACCAATTGCGAAATCTCCAAACCCGGAGTAGCCCTCCGACAAGACATCGCAACAAGCAAAACTCCCGAAACAGAAGCCCACTTCAATACCGAAAACACTGTCTTATTCATATATATAAACTTTTAAATCGAGTATATATACTCAAAAGACCGTGTTAAAGTTTCTATAAAATCATTTATCCTCCCTATAGACCCATTTGATTGCATCGCCCAGAAGCACCTGATTCTTGTCGCCTTGGTCCGTCAGCACGATTTTACATTCCCCGACAGGCAGCCGGAAAAGCCCCAGGGAGACCCACCCCACCTGTTCTTTAATATCAGCGGAGACCTCCTGCTTCTCTCCTCCAAAATTCACGATGTAATGCTGTTTTATTTCTTCCGACTCCGTTTTTGAAACTGCCGAATATGATACAGAGATGTAACCACTTCCTCTGCCACCTCTCTCCCGTTCCTCAATTCGATGCGCAAGAACTTTCGGGGGGATGTACGCCAATATCTCGTACTCACCTTCACACTCAATCCGGACCGTCCATTCCATCGTCACCTTACTTCCCTGTAACATAAAGGCGTGAGTCAATTTATTCAATCCATAAGCCTCGAAATTAATCATGTGTTTCGGAACGACTTCAACCCCGTCCCTTATCGTAAGATTCGTCCCCATTTCATACTTCAATTCTTTTAAAGGAGAGATCAGATTTTTCAAGCGTTTCCGAGAGGAAGGAGAGATTAATTTAAAATTTTCATCCTCGTTATCCACGATCATTTCCCCGGTAGCCGGCATAAAATAGGAACGATCCAGGTCTTTCACGAATTCCGTTGTATCCGTCGTTTTTGATTTACTCATCATTCCCATCGCATAGAAGCTGACCGGGAGGTTATTCGATATATTAGTATTAAACATGATTGACATTCCTCTCATCACGACGGCAATCTGTTTGCCGGTTCCCGCTTTAATCAAAAAATTCCGGGCAGAGGCTCTCTCGTCACCACTATCCTGCCTACGCGCATTTACTCCTCCCAAATACATTTCCCGAGCCTCGAAAGAAACAACTCCGTCAACGTCACTGTCATTAAAAACACTTGCCGATACCCGGTAGCGCATATCATTCCAATCTTGATCCGCAGGATACTCCGAGAACATAGCAGCAGAAAGGCCGTCGCCTTCATTCTCTTGAAATGTAATGTTTTCCACCTTGAAATCTCTGACAAAGAAAACGGGTATTTTACGATTCTCGTACCATTGGGGCAAAACATCCATCCAATCAACACCAAATTTTTTGATAAATTCCCGGTTCATCTCGTCAAATTCAACTTGTCGGAAACGATTCTCTCGAATAAACGTTGTCAGGAATTCTGTAATCTGTTTTGCGGGTATATTTTTCACGCTCAACAAACGCAACAATTCTTGCGTTCTCTCGTGTAGCAGCGTCGCGGTTTCGTAAGGATTATCCAACCGATCACGGAAAAGATCACCCACACTACGTCCGGCAAACCGTTCAGCTTGATCCTTATCCGTACTAGGAATAAAGAATGTAGTCGATTTTTTTAATGCATCCGTCAATATCGCATTTATTGCCGGATAGTCCACAGCATGCAGTGCCATCGTCTGTTCGTAGAACATGGGACTTATCGTGTATAAATTGCCCACGCCCGTTGTCTTATTACTCCACAAGAAAGAGTGGGACATCACCGAATACAACAACAATTTTGTCATGCTTATAGAATAACGGTACTCGGTCAAGAACATCGAAGATAAGGCCCTAATCAAATCAGTGCTAAGCATCTCCTCCGGGGAACCATAAGAAGACAGGAGCTCGGGTACCATCCGTTTCTTAAAAGCTGCGTCTGCCTTATAATCATTCCACATCCCGACTCCCCGTTCCGGCAGAAATAACATACCGGGCTGGGCCATCTCGCTTCCCCCTTTATTGGGACGGGCAAAACCGGAAAAAGAGATCGGTGTTTCCACCAATGTCAGTTGAGCATAAGGGTACGTGATCCCCATCCGTTCCTCCACGTTATAACGGGCATCCCGAATGACCGTAGGCATTGAATCCCGAATCTCCTCCAATCCCTGCAAAAGTTTACCATGCCCTTCAAAAAGATAAAGTTCATACAAAGTAGAGTCAACGAAAATATCATATTTTTCAAAATTCCCGATGCAAAGGCCCATTCCGGGCAACGGGATTTCGCTTGTGAAACAAACACTTCCTTCTTTCGTCTCCCGCTTTCCGGGAGCGATAACCACACGCCCGTCTGTCGATGTCACCTGCAACGAGTAAGAAGTAAAATCGGGCAAAGCATCATACGGGGATGCAGGATTCACCGATGGTCGGGCTACCGGATACCAAAGGCATTCCGGAGTGAGCACCGTGAAATGATCTCCCATAAAAGCAAACCTCTTTCCCGCGGTAGAGCTATGCCCAGGGATGGATTGCGGCCGGAATAATTTATCAAAGTCCACATCCAAATAACATACCCGTTCATCAATTCCTCCACGATATTCCACAACGAACTCCACTTCCTCGCCGGGCAACAATCTCCGGGCCACCCGAATCACTTGATTCTCCCGCTCAAATGTCACGTCAGTCCCACCTTCCTTTATCGAGGACACGACCAGGGCCGGGTTGAGGTAAAGAATCATTTCAGACAATTCTTGATTCCCTTGATTTTTAATAAGAAGAGTACTCTTCCCAGAGAGCACATTTCCCTTTTGCTCCACTTCCAAGGTATGCGAAATCACGTTGCCTTTCGGGAATTTTTGATATTTATTATACGTTGCGGCATAAAGTTCCCGCACCTTCTTCACGTCCTCCCGTACCAGGTAGACGACTCCCCCGCATAGTACCCCCAACACCAAACAACAGCTTGCCATGAGCATCACCCGCTTTCGGTTCACCGGACGATTCGGCAAGCGTTGAAACATCAACACGGCCAATCCAGCAAACCCCATCCCCACGAATAACCAGCAAACCCGCTGCATAAGATAAAGGGCCATTCCCGGATGTCCCGTCACTTCAGAAAAAGCATTCGGCAAAGACAATCCGAAGGGATCAAAAAGTCCTTCCCGCACTTTACCCAATTGAAACAGAAATACCCCAAATACAACCAAAAGGATCAATATGCTAAGCCCCCGGTGACGAAGCCACGTATGAATGAAGAAAGAGAACCCCAAGGCAAATACCAACGCAGGAAAAATCATCGTGAGCCAGTAAAAAGGGTAGATCCAGAAATTAAAAGGAGATTCACTCGCGAAAATATGTAACAACATCCCGATAACAAGCGAAACTCCTGCCATCGTCATAAAAGTTTTCGCGAATCCCAACATCATGCCCATCACGTAATCCGCGTTACTTTCCGGACGATAGTAAACCGTGTCCATCGAATCCATCTTCCTCTCTTTCCCCAAAAAGGACCCTGCCAAAAAGATCAAGGGCACAATTTGTAAGATCGTGAACAGATAAGCATTTTCATGAGGAAGATAAGATGACAACGTCACCAATCCACTATTTACCCCATAAAAAATATTGGTCTGCGCCAAGACCTGATAAAGTATAACAATCAGAAAAAGTAATAACAAAAACAGCCGGAACATCCAACTTCTCAACAACAATCTCGAATTATAACAAGCAACGGTTTTTAAGTTATGAATGTCCATGATATTGGAATATTAAAAAATTTACATACTATTCGCCCCACATATTATTATGCAATAGTACTAATAATAAGAGATAATCGCAAAATTC
>OOBN01001432.1_pt1 | contig 17292 bp, 15 predicted proteins | sample 1671091 | NCBI WGS metagenome assembly OOBN01 (sample SAMN06348121, study PRJEB24527) | human gut metagenome | biome: human gut; feature: ankylosing spondylitis patient; material: feces | host: Homo sapiens | place: China | collected 2015-10 | reverse complement strand
GCGGTAGACCTGGTAGACGGCTGGTAGACCGGCTTGGTCTACCAGCGTTTAAGTGGAAGGAAACTTGGTGTATGGTTCCGTGCTGGAGAGTGTGATCCCGGTCCCGGCCAGCACTAAGTCACCGCCGTCGGGTCCGCAGAACCACACGGCCACAGAATCCGGATCTCCCAAGTCAGGATCGACAGCCCAGCACTGAAGGGTCTTTTTGACGCTGTCCAGCACCAGCTGATCCCGCTGCGCGGTTTCCGACTGGTTCCCCTCCTCCGACACATCGGCGGTCAGCAGTGTGCACGTATCCGCAAAGGTAACCGTGATTCCGCCCTTGCCGGAGTAAATCTGATCGGCCAAATCCAGATTCCATCCGGTGATTTTTGCCATGGCAGAGAGCACTTCAGTCACCGGAACCTGACCTGTCTCCAGGCGCTCTCCTGTATACTCTACGGGGAATTCCGCATATTCCCCATCTGTCCCCACATAGATCGTAACAGAGGCTGCCTTCTCCTCGCTTCCCCCGTCTGAGCCCGACTCAGACTGCACCGGAGGCGAAGAGGACACGCCCCCGCCCGTCACAGAATCGGAGGTTCCCCCCGCTGGGATTCCGCATGCGGCCATGGCGACGACGCAGGCGCCGATACACAGGGAAAAAAGCCTTCGTCTCATATGGATGACCTCCTTTCTACTTCCCGTTCAATCAAATGGTTCTAGTGAGGCACTATTATAGGGTAGAAAACCAAATCCGTCAATGCGGCGGACTGTTTGTTTTCAAAAGGTTCTTTCTTTATTCACAAAACGGCGGCCCGGACCTTCACCGCCCAGACCGCCGTTTCTCCATTACTTTCGCTTTTTGTGCTTATCAAAAAAGCCCTTCAGTCCGCTCTCCTCGGGAACATCCTCGCCCATGGCCTCAGCGAAGGCCCGCAGGGCCTCCTTCTGCTCCCCGTTGAGGGAGGTGGGGACCTGGACCCGGACGGTGACGTACTGGTCGCCCCGGCCCCGGCCCCGCAGCTCCGGGATACCCTTCCCCCGCAGGCGGAAGGTGGTCCCGGTCTGGGTTCCGGCAGGCAGATTGTATTTCACCTTGCCGTTGATGGTGGGGATCTCCAGCTCGGCCCCCATCACCGCCTGGTAGAAGGTCACCGGCTGCTCATAGAGCACCGTGGTGCCGTCCCGGTGGAACTGGGGATGGGGCTTGACATGGACCGCCACGATCAGGTCACCGGCGGGGCCGCCGTTCTTCCCGGCATTGCCCTGGCCCCGCAGGGAGATGGCCTGGCCGTCGTCGATGCCGGCGGGGATGCTGACCGTGACCCGCTTGGTCTTTTTCACGCTGCCGCTGCCGCCGCAGGCCTTGCAGGGGGTGTGGATGATCTTGCCCGTCCCCCGGCAGCGGGAGCAGGGGGCGGTGCTGGAAAAGGCAAAGCCGCCGGTGCGCTGCTGCACCCGGACCACGCCGGTGCCCCGGCAGTCGGGACAGGTCTCCGCCGTGGTACCCGGCTCCGCGCCGGAGCCGTGGCAGGCCTCGCACTCCTCAGTGCGGTTCAGGTTGATCTCCTTCTCACAGCCGAAGGCCGCCTCTTCGAAGGAGATGGTCAGACTGGCCCGCAGGCTCTCTCCCTTCTGGGGGCCGTTCCGGCGGGAGGAGGTGCTCCCCCCAAACCCGCCGAAGCCGCCGCCGAAGAAAGACCCGAAGATGTCGCCCAGGTCGATGTCCCCCATGTCGAAGCCGCCGAAGCCGCCGCCCGGGCCGCCTGCCCCGTAATTGGGGTCCACACCCGCATGGCCGAACTGGTCATAGCGGGCCCGCTTCTCCGAGTCGGACAGGATGCTGTACGCCTCGTTCACCTCTTTGAACTTGGCCTCCGCCTCCTTGTCCCCAGGGTTCATGTCCGGGTGGTATTTTTTGGCCAGCTTTCGGTAGGCCTTTTTGATCTCATCGTCCGAAGCGCCCTTGCTCACACCCAGGACTTCATAGTAATCACGTTTCTGTTCTGGCATAGATCCAATTCACCTCCGGTGAATTGAATGCAAAATTCAGAATGCAGAATGCAGAATGGAGGGTACGTCTCCAATTTCTGCACGACATGGAAGGCGAGCGAACAGCGGCTGCCATTCGCTCAGCACTTCCTGCACCGTTCCGATGCGATTCATTCCTGCATTCTGCATTTCTGCATTCTGCATTATTTGTTGTCGTCGTCCACCACGGTGTAGTCCGCGTCCACCACATCGGGGCCGCCGTCGTTTCCGCCGGCCTGGCCGCCCATGTCGGGGCCGCCGGCCTGCTGGCCGTTCTGCTGGTAGAGCTTCTCGCTGACGGCGTAGAAGGCCTTGGTGAGCTCCTCGGTGGCGCTCTTGATGGCCTCGGTGTCATTGCCCTTCAGGGTCTCCTTCAGCTTGCCCAGGGCGGACTCCACATTGCTGCGGTCGGCGGCGTCGATCTTGCCGCCCATCTCCTCCAGAGTCTTCTCGGTCTGGAAGACCATCTGGTCGGCCTGGTTGCGCACATCGGCGGCCTCGCGCTGCTTCTTGTCCTCGGCGGCGAACTGCTCGGCCTCCTTGACGGCCTTGTCGATGTCCTCCTTGGACATGTTGGTGGAGGAGGTGATAGTGATGTGCTGCTCCTTGCCGGTGCCCAGGTCCTTGGCGGACACGTTTACGATGCCGTTGGCGTCGATGTCGAAGGTGACCTCGATCTGAGGCACGCCGCGGCGGGCGGGGGCGATACCGTCCAGGTTGAACCGGCCCAGGGTCTTGTTGTACTGGGCCATCTCACGCTCGCCCTGGAGCACATGGACCTCCACGGAGGTCTGGTTGTCGGCGGCGGTGGTGAAGATCTGGCTCTTCTTCACGGGGATGGTGGTGTTGCGCTCGATGAGCTTGGTCATCACGCCGCCCATGGTCTCAATGCCCAGAGACAGGGGGGTGACGTCCAGCAGCAGCAGGTCCTTCACGTCGCCGGTGAACACGCCGCCCTGGAGGGCCGCGCCGATGGCCACGCACTCGTCGGGGTTGATGCCCTTGAAGCCCTCCTTGCCGGTGAGCTTCTTCACCTCGTCCTGAACGGCGGGGATACGGCTGGAGCCGCCCACCATCAGGACCTTGGAGATATCGCTGCCGGTGAGGCCGGCGTCGCTCATGGCCTGCTTCACGGGGCCGCTGGTGGCCTCCACCAGGTGGTGGGTCAGCTCATTGAACTTGGCCCGGGTGAGGGTCAGATCCAGGTGCTTGGGGCCGGTGGCGTCGGCGGTGATATAGGGCAGGTTGATGCTGGTGGAGGTGACGCCGGACAGCTCGATCTTGGCCTTCTCGGCGGCCTCCTTCAGGCGCTGCATGGCCACCTTGTCGCCGGTGAGGTCGATGCCCTCAGTCTTCTTGAACTCGGCGGCCATCCAGTCCATGACGCACTTGTCGAAGTCGTCGCCGCCCAGGCGGTTGTTGCCGGCGGTGGCCAGCACCTCGATGACGCCGTCGTCGATGTCCAGGATGGACACGTCGAAGGTGCCGCCGCCCAGGTCATACACCATGACCTTCTGGGCGCTCTCCTTGTCCACGCCGTAGGCCAGAGCGGCGGCGGTGGGCTCGTTGATGATCCGCTTCACGTCCAGGCCGGCGATCTTGCCCGCGTCCTTGGTGGCCTGGCGCTGGGAGTCGGTGAAGTAGGCGGGGACGGTGATGACCGCCTCGGTGACCTTCTCGCCCAGATAGGCCTCAGCGTCCGCCTTCAGCTTCTGCAGGATCATGGCGCTGATCTCCTGGGGGGTGTACTTCTTGCCGTCGATGGTCACCTTGTAGTCGGAGCCCATCTCACGCTTGATGGAGATGACGGTCCGGTCGGGGTTGGTGATGGCCTGGCGCTTGGCCACCTGGCCCACCAGACGCTCGCCGTCCTTGGAGAAGGCCACCACGGACGGGGTGGTGCGGTTGCCCTCCGCGTTGGGGATGACCACGGGATCGCCGCCCTCCATGACGGCCACACAGCTATTTGTTGTACCTAAGTCGATACCAATAATCTTAGACATAATCTTGTTCCTCCAATATGAATGAAATTTTATGTTACAAAGTTAAAGTGGAATCCATGAGAGAAAATAGAACACAAAGGAGAATGCGAACAACAGACCGGCGGAAAAGCACAGCCCCATAGTCAGGGGATTCAGGTGCTGCAGCACGCCGTGCTTTCGATTGTGACAGGGGTGCTTCATGTCAGCCTCCTTCGTGGAACGAATCACATCAGTTGGCGACCTTCACCATGGCGAACCGGATGACCTTCTCGCCCAGCATGAAGCCGGCCTGAAAGACCTCGGCCACGGTGTTCTCGCCAAAATTTTCGTCCTCCACATGCATGACCGCGTTGTGCAGGGCGGGGTCAAAGGGTTTTCCCAGGGCGTCGATCTCGGTGATGCCCAGCTTCTCCAGCACGGACTTGAGCTGGTTCATGGTCATCTCCACACCCTTCTTATAGGCCTCGTCGGCGGTCTCCTGCTTCAGGGCCCGCTCCAGATTGTCGTACACCGGAAGGAAGGCCACCGCTGCGTCCGCCTTGGCGTCATTCCAAATGGACTCCTTCTCCTTGGCGGTGCGCCGGCGGTAGTTGTCGTACTCCGCGGCCAGACGGAGGAATTTGTCCTCCTGCTGTGCCACCTGATTTTTCAGGGACTCCAGCTCGGCCAGCAGGGGATCGGGGGTCTCCGCTTCACTCTGCGGGGCCTGGGTCTCCTGGGAAACCGTCTCCTCCGGAGTGATCTCCGGCTGCTCCTGGAGCTCGGAGGCGGCCTGCTTCACAGCCTCCTCCGGCTTTTTATCTTTCTTGCTCATAAACTAGCTCGTGCCTCCTATTCCTTGTCCTGTCCGCCGCCGTCCCCGTCTCCGGGGGGAAGTTCACCCTTGCCGAACATCCGGGTCAGGCTGTCGGCGAAGTAGGACAGGCGGGCCGTTACTTTGGCATAATCCATCCGGGTGGGCCCGACCACCCCGATGACGCCCCGCATATTATCTCCAATGTCATAGCTGGCCATGACCACGCTGGTATCCTTCAGGGCCTCGCTCACATTCTCCGGCCCGATGAGGATATTCATGTTCTGTCCCTCCTGGAGGGTAACCGGCAGCCGGGAGGACTCGTGATCCTCCGCCAGATAGTTCATCAGAGGCTTGGCCTTGTCCAGGCTCTTGTACTCCGGATGTTCCAGCAGGTGGGTAATGCCCGTGGTGTGGATGTTCTGGCTGCGCTGTTCCTCCAGCACCTCCATGGCGAACTGGACCACCAGGGAGATGAGCTGAAAGGCGCCGGGAGCGGAGCGGGCCTCCATCTTGTCCAGCGTCTCCTCCATCTCCTCCAGGGTCAGGCCCACAAAGCCGTTGTTCAGCACCGTGGACAGCATCTGCAGCTGAGGTTCGGACACCTGGTCAGGCATACGGATCAGCTTGTTCTTCACCACGCTGTTGTCCGTCATCACCACGGCGATAAAGGCGTTGTCCTCTACCATCAGCAGGTCGTACCGCTTCACCGTCACCCGCTTCTTGGGGGCGGCGGCGGTGAAGACGGGGTAGTCGCTGATCTGGGAGAGAACCTTGCCCGCCCGGTCGATGACCCGGTCCAGCTCCTCCATCTTCACGTTCAGCGCGTCGTTGATGCGCTGGGTCTCCTGCATGGTCAGCCGGTGCTCGCCCATGAGCTCGTTGACGTACAGCCGGTAGCCCAGAGGGGAGGGAATCCGGCCGGCCGAGGTGTGGGGCTGTTCCAGATAGCCCATCTCGGTCAAGTCGGCCATCTCATTTCGGATGGTGGCGGAGGAGATGTCCAGCCCGGCCTGCTCGGCCACGGCTTTGGACCCCACCGGCTCGGCGGTGGCGATATAGATCTCCACGATGGCCCGCAGAATCCTCTTTTTCCGGTTGGTCAGCTCCATGCCCTCACCTCCTGATTGATTTGAATGTTTTAGCACTCATTATCCTCGAGTGCTAAATATAATGTACCACCCGCCCTAAGGAATGTCAATAGGCACTTTATGAATTTATTTTAAACAAATAAATCGGACCTGCTGCGGCATTCCTTTCGCACAGTTTTGACGATATTGCTAATTTTTCTCCGGCAGTTATCATCGGATTCTCACCTGTTTCGGAACCGGCGCCGGACCGGCCCTGGAGCTTTTTCCCGCCTCTCTATAAAAATTATCCCGCTCCCCCTTGACAAGCCGGTGATCCTGTCTATAATATGAAGTATACTTCACATGAAGCCAACTTCATATTCAATGGAACAAGAGAGGTGGGATGCGGCTTGAAGACCCGGGTGAAGGAGCTTCGGACGGCGGCCGGCATGACCCAGCAGCAGCTGGCCGATCTGGTCCACGTCTCCTCCCGCACCATCATTTCACTGGAAAAGGAGCAGTACAGCCCCTCCCTCATGCTGGCCTACCGCCTGGCGCTGGTGTTTGGGGTGGCGGTGGAGGACCTGTGCTGCCTGGAGGAAAACCTGAAACTGGAGGATCAGAAGTATGAAGATCTATCATAAGAAGAACTTTGCCGCGGGGCTGTTCTTTACCCTGATGGGCGTGGCTTTTATTGTGCTCTTTCTGGTGAGGGGGAACATTGAGCCCAAGTCGGTGGTGTTTTGTGTGCTCAGTCTGCTTCTCGGCCCCGGGCTGCTGCTGCGCAGCTTTGACAAGCGCCTCTCCTTCCAGGACAGAGTGGATGAGCTGGACGAGCGGAACATTCTGGTGAAGCTGCGCACCAAGAGCACCGCCTTCTCCATCGTCCAGTACACGCTGCTGGGGGTATGCGCTCTGTGCGCCGTGGGAGCTATCACCTACCAGCGCAACCCGGAGGGACAGCTGGTGCTGGGCGGCATGCTGATCGTGTCCGGGGTGGTCTGGTTCATCTCCCTGCTGGCGGAGCTGTTTTGCGGACTGCACTATGAGAAAAAGCTGTAACCCCATCCATATCCAAAAAATATAAATTGAGTGAGGTGTCTCCTATGTCTCGAACAAGACGAACCGAACAGCGCACCCTTCAAGATCTGGGGCTCATCCGGGACGAGCGGGACCGGGAGCTGGAACGGGCCGCCCGTGGCCGGTCCTGCTCTGTCCTGGTCACCGTCTCCCTGCTGATGGCGGCGGCCTGTCTGCTCCAGGGGGACTCCGCCTGGGCCCCTCTGCTGGCCCTCACCCCTCTGAGCTGGGCCGTCCAGCACTTCTCCCGGTTCGCGGCGGACGGCAAGCGCCTGTACCTGGTCCTGGCCCTGCCGTCCGGGGCGGCCGCCCTGGCCCTGCTGGGCTGGTATCTGATCCAGGGGCAGGAGGGCGGCCTGTTCTCCATCGGCCGTCTGATCGGCTTCGCCGTGCTGTCCTGCCTGCTCATCTCCCTGGCGGGGCTGGTATTTCTGGCGCTGTTCCTGGCATTCCTATTTGTAAAAGGAAGGTGGAGCCGCATGAACGAGGACAAGTGGGAGCGCTACTTCCAGTCCATCTCCACCCTGGGCCTGCTGGTGCGGCTGGGCGGACTGCTGTCCCTGGCCATGGTGCTGGTGTCCATCCTCAGCGTCCCTCTGTTTCAGCTTCTGGGCTTTCCCGCCCCGGAGCGGCTGGCCCTGGTGCTGCTGGCCGCGGGCCTGACCTATACCCTGGGTAAGCTCAACCGGGATCGGGAGAAGCTGCTGCGGAAACTTCTGAAGCTGAAACCGGCGGCGTGACCGCTTACCTCCTCTAAAATACATGCCGCCCATCCTCTGCTGAAACAGAGGATGGGCGGCTACGCGCTACAGCCCCGGCCTCAGCCGCTCCGCCGCAATTTGGATTTGTTCTCGGGTGGGCGTCCGGTAGAATTTGATTTCCACGATGCGCTTCTCCCAGCAGACCAGATAGGTATCGTCCAGAACCCCGTCCCTCCAGGAAACCTGATAGACCTCCTCCGCCTCCCAGGGGGCGGGGTCCACCGGTATCAGGTACTTCTCCAGAACTTCGTCCTGGTTGTCGCGGATGAACCCATCCTTAACAAAATCGTAGAGGAACGGGACCTTCACGTCAGTGATCTCATAGCGGAGCTCATATCCCTGGATCTCCTCAGTAAACAGCAGGTCCTGCCGGTAGTCCCCATAGGCCAGAAGGGGGCTCTTCTGGAGCCGGGCCTCCTTGGACCAGCGGGCGTCCACCTGGACCAGGTCCTCCACCTCCAGGGGGAGGGGGTCGTCGTAGATGTCCATGGTCAGCCCGTCCCAATCATACTGTCCCACCGGCTGGCTCTCCTCCCCCAGGGGGAGCCAGCCCCGGAGGCTGGCCGCCACGATCACGCCTGTCCCCGCGATGACCAGGACAAAAATGGCGGCGCAGGTCACCGCCAGGTTGACCCAGCGGGAGACGCCCCGGCGTTTCAACGCCCCCAGCATCCAGCGGGCCAAGAGGATAGGGAGTGACGTGACCACGGCTGCGGAGAGCAGGAACAAGAGCCCGCCGCTGCTGGCTGAGAAGGAGAGCAGCAGGAATACGGTTGCCAGGCCCACCGCCGACCAGGAGAGCCAGGGGTGGGACCGGACCGGCAGAAAGACGCCGTGTTCCGCCGCCTCCTTGGCCCGCCGCCCCCAGCGGAAGTAGATAACCAGCTCATAGATTGTCATCAGCAGGAGCATCAGCCAGAGGGGGATGGTAAAGAGCCGGCTGGTGTCGGAGAGGTAGTCCGCCGGGTCCCGCCACAGCTGGGACAGCTGCAGGTACAGGGACCAGAGGACCAAAAGGGCTATGGCCAGCTGGCCCGCCAGCACCTTTTTCCGCATGGTCCGGTGGATGTTGTCCACCTGGGGTACCGGGTCGGTGTCGATGGGGACGGCGTCCTCCCGGTCGGTGCAGAAGATCTGCATGGCGTCCCACCGCAGCACCAGCCGCCACCCGTCCTGGGCGCACAGCTCCTCTCTCTCCAACTGCTTCTCGCTGGGTTTGGGGTCAAACTCCGAGGCCCCGGGGAAATAGGTCACGGCGAATCGGAGCTTCTGCGGCGGGATTTTCGTATAGGTCCAGAACAGATTGCCCGCCTTTTGAAGCATCCAGCCCCGGGCAGCCATCTGTTCCAGCTTCCGCTGGATGGCTTCTGGGTCGTAAAAGGAAACATTGACCAAAGTCCGCTTCACGGCGCTCATAGAGGCTCCTCCTTTCCAAGCAGGTGCTCATAGTCGGCGGCCTGGGACCGGATGCGCCGGTACTCCCGGTCCAGCATCTGCCGCCCCTTCTCTGTGATGATGTAGCTGCGCCGGCGGCCCTCCGCACGGACCTCCTGGATCATCCCCTCGGCGGTAAACTGCTCCAGCAGGTCGTAGAGGGTCCCCGAGCCGATGCTCACCCTGTCCGCCGTCAGGGTGCGGACCATCTCCAGAATCTCCACCCCCCGGCGCTCCTGGTGCAGGCAGAGCAGTATGTAAAACATCTGCTCGGTAAGGGTCTTGAACCGCTCTCTTGGCATCTCCACACCTCCATTTCTCGATCATCGAGTTTCTGTAATTTTATTTTAGCTCGAATATCGAGAAAGTCAAGAACATCTTTTCTTCTCTCCCCCCTTTTGTGCGCCCTGGGCCGCTCTTATAATTTGAGATTTCTCTTTCTTTTGATTGAAAGAAGTGTTATGATAAAGATGTAGAAAAGTCTGTTCCCCTGGAACAGAAGGAGGAACGCACATGTTCAATACCATCGGATTCATCGGCACCGGCACCATGGGCTCCGCCGTGGCCCGGGCCGTAGTCAAGGGGGCCCCAGGGGCCTCCATTCTGCTCTCCAACCGCACCCCAGCCAAGGCGGAGGCCCTGGCAAAGGGTCTGGGAGTTCAGGCCTCCGACAACGAGACGGTGGCCCGCACCTGTTCGCTGATTTTCTTGGGGGTGAAACCCCAGATGATGGGAAACGTGCTGGAGAGTCTCTCCCCCATTCTGGCCGCCCGGAGCGACCGCTTCGTGCTGGCCTCCATGGCCGCCGGTCTGGACGCCCAGCGCATCCAGGCTATGGCCGGGGATAAGTACCCGGTGATCTGTTTTATGCCCAACACCCCGGTGGCGGTGGGGGCCGGTGTGGTCCAGTACTACGGGCTGGACGCCACAGAGGAGGAACTGGACGCCTTCCAGGCCCTGCTCTCCCCCGCGGGTCTGGTGGACCGGGTCAACCCGGACCGGCTGAACGCCGCCAGCGCTGTGTCCGGCTGCGGCCCCGCCTTCTGCGCCATCTTCATTGAGGCCATTGCCGACGGTGGAGTGGCCTGCGGCCTGCCCCGGGACAAAGCCCTGGCCTACGCGGCCCAGATGGTGGAGGGCACCGCCAAGCTGATGCTGGAGCAGCACGCCCACCCCGGCACGCTGAAAGACGGGGTCTGCTCCCCCGGCGGCACCACCATCCAGGGGGTGCGCACGCTGGAGGACCGGGGATTCCGCTCCGCGGTCATAGAGGCGGTCATCGCCGCCTACGATAAGACCGTCGCCATGGGCAACTGAGACATATCCCTGCATACACTGCCTGAAAGGGGTTTTCTGTGATGAGAATTGTGGTAAAAGTCGGCACCTCCACCCTGGCCCACTCCACCGGGCGCATGAACATCCGCCATGTGGAGGACCTGGTGAAGGTCCTCAGCGACCTGAAAAACGCGGGACACGAGATGATCCTGGTGTCCTCCGGCGCCATCGGCATGGGGGTGGGCAAGCTGAACCTGCCCGGCAAGCCCAGCGACATGCCCACCAAACAGGCCGCCGCCGCCGTGGGCCAGTGCGAGCTCATGTACACCTACGACCGGCTGTTTTTACAGTATAACCACACGGTGGCTCAGATCCTCCTCACCGGAGAGGACGTGGAGCACTCCGAGCGCCGGGAGAACTTTGAGAACACCATGGAGCGCCTGCTGGAGCTGGGCTCCCTGCCCATCATCAACGAGAACGACACCGTGGCCACCGCTGAGATCAAGGTGGGCGACAACGACACTCTGGGGGCCATTGTGGCCCGGTGCGTCAAGGCCGATCTGCTGGTCCTGCTCAGCGACATCGAGGGCCTGTACACCGCCGACCCCCGGAAGGACCCCAGCGCCAAGCTGATCCCCGTGGTGGAGGAGGTCACCCCCGAGATCGAGGCTCTGGCCGGCGGCGTGGGCTCCGGCCTGGCCACCGGAGGGATGGCCACCAAGCTCCGGGCCGCCAAGATGGTGGCCGAAGTGGGCTGCGACATGATCATCACCAACGGGGAACACCCCGAGGTCCTCTACGACATCGCCGAGGGGAAGGCTGTGGGGACACGGTTTATTGGAAAGAAGTAATTTATTTATGTGGGGGGGGATTTCGCCGCCCCGGCGGCGGGCAGGGTTCCGCCCTGCGGGGCGGGTTTCTTTCCCAACGATGGGAAAGAAACCAAAGGATCGCCGGGGACGCGGCCGATGGACTACGGCTCCGCTCCGCTTCGCCTAGGTCCATAGGACCGCTTTCCCCGGACCCCATTACGGGGGACGCCCTACTGGTAAGTAGTACATCATCTCCGGCGCGCAAAAATGGAGTGGCTGGTCTGAATCCCCGCCGGGCCACTGGGCCCTGGGTTTGCAAAAATTGTTGCCGGTGCGGTTCCACAACTGCGCCTGCTGTTTCCGAACCAACAGTACCGGCGCAGAATACGCCGTAGAGGCGACCCTTGCGGTCGCCCAAAAACCTTCCCCTTTAGGGGAAGGTGGCTGGCCAAAGGCCAGACGGATGAGGGAGCAGCTTTCCAACCTGCTGATGTGGACGTAATCTCTTTGTAGGGGAGGCCCTTGGGCCTCCCGCCAGGATTTACACCGAGAGCGTTGGCTGGGAAACCCAGGCGCAGTCTGAAAACCGCAGTAAAATCAAATTTTGTACACCCAGGGCCCCAGTGGGCCCGGATTCAAACGCACCCAAGCACTCCTGATTTTGCGCGCCGGAAATATTTTGCCTACTTCAAGGGGTAACCCCCGTAAATGGGGGTCCGGGGAAAGGTGACTATGAGCACGAAGTGCTCATCTGGAGCCGTCCCCGGGGGCGTTTTGCCTACTTTGCCGCCATGGGCAAAGTAGGTCGCCGCCCGCAGGCGGCGAAATCCCCTATGAAGCGCAGCCCACTGCGAAGCGGGCACCGAGTCGTGGCCCAGGCCAGCTTCTTTGACCCTGCTGGGCAATTCATCTTCTCGCACCCTACGGAGAAACCGCCCCCGCTTTCCGTCTGCCATTCGGCAGACCCGCCTGCTTCAAGAGCCGGAGCACAAAATAAAATGGAGAGGACCGCCCGCAGGGGGCAGTCCTCTCTATTTTCATTTTATAGCCAAATTATTTGACATCGGGGTGGAACTGCTTACAGGTGCACTTCTTCAAGGCGCGGGCGTTTTCTGCGGAAAACGCGGCGCTTCGCGCCAGGCCGCGCCTTCCGGGGGACACTAGTTCCCCCCGGAGGCCCCCCTCAACTCGACCAGGGGACGGGAGATTTTTACTTCACATCCGGGTGGAACTGCTTACAGGTGCATTTTTTCCACTTCAGGCCGGAACCGCAGGGGCAGGGGTCGTTGCGGCCGATCTTGATGACCTTCCGCTGGGGCCGCTGCTGAACGGTGCCGTCGCCGGCGCCGGACTCGCCGGTGACCTTGGCCACCCGCTCCCGCTTGACCTCCTGGTTCTGGCGCAGGCGCACCAGGAACAGGCGGCGGAGGGTCTCCTCCTGGATGGCGGCGATCATCTGCTCGAACATCTCGTAGCCTTCCTTTTTGTAGGCCACCACCGGGTCGGTCTGGGCATAGCCCCGCAGGCCGATGCCCTGCTTCAGGTCGTTCATGGCGTCGATCTGGTCCATCCAGTACTCGTCCACCACCCGGAGCATGAGCACCCGCTCCAGCTCCCGCATGAGGGGGGAGCCGAACTCCTGCTCCCGGGCGGCATAGACCTCCTTGGCCTTACCCACCACCAGCTCCACCAGCCCGTCCTCGTCGTACTGCTGCAGCTCCTCGTCGGTGAGCTCCAGCTCGCCGGGCTTCAGGAACATGTTCCGGAACTGGGCGGTGGCCTCCCGGAAGTCCTCGGCGGTCATGTGCTTTTGCTCGCCCATGTGGCCCCGGATAGCGTTTTCCACTGTGTTGTGGAGCATGTTCTGGATGGACTCCTGCAGGTCCTCCCCGTCCAGCACCTTCCGGCGCTCCTTGTAGATGACCTCACGCTGGGTGTTCATCACGTCGTCGTACTGGAGCACGTTCTTACGGGTCTGGAAGTTCCGGGACTCCACCTGCTTCTGGGCGTTCTCAATGGCGTTGGTGAGCATCTTCTGCTCGATGGGGGTGTCCTCGTCCACGCCCAGCTTCTCCATCATGCCCATCACCCGCTCAGAGCCGAACAGGCGCATGATGTCGTCCTCCAGGGACAGGTAGAAGCGGCTCTCGCCCGGGTCGCCCTGACGGCCGGCACGGCCGCGGAGCTGGTTGTCGATGCGGCGGGACTCGTGGCGCTCGGTGCCCAGGATGAACAGGCCGCCCACCTCACGGACCTTGTCCGCCTCCGCCTTGATGGACTCCTTGTACTTGGCCTCCGCGTCGGCGTACTGCTTCCGGGCGTCCAGGATCTCCTGGTTGTCGGTGTCGGCGTAGCCGGTGGCCTCGGCGATGAGCTCGTCGCTCATCCCCGCCTTCCGCAGATCGGCCTTGGCCAGATACTCCGCGTTGCCGCCCAGCATGATGTCGGTGCCGCGGCCGGCCATGTTGGTGGCCACGGTGACGGCCCCCATCTTGCCGGCCTGGGCCACGATCTCCGCTTCCTTCTCGTGGTTCTTGGCGTTCAGGACGTTGTGCTTGATGCCCCGCTTTTTCAGCATGTCGGAGAGCTGCTCCGACTTCTCGATGGACACGGTGCCCACCAGCACGGGCTGGCCCTTCTCGTGGCACTCGGCGATCTGGTTGACCACCGCCCGGAGCTTGCCGGCCTCGGTCTTGTACACCACGTCGTGGTGGTCCACGCGCTGGACGGGCTTGTTGGTGGGGATCTCCACGATGTCCAGCTCGTAGATGGTGCCGAACTCCTCCTCCTCGGTCATGGCGGTGCCCGTCATGCCGGAGAGCTTGTCGTACAGGCGGAAGTAGTTCTGGAAGGTGATGGTGGCCAGGGTCTTGGACTCGTTGGCCACCTCCACGTGCTCCTTGGCCTCGATGGCCTGGTGGAGGCCCTCGTTATACCGGCGGCCGAACATGAGGCGGCCGGTGAACTCGTCCACGATGATGACCTGTCCGTCCTTCACCACATAGTCGATGTCCTTTTTCATCACCCCGTGGGCCTTGATGGCCTGGTTGATGTGGTGGGAGAGGGTGGTGTTCTCCGGGTCGGCCAGGTTCTCGATATTGAAGGCCTGCTCGGCCTTGGCGATGCCCCGGGCGGTGAGGGTGGCGGTGCGGGCCTTCTCGTCCACGATGTAGTCCGCGTCGATGTCCGGGTCCTCCTCCTCCTTGGCGTCCACCTTGGCGATGCGCTGGCACTTCAGGCGGGAGACAAACTGGTCCACCAGGGTGTAGAGCTGGGTGGACTTCTCACCCTGGCCGGAGATGATCAAGGGGGTGCGGGCCTCGTCGATGAGGATGGAGTCCACCTCGTCCACGATGGCGAAGGAGTGGCCCCGCTGGACCAGCTCCTGGGCGTAGATGGCCATGTTGTCCCGCAGGTAGTCAAAGCCGAACTCGTTGTTGGTGCCGTAGGTGATGTCGGCGGCGTAGGCGTCCTTCTTGGCCTGTCCCATCACCCCGTGGATGACCAGGCCTACGGTGAGGCCCATGAAGCGGTACACCTTGCCCATCCACTCGCTGTCGCGCTTGGCCAGGTAGTCGTTGACGGTGACGATGTGCACGCCCTTGCCCGACAGGGCGTTCAGGTAGGCGGGCAGGGTGGCCACCAGGGTCTTGCCTTCGCCGGTTTTCATCTCGGCGATGCGGCCCTGGTGCAGGATGATGCCGCCGATGATCTGCACCGGGTAGGGGCGCATGCCCAGCACCCGCCAGTCGGCCTCCCGGCAGGCGGCGAAAGCCTCGGGCAGGATGTCGTCCAGGGTCTCGCCCTTCTGGAGGCGCTCTTTGAATTCACCGGTCTTGGCCTGGAGCTCGTGGTCGCTGAGGGCCTTGTACTCCTCCTCCAGAGCCAGGACCTTGTCCACCAGAGGCATGATGGCCTTGACCTCCCGCTGGGAGCTGGTGCCGAAGATCTTTTTGAATACGTTCATATCGCGATACACCTCAATGCTGATGCTGATTTGTCCAATATATCGGGGGAAAACGGCGCTTCCGCGCACGATCATCTTAGTATACCACATCCCACTGGGAGAAAAAAGAGCAAATTGTAAACTTTCCCCCACACAATTTCCAATTTTCCAGGGGGGAACCCCAGGTTTTCCACCACAGATGTATAAATGTTCGCCGGGGGTTGACAAAATCTGCCCGCTGTGGTACCGTATCAGGGACAAGTGAACCGAACAAAGGAAGCGCGCAGGAAAACAGCAGGGCGGCAGCCCGCTTGCCGAAGGAGTAACACTCTCAGGCGTTCCGCCGGGAACGAGGACTGTGCGTGGATGTGACTCTGGAGAAGCTCGACGATTTCGGGTGCCGAAGGTGCAACGCGGTCCTGGGTACAGGCCGCCAATCTCTCAGGCAAAAGGACAGAGACGAGGAAGCAAAGCGCCCCTGTGCGCGTCTTTGACGCAGGCGGGCGTGTGTTTTTTCGCCCAACGACCGGACCGCGGAGCCATCCGCGGTCCGTTTTTTGTCCGGGGAAGGAAAAGGAGAAGAGAGATATGGACATGAACCAGTTGGCCGATCAGGTCAGCAATCTGGCAGGCTTTGTGTGGAACGGTCTGCTGCTCTACCTGCTGGTGGGCACCGGCATTATTTTCACCATCCGCACCCGTTTCATTCAGGTGCGCAAGTTCGGAACCGGCTTTAAGCGCCTGTTCGGCAGCTTCAGCCTCAACGGGGAGAAGGCGGGCAAGGAGGGCATGAGCTCCTTCCAGGCCGTGGCCACCTCCATCGCAGCCCAGGTGGGCACCGGCAATATCACCGGCTGCGCCACCGCCATGATCTCCGGCGGACCGGGGGCCATCTTCTGGATGTGGGTGGCCGCCTTCTTCGGCATGGCCACCATCTACGGCGAGGCCTGCCTGGCCCAGAAGTACAAGACCACCGACGAGACCGGCCATGTGATCGGCGGCCCGGTGTACTACATCCGGCAGGCCTTCAAGGGGACCTTCGGCAAGATCCTGGCGGGCTTCTTCGCCCTGGCCATCATCTTCGCCCTGGGCTTCACCGGCAACATGGTCCAGTCCAACGCCATCAGCAACGCCTTCCGGGAGGCCCTGAACGTGCCCACCTGGATCGTGGGCGTGATTCTGGCCCTGGTGGCCGCCTTCATTTTCCTGGGCGGCGTCACCCGCATCGCCTCGGTCACCGAGAAGCTGGTGCCCATCATGGCCGCCTTCTATCTGGTGGGCGGCCTGGTCCTCCTCATCGCCAACATCACCGCCCTGCCCAACGCCCTGCGGATGATCGTGGTAGGCGCCTTTGATCCCCAGGCCATTGTGGGCGGCGCCGCCGGAATCGGCGTGCGGGAGGCCATGCGCTTCGGCGTGGCCCGGGGCCTGTTCTCCAACGAGGCGGGCATGGGCTCCACCCCCCACGCCCACGCCATGGCCAAGGTAGAGAAACCCCAGGATCAGGGCATTGTGGCTATGATCTGCGTATTCATCGACACCTTCATCGTCCTCACCATGACCGCCCTGGTGATGCTCACCAGCGGCTCCCTGAATGTGAACAACATGGCGGAGAATCCCGCCGCCGAGAACATGGCCCAGGTGGCCTTCACCACCGTGTTCCAGGGCTTCGGCAACCTGTATGTGGCCATCTGCCTGCTGTTCTTCGCCTTCTCCACCGTCATCGGCTGGTACTTCTTCGGCGCTCAGAACGTGAAGTACCTGTTCGGCGTCAAGGCGGTGAAGGTGTACGCCTGCATCGCGGTGGTGTGCGTGGCCCTGGGCTCCATGCTGGAGGCCCCCCTGGTGTGGAACCTGTCCGACCTGTTCAACGCCCTGATGGTGTTCCCCAACCTGATCGCCCTGCTGGCCCTGTCCGGCGTGGTGGCCAAGATGGCCCGGGAGGACGACCACGACCTGCGGCGGTGACGCCCCGGCATTTTCTGAACACCCCAACAGTAACAGTAGCGGCCCCGCCGGCTGAGCCGGCGGGGCCGCTCAGCTTGTCAAAAAAATGCTGTTGAGTAGAACTCGCCTCAGTTTTGGCGGGGGAGCTCGAGGGGGCGGCAGCCCGCCTCGAGTGGGAT
>OOBN01001408.1_pt1 | contig 17518 bp, 11 predicted proteins | sample 1671091 | NCBI WGS metagenome assembly OOBN01 (sample SAMN06348121, study PRJEB24527) | human gut metagenome | biome: human gut; feature: ankylosing spondylitis patient; material: feces | host: Homo sapiens | place: China | collected 2015-10 | reverse complement strand
AGAACCACCGCATGGGGCTGTTCGACATGATCCTGCTGAAGGACAACCACATCGACTTCGCCGGCGGCATCCGCCCCGCGATCGAAGGCGTGCGCCGATACCTCGCGGCCAAAGGCAAGACGATCCCCATCGAGTGCGAGGTCCGCACGCTGGAAGACATCGACGAGGTGTTCGCGGCGGGCGGCGTCGACCGCATCATGTTCGACAACTTCACCCCCGAAATGACCCGCCGGGCGGTCGAGAAGGTCGCCGGACGCTGCGAGACCGAATCGAGCGGCGGCATCACGCTCGACACAATGCGCGACTATGCCGAGTGCGGCGTCGACTTCATCTCGGTGGGCGCGTTGACGCACCAGATCAAGTCGCTCGACATGTCGCTGAAAGCCTGCGAATAGAGGATGAAACGCCTGCTCCATACGCCGCTGGCGCTGCTCGTGTGGCGCATCGCACTGCTCTACGCGGCGCTGATGCTCTGCCGCGCGGCGTTCTGGGTCTACAACGCCGCCCTGCTCGGTCCGCCGGAGTGGAGCGAACTGGGGCAGCTCGTGGCCGGGTCGCTGAAATTCGACACCGCGTCGGTCGTCTATGCCGACGGCGTGTTCATCCTGCTGTCGCTCCTGCCCCTGCACCTGCGCGAACGGCGCTGGTACCGGGGCATGCTGTTCTGGTATTACGTGATCGTCAACGCCGTGCTGATCGCAGCCGCGAACCTCGCCGACACGGTCTATTTCCGCTACACGCAGAAGCGTTTCACGGCCGACGAAATTTTCTTCGCCGACAACGACAACTCGTTGCAGCTGGCCGGAAAGTTCATGGCCGAAAACTGGTATCTCGTGCTGCTGTGGGCGGGACTCGTGGCGTTGCTGGCGTGGGGTTACCGCCGCCGGACGCGCGAGGAGAGCCTTTTGAGACGCGGCTGGGCCTACTATGCCGGCGGCACGGTCGTCTTCGCCCTCGCGGCGGGGCTGAGCGTCGCCGGGATGCGCGGCGGCATGACCCGCATGACCCGTCCGATCACGCTGTCGAACGCCATGCTCTACACGGCGGACAGCGGCAAAGCCAATCTGATTTTAAGCAACCCGTTCTGCATCCTGCGCACTATCGGCAACGCGGGAAGCGTCAAATACAGGAAATATTTCACCCCGGAGGAATTGCCCCAGCGCTTCACGCCCGTGCACCAGCCCGCCGACAGCGCGGCAGTCGATCTCACGGGCCGCAACGTGATGATTTTCATCATGGAGAGCATGTCGGCCGAGCACTCCGCGTTCCTCCATCCGGAACTCTACGCCGACCTCCCGGAAAAAGGCTTCACGCCGTTCCTCGATTCATTGATGCGCAACGGTCTGACATTCAAACGGATGTACGCCAACGGCTCGCGTTCGATCCAGGCCATGCCCTCGGTGCTGGGAAGCATCCCCTCGTTCCGCACGCCGTTCGTACTGATGCCCCAATCGTTGGGTGAGAGCCGCCAGCTGCCCGCCATGCTGGCGGACAAAGGCTATGCGACGGCCTTCTTCTGCGGCTCGGAACGCGGCTCGATGGGCTTCGGGGCTCGTAAGCCGCGAGGACTACGAGGCGAAGCACGGCACGGGGGATTTCGACGGCTACTGGGGCATCTGGGACGAAGAGTTCCTGCAATTCACGGGCGAGGAGCTGACGGCGATGCCCGAACCCTTCTTCGCCGCGCTGTTCACCCTCTCGTCGCACCACCCGTTCGTCGTACCCGAAAAGTACGCCGCGACGCTGCCCGAGGGCTACACCCGGATTCACAAGGGCGTCGCCTACGACGACCGGGTGTTCCGCCTCTTCTTCCAGCGCTTCGGCGGCGAGGAGTGGTTCCGCCGCACGATCTTCGTCTTCGTGGCCGACCACGTGTCATCGGAGAAATTCGCGGAGGAGACGCGCTCCTACCCGGGCAACATGCACGTCATCGGCTTCATCTACACCCCCGACGGCGCCCTGCGGGGCGAGGTCGGCGAGATCACGCAGCAACTGGACATCATGCCCACCCTGCTGGGGCTCACGGGCAACCGGAAGCCTTATTTCGCATTCGGGCGCGACGTGCTGAACGAACCGCAGCGGCCCCGCTGGTCGGTCAGCTACGACGGACGGTTCCGCGCGCTGACCGGCGAAGGCGCAATCGTGCTCGACGATTCGGACATGGATGTGCAGGAATGCCCGGCCACCCCGGCCGCCGACAGTCTGGCACAGAATTTCCGGGCGCTGGTCCAGCAGTATTACACCCATATCGAGAAAAAGAGCTATACGGCAAATGATTGAATTCAAACCCGTGCGCCTCGAAGACCGGGCGGTCATCGAGCGTTATACCATGCCCTCGGGCATCTGCAACTGCGACCTCGCCTTCGCCAACATGTACTGCTGGCAGGCGGTGTTCCACAGCGCGTGGGCCGAGATCGGCGGATTCCTGGTGATCCGCTTCCAGATCGACGGCGGCGAGCGCATCGGTTACATGCAGCCCGTCGGCGAGGGCGACTTCGGCCCGATCCTCCCCCTCCTGCGCGAAGACGCCCACGCCCACGGACAGCGGCTGCGGATCATCGGCCTGACGGACGAAGGCCGCGACACGATCCGCCGGATCGTTCCCTGCCATTTCGCGTTCGAGTCGGACCGCGCGCTGGAGGATTACGTCTACAACGCCGACGATCTTCGCAACCTTGCCGGACGCCGCTATCAGCCCAAGCGCAACCACATCAACCGCTTCACGGCCGAATATCCCGACTACTGCTACGAAGAGCTGACGCCCGACCGCTTCGGGGAGTGCATGGCCCTCGAGCGTGAATGGCGCAAGGCCCACGAAGGTCACACCTCGGAGCTGTGCGCCGAGCAGCGGGCCATGCAGCGGGCCTTCGAACATTTCGAAGAACTGGGGCTGATCGGCGGTTGCATCTACGTCGGCGACCGCCTCGCGGCCTTCACCTACGGCTCGGCGGTCAACGACCACACCTTCGACACCCATGTAGAGAAGGCCGACACGGAGTTCGACGGCGCTTTCACGATCATCAACAAACTCTTCGCACAGCACCTCCCCGAACGTTTCACGCTGATCAACCGTGAGGAGGACCTCGGGCTGGACGGACTGCGGCAGGCCAAACTCTCCTACCACCCGGCGTTCCTCCAGCACAAATTCGCGGCGATCTGCATGCACCCCGACGAAGTGGCCTGCAAAGAGCTTTGGATGAAGGCCTTCGGCGACGACGAGCAGTTCGCCGACTCGTTCATCATGCGCTATTACTCCCGCCGCCGGATGCTGACGGCCGAGGCCGAAGGCCGCATGGCGGCGATGCTCCACCTCCTGCCGTTCCGGACGGAGCTGGGCCGCACGACCTATATTTATGGCGTAGCGACGGACCCGGCGTTCCGGGGACGCGGACTGGCTTCGCAGTTGATGCGCAAAGCGATGCGGCTCATCGCGGAGCGCGGCGACGATGCGGCGTTCCTCATCCCGACGCCCGGCAAGGAGTGGCTCCGGGAATTTTACGGACGCTTCGGGTTCGCTGGCGACGTTCCGGCGAGGTTCGTTTCCGCAGACCGCTTCGACTTCGGCACGGGCGACGCGGCCGCCGACCGGGCGATGGTCTGGCGGCGCGACTCCTCGGTTCCGCTCCCCGAACAGCTCACCGCCTCCTGGCATTCATAGCCTCCGGAACTCACCTCCGCGAGCGTCTTTTCGGCCTGCGCCGGAATCCGTCCGCCACACTGCCGCTCCCGGCGCAGGCGACAGCCCGCCCCGAGCGGCCGGGACCGGTTCCGACAACACCTCCGGTTCCGCCACGCCGTTTTCCGAACTGCCGTCGCCGAAAAACAGACGCCCGACAGTTTCGCTTCACAACCATTCCACAAATCAAGGGCAACGAAAAAGAAATGAAAGGGAAATGGCAAATCTACCAAACGAAACACGACTAAAAATTAAAATTTTTTATTTGCAAAAAAAAATCATCCGATTTTGTTTTTTAATAAAATAAGTTTAATTTTGAAATGTATTCGAAACACAATCGAAACACAAACAAGTTATATTTGAAAAGTTTTTCAGACAGAAGCGACACGGTAAACAGATGGTTACCATATATATAACGGAAGATGCGAAGGCCGGCAGGGCCGCAAACGGAGACTTCGGGACGGAGTCCCCGACCGGGTCTTTCCGGGCCTTCGAGGTGTCCAAACAACCGGATTTACAAAACGCGGACAAATAAAAAAATTATAATCGAAGAACTTAAAATGAAAAACGTATTAAAGTATCTGTTACTGGCACTCATCGCCGTCTCGCAACTCTTCGCCTGCGGCGGCAGCGATGACGAAAAGGCCCCCGCGGATAATTTCGACGTGCAATTCACGGTTCCGGGGTCGGTAGACGTCACCGAAGGCGGCGAGTGCACTTTCGCCGTAAGTGGGGGGGGGAAATCGCCCCTGACCACAGACACATTCATTCTTGAGTCGGACGCAGGCATCTCCTACGTCTGCCCCATCGTCAACACCTCTTCCGACAGTTTCACCGTACGCCTGGCCGACGGGTGTGAAACGGGTTACTACAAAGTCTTCGTCAAAAGAGACGCGCGCAAAAAATCGTTCGGAAGAATCTACATCAACATCGTCGAAGACATAGATTTCAAACCGGATGCAGGCACCACGGTCTACGGGATCGTGTCGTCGGCCGGCGTCGGCGTGGAGAACGTCGTGGTCTCCGACGGCGCGGAGGTGACCGTCACGAACGAGAAGGGCATCTACCAGCTCAAATCGGCCAAAAAGTGGGGATATGTCTTCATCTCCGTCCCGAGCGGCTACGAAGTTCCGTCCGTCGGGGTGCTCCCGCAGTTCCACCGCGCGCTCAAAAACAGCGCCGACGTCGTCGAACGGGCCGACTTCAAGCTCGAAAAGGTCGACGGACAGGACTCCTACAAGATCTTCATGCTGGGCGACATGCACCTCGCCAACCGAACGGGCGACCTGGGACAGTTCGCCCAGTTCACCTCCGACCTTACGGACTACATGACCCGCCACAAGGGCGAGAAGATGTATGCGCTCACCCTCGGGGACATGACCTGGGACCTCTACTGGTATTCGAACAGCTACTATTTCCCCCAGTACCTGAACACCGTCAACAGCCAGATCAAGAATCTGCAGATCTTCCACACCATGGGCAACCATGACAACGACTTCCAGACCAGGTCGGACTACGATGCGGCGGTCAAATATGTGGATCAGATCTGCCCGACCTACTATTCGTTCAACATCGGCAAGGTCCATTACGTCGTCATGGACGACATTGATTGCAGCAGCTACGACGGGAGCACTTCCCGCAACTATGTCAAGAGCCTCTCCGCCGAGCAGCTGGACTGGCTGGCGAAAGACCTGTCGCACGTGGACAAGACGACCCCCGTCGTCGTTGCCATGCATGCGCAGGTATTCTATCCGACCACATCGGGATTCAAGATCGACCATGATCCGGTCAACACCCAGCGGCTTTTCGACATCCTCGACGGATATACGGTCCGCTTCGTGACGGGGCATACCCACAAACTTTTCAACGTAACGCCCGACGCCCCGATCGTGGACGGGCATAACTTCCGGGAGTATAACTCCGGCTCGGTATGCGCTTCGTGGTGGTGGTCCGGCAACCTCACACCCGGAATCCACATCGGAACCGACGGAACTCCGGGCGGCTACGGCATCTGGGATGTCACGGGAACCGATTTCCAATGTCTCTACAAATCGACCGGATGGCCCGAAGAGTACCAGTTCCGCAGCTACGACCTGAACAACGTGCATTTTTCGATGGCCGACGTTCCGCTGATGCCTTCCGACATCTCCGCTTCGATCAAGAACGCCTATATGCAATATGTCAACGCCTATCCGCAGAACAACGACAACGAGGTGCTGATCAACATCTGGAACTGGAATTCGGACTGGACGTTGAGCGTCGTCGACGAAAACCGCAAGACGCTGCCCTACACCGAAGTCTGGGCCTACGACCCGCTCCATATCGCGGCGCTCTCGGTCAAGCGGTTCAACAACGCGGGACTCAAGTCGACCCCGTCGTTCATCACCGACAAGTTCACGCACTTCTTCAAGGTGAAGGCGGACGATGCGGACACCGACCTTGTGATCACCGTCAAGGACGAATTCGGAAACGAGTGGACCGAAAACATGCAGCGGCCGAAAGCATTCTCCACGGATGCCTACCGACGCAAGTGATTTTCGCTACATACCCAACCACAATCATCATTTACTAACCAACAAACACAGATCTTATGAGAGTATTAAGACCACTGGTTCTATCTCTTCTTCTGGTATTGGGAGGGGGAATAACAGCCCTTTCGGCCCAGAACAGGGAGGTGTCGGGAAAAGTCCTCGACGCCAATCAACAGCCGCTCGTGGGTGTAGCCGTTCTGGTCGATGGTACGACCAAAGGCGTCACAACCTCTGAAAACGGCACCTTCAAAATCCAGGTTCCGTCGGGAGAAGCCGTTCTCCAGGTCACCTGCCTGGGTTACCTGCCCCAGAAAGTGACAGTTCCCTCAAGCCGGAACAGCATCACGATCTACCTGCAGGAGGACGCCATCATGCTCGATGCAACCGTCGTAATCGGCTACGGTACGCAGAAAAAAGTCAACCTGACCGGCGCCGTTGCGACCGTAGGGAGCAAGGAGCTCGAAAACCGCGTCACCCATTCGCTGGGCAGCATGTTGCAGGGTTCCGTAGCGGGTCTCAACATCACCACCTCCTCGGGTAAACCCGGCAGCACGCCGGCGATCAACATCCGCGGCGTCAACTCGATCAACTCGGCCGACCCGCTCGTGCTGATCGACGGCGTGGTGGGCGACCTGAACCGCGTCAACCCCAACGACGTGGAGTCGATCTCGGTCATCAAGGACGCTTCGGCGGCAGCCGTCTACGGCGCCCGCGCAGCCTTCGGCGTCATCCTGGTCACCACCAAGAACGGCTCGGCCCAGGACGGCAAGGCGACGGTGCGTTACAGCGGCCGTTTCGGCTGGGAGGAGGCCACGACCTCGACCGACTACGAGAACCGCGGTTACTGGTCGGTCTATACGGTCAACAAGTTCTGGCAGGCCGACTCCGGAACGAACTATGTCAAATACAACGATCACGACATGCAGCAGCTGCTGGCGCGCGTGAACGACAGGACCGAGCATCCCGACCGTCCGTGGGTCGTCGAAGAGATCCGCAACGGCCGCAAACAGTGGGTCTACTACGGCAACTACGACTGGTGGGACATGCTCTTCCAGCAGCGTCGGCCCGTGCAGCAGCACAACATCTCGCTCAGCGGCGGCACGAAGGACATCAAATACCTCGTCTCGGGCGCCTATGACCGCCAGGAAGGTATTCAGCGCGCACATCCCGACGTGTATAACAAGTACAACCTGCGTGCGAAACTCGATTTTCGGATCAACCGGTGGGCAACGCTCTCGAACAACACGTCGTTCTTCTCGTCGAATTACAAGTCTCTGGGAGACGGCAGCGTAGACAACACCATCGCTTACAGCGCCCGCCACGCACTGGCCAACTTCCCCATGAAGAACCCCGACGGATCGTGGCTTTACAGCACGCCGTATCTCGATTACAAGATCGCCAACGGACGCCACATCCTGCTCAACGAGGGCACGCACCGCAACGTCGACCGCTCGAACGACTTCTCGAACACGACACGCCTGGTCATCACGCCGTTCAAGACGTTGAGCATCACGGGTGACTTCACCTACCGCCTCTACCAGAACCGCAATACGAGCCGCAGTTCCGCAATGAACTACCGCGAATACCCCGACGGGCCGCTGCTCGCCTACGACACGGGCGCCGGCATGAACCAGCTCGACGAAGTGGTTCAGACGCGCAACTACTATTCGGCCAATGTCTACGCCAACTACGACGAAACGTTCGGCGAGGCGCACCACGTGTCGGCAACCGCCGGATTCAACTACGAAACGTGGGCCAGCAAGAACGTCTCGGTGGCAGGCATCAACCTCTCCTCCATAAACCTCGACGACCTGAATCTGGCAACGGGCTCTCCCACGGAGGGCGCTTACGGCGGCGGCCAGAACGAATACGCCCTGGCAGGTTTCTTCGCCCGTATCAACTACGACTACAAAGGACGCTACCTCTTCGAGGTGAGCGGACGCTACGACGGATCGTCGCGTTTCGCACCGGGCAACCGCTGGGGCCTGTTCCCCTCGGCATCGGCCGGATGGCGCATCTCCGAGGAGCCGTTCTTCGGCAACGCCAAAGACCTGGTGGACAACCTCAAGCTGCGCGCTTCGTTCGGCAGCCTGGGCAACCAGAACGTGTCGTCCTACTACACCTACATGCGCCTGATCACGAACAAGGATTTCAGCAACTACACCTTCGACGGCAGCATAAAGGGCAAGTACTCCTCGCTGGGCGCCCCCGTAGCCTCCGACCTGACCTGGGAAACCGCCCAGCAGTGGGACCTGGGTCTGGATCTCACCATGCTGAACAACCGGCTCAACTTCACCGGCGACGTCTACATCCGCGACACGAAGGACATGCTGACCGACGGAATGGCGCTGCCCGGCGTATACGGGGCCGATTCGCCCAGCATGAACTCCGCCGAACTGCGTACGAAGGGTTATGAGCTCTCCGTCAGCTGGCGCGACCAGTTCAAACTCGCCGGCAAACCGTTCGAATACAGCGTCGGTTTCAACCTCAGCGACTACAAGAGCGTCATCACCAAATACGACAACAACCCGAACAAGTCATTGACCAACCTGACAAAGGGAGATTATTACGTCGGCATGGAGATCGGCGAAATCTGGGGCTTCAAGACCGACGGGTTCTTCAAGACCACCGAAGAGGCGCAGGCCTATGCCAAAGAGGTCGACCTGAGTTACAGCACGGGCCGTCTGACCGGCGGCTGGCAGGCCGGCGACCTGAAGTTCGTCGACCTCGACGGCAACGGCGTCTGGGGAGTCGGCAACGACACCGTCGACAAGCCGGGCGACCGGACGATCCTGGGCAACTCGCTCCCGACGCTCTCCTACGGCATCAACGCCTCGATCCGCTGGATGGGCTTCGACGCTTCGGTCTTCTTCCAGGGAACCGGCAACCACTACTGGTATCCCCACGGAGAAATGATGCCTTTCTGGGGCTGCTATTCCTATCCCTACCTCTCCTACCTCCCGACGGATTTCCTCGGCAAGGTATGGGCGGAGGACAATCCCAACTCCTATTTCCCGCGCGCAAGAGCCTATTCTTCATCGGGAGGTTATCTGAGCAAGGTCAACGACCGTTACCTGCAAAATATCCGCTACCTGCGCCTGAAAAACCTGACCGTCGGCTACACGATCCCCGCGACCCTCACCAAGAAGGCCGGCATCGACCAGATCCGCATCTATTTCTCGGGCGAGAACCTCTGCTACTGGTCGCCGCTCAAAAAGAACTCCAAGTACGTCGATCCCGAAGCGGCTATCAACCGTTCCGGCGTGAACAACAACGCCTACTATCCGTGGGCCAAGACGTTCATGTTCGGCATAGACATCACCTTCTAATAATTTCAAAATCCGAATACCATGAAGCGATTAATCATACTGGCAGCAACGCTGATTGCAGGATTATCGGCCTGCGACTCCCTGCTGGACAAAGAACCGTTGGATCGGGTGACGCAGTTCGACTATTTCAAGACGAGAAGCGATCTGGAACTCTTCTCCAACCCCTTTTACGACAACCTGCTGGACAAGACGCCCTACGATGAGCAGAACGACCTGCTCGTTCAGATGACCCTCTCCGATGTTCTCTACGGAGGCGACAAGCGCACCGTTCCGAACACCGGCGGCGGCTGGTCGTGGGGCAACCTGCGCCGCATAAACACCCTGCTGGAATATGTCGATCAATGCGAGGACAAGAAGGCCGTGACCGAATATACGGCCCTGGCCAAATTCTTCCGCGCCGCCTTCTATTTCGACAAGGTGAAACGCTTCGGCGACGTGCCCTGGTACGAGGTGCAGCTCGGCTCGGCAGACGAAGCGCTCTACAAACCGCGCGATTCACGCGAACTGATCATGACCAATATGATCAAGGATATCGACGAAGCCATCAACAGCGGCGGTCTTACGGAGGATATATCGACCTACCGCGTCAACAAATGGGCGGCGCTGGCGCTGAAAGCGCGGTTCTGCCTCTTCGAGGGAACCTACCGCAAATACCACGGCATCAACCTCGAAGGACATGACTACACCTATTATCTGGAGGAAGCCGCCAAGGCCGCCAAAACGATCATCGACGAAGGTCCCTACAAGCTCTACTCCACCAAAACTCCGGACAAGGACTACATGATGCTCTTCGCACAGGAGAATGCCAGCACCGAAGAGTATATCCTCGCCATCCGGAACAGCTACGAGGCCCAGGTCTACCACAATGCGACGGCCTACACGCTGCTGCCGACACAGGGCCGCCCGGGCTACACCCGCAAATTCATCAACATGTACCTGAAGAAGGACGGCACCGCATTCACCGACCAGGAGGGGTGGCAGACGCTGCCTTTCACCGAAGAGGTGAAGGACCGCGACCCGCGCCTGGCGCAGTCGATCCGCACCCCGGGTTACAAGCGCATCGGCGCCAAACGGGTGCAGGGTCCCGATCTCGGCGTCACGATCACCGGCTACCAACCCATCAAATTCGTTCAGGACACGACGGCCTCGGGAGGACAGATCGACCGCAACGACCGTTCGACCTGCGACATGCCGGTTTTCCGCTATGCCGAAGTGCTGCTCAACTATGCCGAAGCCAAGGCCGAACTGGGAACGCTCACGCAGAACGATCTGGTTATCACCGTCAACGAAATCCGAAGCCGGGTGGGAATGCGGGGCCTCGACATGAACGAAGCCAACAAAAATATCGACTGGTATCTTGAGTCCAAAGAGTACGGCTATCCCAACGTGACCGGCGCCAACAAGGGCGTCATTCTGGAAATCCGCCGCGAACGGGCCGTCGAGCTGATCCAGGAGGGTTTCCGCCTTCAGGATCTGTATCGCTGGAAAGCCGGCTATTGCATCGACCAGGCCATTTCCGGCATGTATTTCCCGGGCCCCGGCGAATACAAGCTTGCGGGCAAAGAAACGGCCGATCTGATTCTCTATAAGGCAGGAGAGACCAAACCCCAAGCCGGCGAAGGAGTTTCGGTATACGAACTCGGTTCGGACATCATTCTCTCCGAGGGGGACAAAGGCTATGTCTACTATCACAAAACCGTTCTGCGCACTTCGTTCAACGAGGAACGCGATTACCTCTACCCGATTCCCAGCGGCGAGCGTTCGCTCAACCCGAACCTCACGCAGAATCCGGGATGGAGCGACGGACTCGATTTTTAAGTCGGAAATAACCTAAAAAACAAGATTATGAGATTTGTAAAATATATGACAGCCCCGATCCTCATGGCGGCCCTATGTTCCTTCTGGGGCTGCGACAAGGATGAGGACCACCTTTCCGAAGCTGTTCTGGCGAGCGCCAACACCTTGAATTTCGAAGCGGAAAGAGCGGCGGAAAAGATCATCACCATCTATGCCGACGCCGACTGGGTGACGGAAGTCCCCGACTGGGTGACGGTCACGCCCAACTCGGGAACCGGCGTCATGGACGTGACGGTTTCGGTGACCGACAACATGCGCGACGGCGCGGAGGACAACCCCCGCAAGGCCACCCTCGTCTTCAAGGGACGGACTCTTGCAAGCCGCGCACAGGTGCTCATCACGCAGAACGGAGACAAATACCGCGATGTGAAGGAGTACACGGCAGGTGAACTCGCCGCCCTGGCGGACGAAACGGTCATTTCCGTACCGTCGGCGATCGTCGTGGCCGTGACGACCAAAGGCTTCGTCATCAGCGACGACAAAAACACGGACAATATCTTCGTCTCGGACGCCACGACGGTTGCCGTCGGCGACAAGATTTCGCTCTTGGGCACCAAGTCATCCGACTCGCAGAAACTCGCTACGGTAATCGACTGCGACGAGGTGACGGTTCTGTCCGGCGGAGCGGTGAACTACCCCGAACCGGAGGACATCAGCGCAAAGATCGACGACTACACCTCCTCCAAACGGGGCTACGTCACCGTCAAGGGCGTTTTCAACGGCAGCACCCTCACCGTTTCGGAGGACGCCAAGTACTCGGTCAGCGTCGTGGACGCCCCGTCGAGTCTGGGCCTTTCCTCCCTGACCGGCCATATCGTAACCGTCACGGGCTACTACGCCGGTTTGGCCGAGCCTGTACAGCGCATCATGGCCACCGATGTCGAGGACAACGGCCTGAACGAGATCGTCTATTTCCTGGAGAACTTCGAATGGCTCGAACCGTGGTCCGTAGCAAGCGGTGTCGGCCAAACGGTCGAGACGGATAACCTCGATGCAAAAGCGACAGCGCTTACCTCCATAACTGTCGATGGAGTGACTGCATTCGACGCTGTCGAAAAACTCGGTTACAAGTTTATCTACGACAAGAACGACAACAAACGCATCTACCTCCAGCAGAACTACCTCAAATTCGGCAAGACCGGCAATCACGCAGGTATCATTCTTCCTCCGATAGACGGGGTTCCCGAAGCAAAGGACAATGTGACACTCTCGTTCGACTGGTGCGGAATGCGCCAGGGGTCCGGCAAGATCGACCCCGTCAATCTGATCGTCATCTTCGAGAACGGCAGCGACAAAGTGCAGATCGACATACCCGAACTGGGATGGGAGGATGGTCACAAGCTCGAATGGGTTCGCGCCGAAGTCAGCCTGAAGGGCATTACGGTCAACAAGGATACGAAGATCACCATTACGCAGACGCAGTGGGAAGTCGGAACAGCCAACCGCTGGTTCCTCGACAATATCAAAATATCCGAACCGATCAAACTCTGATAACAGGAACCTTGTAAAACGAAATCAGCCGTTGACCCGTGAGTCAACGGCTGATTTTTTTCAGCGGAGGCGCAAAAAAAACCGAAGTTTTCGCTCCGTTCCGCCGGCTACCGGCCCGCTCGCCGGAGGAAACACTCGATCGTGTTCTCCATCAGGCAGCAGATCGTCATGGGCCCGACGCCGCCCGGCACGGGCGTGATCACCGAGGCCTTGGGTTCGATGGCCGCGAAATCGACGTCGCCGCACAGTTTGCCCGTCTCCGGGTCGCGGTTCACCCCCACGTCGATCACCACGGCGCCCGGCGACACCATCTCCGCCGTGACGAACTTCGGCCGACCGATGGCCACCACCAGAATCTCCGCCCCGCGCGTCACTTCGGCGAGGTTGCGCGTACGACTGTGGGCCATCGTCACCGTAGCGTTCGCGTCCAAGAGCAGTTTCGACACGGGAAGTCCCACGATATTGCTGCGGCCGATCACCACGGCGCGCTTGCCGGCGATCTCCACGCCTGCGGCCCGCAGCATCTTGAGAATGCCTTTCGGGGTGCAGGGGAGCGTGCAGGGCTGTTTCTGCCACAGCGCCGCAACGTTCAGGGGATGGAAGCCGTCGACATCCTTCTGTTTGTCGATGGCGGCGATCACCTTGTCCTCGTCGATATGTTTCGGAAGGGGCAGCTGGACCAGAATGCCGTCCACCTCGTCATCGAGGTTCAGGGCCGTGATGATGTCCAGCAGTTCGGCCTCGGAAACGGACTCGGGCTTTCGGATCGTGGTATTGCGGATGCCCACCTCGGCCGAAGCCTTGGCCTTGCCCGTCACATAGCTCACGCTGCCGGGGTCCTCGCCCACGAGGATGACAACCAGATGGGGCACACGGCCGTATTTCGCGGGGAAGGTCTTCACCTCGTCCGCCATTTCAAGTTTCAGTTTCGCTGAAAGTTCTTTTCCGCTGATTATTTTTGCCATATATCGCTCGTATTATCTTTCCAAATCGTCGAAAGCCCGGTGGCCGATGTCGGTGCGGTGGAACAGATTGTCGCAGTCGATGCGGGCCACGTCGGCCAGCGCATTCCTCCGCGCTTCGGCCAGGTCCCTGCCCTTGCCCACCACGAACAGCACGCGGCCTCCGTTGGTGAGAATCCGCCCGCCGTCGGCCCGGGTCCCCATGTGATAAACAGCCCCTTCGACGCGGTCCAGGCCCTTGATTTCGTGTCCTTTTTCGTAGTCGCCCGGATAGCCCTTCGAGGCCAGCACGATGCCCAGCGCGGCGAAATCGTGCCACTCCAGCTGCGTATCGCGTCCCTCGGCCACGGCACAGAAGATGTCGACGATGTCGCTCTTCAGGCGCGGCAGCACCACCTCGGTCTCGGGATCGCCGAAACGGGCGTTGAACTCGATGACCTCGATACCCCGCGCAGTCTTCATCAGTCCGCCGTAGAGCACGCCCTCGAAGGGACACCCCTCGGCGATCATCGCGTCGGCCACGGGCTGCATGATCTTCTCCAGGGCATAGCGTTCGTCCTCCGCCGTCACGAACGGCAGGGGCGAATAGGCGCCCATACCGCCCGTATTGGGACCCTCATCGCCGTCGTAGGCGCGCTTGTGGTCCTGCGCCAGCGCCATCGGCCACACCTTGTGTCCCGAAACGAAGCACATGAACGAAAACTCGGGACCTTCGAGGTAATCCTCGACGACCACCTTGCCCTCGCCGAACTTGTCGTCGAGCAACATATCCCGCAACGCCGCTTCGGCCTCGGCCATCGTCCGGGCGATCACCACGCCTTTTCCGGCGGCCAGTCCGTCGTATTTCAGCACTGCGGGCAGAGGACGCCCCTGCACATAGGCCAGCGCCCCGGCATAGTCGGTGAATGCGCGGAATCCGGCTGTCGGGATGGCATATTTAGCCATCAGCCGTTTGGCGAACTCCTTCGACGACTCGATGCGCGCCGCAGCCTTCGTCGGACCGAAGATGCGCAGCCCCGCGGCCCTGAAGCAGTCGACGACACCCGCCGCCAGCGCCACTTCGGGACCCACGACCGTGAGGCCGATGCCCCGCTCCGCGGCAAAGTTACGCAGGCGTTCCACCTCGGTTTCACGAATGGCCACGCACTCGGCCTGCCGGGCGATGCCCGCATTCCCGGGTGCGCAGTAAATTTTTTCAACCTGCGGCGAACGCGACAGCGCGTCGACAATGGCGTGTTCGCGGCCTCCGCCGCCGATAACCAGTACCTTCATAAACAAAATTCCTTTTTATCGCAGAATAAACTCCGCAGATTCCGGCACTTTTTTCCGCAAAAAGTGCCACAAAAACTCTCCGACGATACCTCCGCCTGCCCGAAACGGTCTAACGCTGGCTCCGGGCGACTATTCGCGGGGGCGCACGCGCCCCGTCCCCTCCGCTCGCGCTTTTAGCCGGTCCGTCGCGTAACGGCTCCGGCATCGAGTCGGGATCGGATTGTCTCCAAGATTTAAGTCTACAATTTCACCACGAAATACGACGCTCCGCTGCGGCGTGCCGCCTCGATGCCGATTGCGGAATCCTCGAAGATCAGCGTCTCGCGCGGCGTGCAGCCTTCGCGGCGCATGGCCTCCAGAAAACAGTCCGGAGCGGGTTTCGGACGCTCCACATCGGCGCCCGAGAGAATGCCGTCGACACGGCCCAGCGGCGCTGCGGGGTCCGTTCCGCCGGAGTGGAAGCCCGTTTCGGAGACCCCGCCCTCTGCCGTGGGGCCGCCGATTCCCAGGTGGCGCATCACGTTGTCGATGTTGGCCCGGCTGCCCGTCGAGACCACCCACACGCGGCCGCCGCCGGCGCGGAACTGCCGGCAGAACTCCCACAGCGGGACGTTCAGACGCACGGTGTCGAAAAACGAGGGGTAGAGGGCGATTTTGCGCAGCCGTATCCGCTCGCGTTCGGCGGCGTCGGCGATCCCCAGCCGGGTCAGGAACTCGTCGCACCGCATGCCGAAATAGTGCGCGGCATACTCCTCTTCGGTGAGCTTGTAGCCCGCTTCGCCCAGGGCCGCGACATAGGCCAGCGTGTTGGCCCGCCGGGTGTCGGCCAGCGTGCCGTCGAAATCGAGCAGAAGAAGGCGGATTTCAGAATTTTCCATTTTTCGGTTTGCTATTCGGTCGAAGGCGTGTATCGGCTATGACTCGTTCCAAAGGCTCGTTGCCGCCTGAATCCCGGCTCTTGGCCGGGTCAGTCGAACGACTGCATGCCGGTCTGGGCGATGCGCATCAGGCGTTGGTATTCCGAGGGCGAAAGTTCCATGAAGAAGTAGTGGATCGGGTCTACGCGCATGCCGTCGAGCCGCACCTCGTAGTGGAGGTGGGGGGCCAGCGAGAGGCCCGTGTCGCCCGAGAGGGCGATGATGTCGCCCCGCCGCACGGTCTGGCCCTTGCGGACGTTGATCTTCGAGAGGTGGCTGTACGAGGTTTCGTAGCCGTTGCCGTGGTCGATCACCACGGTCTGGCCCTGCGTCGAGTTGCGCTGCGCCGCGTCGCGCACCACGCCGTCGGCCGTGGCGAAGACGCGCGAACCCTCGGGGATGGTGTAATCCACGCCCTGATGCGATTGCAGCGTCTTGTAGAAAGGGTGGATGCGCATGCCGTAGGAGGCTGTGAGCAGCGTCAGCTGCTTGTTGATCACGGGCTGGATCGAGGGGATGTTGTCGCACCTGCGGCCCGCCGTGTCGATGCGCGCCTGCAGTTCGAGGTACGAGGCGTTGAGCGTTTCGAGCTGTCGTTCCATCTCGCTCACCCTCTCGCGCAGTTCGCGTTTGAGCTGACGCGTCGAGCGGCCCACGATCTTTTCGTAGGTCGAACTCTGCCGCTGTTCGTGCTCCGAGTCGAAATCGTACGGCTCCGACTCGAAGAGGATGCGGAAAACGTTGCGGTCGCGTTCCGAAAGGTTTCCCAGAACGGTCGAGAGCGAGTCGTACCGGGCGGACAGCGCCTCGTATTCGCGGCGCAGGCGGTCGGTCGAGTGCTTCATCTGGTATTCGAACGGCGTGTCGAAGAAGACCGAGAAGCCCACGTAGTAGAGCACCGCCATCCCCAGCCACACGAAAAGGTGGACCGTGGCGCGGATGATCCGCTGCTTGCGCCGCCTGCGCCTGCGCAGACGCTCTAAATCCTTTTTACCTGCCATGTCAGAGCTTTTCGAAGTTGGTCTCGCGCATGTTCTCCATCAGGCGTTCGTACTCCTCGGGGGTCATGTTGCGGTTGAAATAGTTGATCGGGTTGACGGGCACGCCCTTGTGGATCACCTCGTAGTGGAGGTGGGGGCCCGTCGAACGCCCCGTGTTGCCCGTCCGGGCGATGATCTGGCCGCGCGTGACGCGCTCGCCGGGTTTCACGAGCACCTCGTTCAGGTGGGCGTAGCGCGTCTTGTAACCGAATTCGTGGTTGAGCAGCACCTGCTTGCCGTAGCCGCCGTTGAAGCCGCTGGCCGAGGCTGTTTCGACCACGGCGTCGCCCGTGGCGTAGACCGGAGTGCCGCGGTCGCAGCCGAAGTCGATGCCCGTGTGGGGGCGGATGTAGCCCAGCACGGGGTGCATGCGGCGCGCGCTGAAGGCGCCGATGTGGTTGTTGTGCAGCGCCGAGCGGTCGATGGGCCAGATGGCCGGGACG
>OOBN01001398.1_pt1 | contig 17578 bp, 19 predicted proteins | sample 1671091 | NCBI WGS metagenome assembly OOBN01 (sample SAMN06348121, study PRJEB24527) | human gut metagenome | biome: human gut; feature: ankylosing spondylitis patient; material: feces | host: Homo sapiens | place: China | collected 2015-10 | reverse complement strand
CCTTTCTGGACACCGACGCCCAGGAGCGGGAGCGGGGCATCACCATCTTCTCCAAACAGGCGGTGCTCCCCCTGGAGTCCATGACCATCACCCTGCTGGACACCCCCGGCCACGTGGACTTCTCCAGCGAGATGGAGCGCACCCTCCAGGTGCTGGACTACGCCATTCTGGTCATCAGCGGAACCGACGGGGTCCAGGGCCACACCCTCACCCTGTGGCGGCTCCTGTCCCGGTACCACATCCCCACCTTTCTCTTTATCAACAAGATGGACCTGGCGGGGGCCGACCGGGACGCCCTGCTGGAGCAGCTCCGGCTGCGCCTCAGCGCGGGCTGCGTGGACTTCTCCGCCCCGGAGGATGCGTGGCAGGAGGACGCCGCCGTGTGCGACGAGGGCATTTTAGAGAAGTATCTGGAGACGGGGGTCCTGGAGGATGCCGACGTGATCTCCCTCATCCGGCATCGGAAGGTGTTCCCCTGCTGGTTCGGCTCCGCCCTGAAGCTGGAGGGGGTGACCGAGTTTCTTCGGGGGGTGGAGCGGTACGCCGTCCCGCCCCTCTACCCCTCGGAGTTCGGCGGGAAGGTCTTCAAGATCGCCCGGGACCCCCAGGGGGTGCGTCTCACCTATTTAAAGGTGACGGGAGGCGCCTTGAAGGTGAAGGACCTGCTCACCAACCGCCGCCCCGGCCTGCCCAAGGACCAGGTGTGGGAGGAGAAGGCGGACCAGCTGCGCATCTACTCCGGGGCCCAGTACCGGGCGGCGGACCAGGTGCCCGCCGGGGCGGTGTGCGCCGTGGCCGGCCTGAGCCGCACCCACGCCGGGGAGGGGCTGGGCTTTGAGACCGAGTCCCCCATCCCCCTGCTGGAGCCGGTCCTCTCCTATCAGGTCATCCTGCCCCAGGGTACCAACGTGCACACCGCCCTGAAGCAGCTGGGCCAGCTGGAGGAGGAGGACCCCCAGCTCCACATCGCCTGGAGCGAGCAGGCCCGGGAGATCCGCCTGCAGCTCATGGGCCCGGTGCAGCTGGAGGTGCTCACCCGCCTGATCCGGGACCGGTTCGGCCTGGAGGCGTCCTTCAGCACCGGCAGCATCCTCTATAAAGAGACCATCGCCGCCCCGGTGGTGGGGGTGGGCCACTTTGAGCCCCTGCGCCACTACGCCGAGGTCCACCTGCTCTTAGAGCCCGCCCCACGGGGCTCCGGCCTCCACCTGGCCACCGCCTGTCCCGAGGACGTGCTGGACCGGAACTGGCAGCGGCTCATCTTCACCCACCTGATGGAGAAGGAGCACCTGGGGGTGCTCACCGGCTCTCCCCTCACCGACGTGACCATCACCCTCCTCACCGGCCGGGCCCACGTGAAGCACACCGAGGGAGGAGACTTCCGCCAGGCCACCTACCGGGCGGTGCGTCAGGGCCTGATGCAGGCGGAGAGCGTTCTGCTGGAGCCCTGGTACGACCTGCGCCTCCTCCTGCCCCCGGACCAGGTGGGCCGGGCCATGTCCGACCTCCAGCGGATGGGGGGCGAGCTCCAGGCCCCGGAGGTTCTGGGGGCCATGACCCTGCTCACCGGCTCCGCCCCGGTGTCCGGCCTCCAGGACTACGCCGCCCAGGTGGCCGCCTACACCCGGGGGATGGGGCGGCTCACCCTCACCCCGGCGGGGTACCGGCCCTGTCCCAATCAGGAGGAGATCGTGGCTCAAATCGGCTACGACGTGGAGCGGGATGTGGAAAACACCCCCGACTCGGTATTCTGCGACCACGGGGCCGGGTACATCGTCAAGTGGGACCAGGTGAAGGCCCACATGCACCTGGACAGCGGCCTGGACCTCGGGGAACCGGAGGAGGACTCCGCCCCCGCCGCCCCTCCCCCGCCCCGGAAGGGCTCGGTGTACTCCGGCTCTCTGGAGGGGGACGACGAGCTCATGGCCATCTTCGAGCGCACCTACGGCCCCGTCCAGCGCCGGGACTTCCGGCCCCAGGCCAAGCCGAAGCGGCGGGACGAGCTCCCCGAAAAACAGGCCATCAAGACCCCGGAGGACCTGGGCCCGGAGTATCTCTTGGTGGACGGGTACAACATCATCTTCGCCTGGGACGAGCTGAAGGCCATCGCCCGGGACAACCTGGACGCCGCCCGGCAGAAGCTCATGGACCTGATGAGCAACTACCAGGGCTATAAGAAGTGCCAGGTGATCCTGGTGTTCGACGCCTATAAGGTCCCCCGGGGGACGGGGGAGATTTCCAAATACCACAACATCTATGTGGTGTACACCAAGGAGGCGGAGACGGCGGACGCCTACATCGAAAAGACCACCTACGAGCTCAGCCGGAAGAAGTACCGGGTGCGGGTGGCCACCTCCGACTACGCCGAGCAGATGATCATTCTGGGCCACGGGGCCCTGCGCCTGTCCGCCACCACCTTCCACGCGGAGGTGGAGCAGGCCGCCGGACAGATCAACGCCCTGCTCCAGCGGCAGAACAACCGCCTCAGCCGCTCCCGCCCGGTGGCGGCGGCCATGGAGCGGGCCAGAAAACAGAGCTGATTCCTCCCCGTGCTCCGGAATAGGCCCGTCATAAATTGGGTATTCTTGGAATATACTTCTCTGCCCGCCCCCTCTTCCGGCGGCCCGGGGCGGGCAGATGCGTTTTTTGGCGATTTTCCGGGTAGACAGACGGGGTGCCGTCCGGTAAAATAGAGGTAGTTTTTGGCTCTTTCGTGGGAACCCCCACGTCTGATAAGGAGGATCAGTGTTATGGATCATAAAGAAGTGCTGAAGCGGGTGGACCACACCCTGCTGACCCAGGCGGCCACCTGGGAGGAGGTCCAGGCCATCTGCGACGAGGGCATGGCCTATGAGACCGCGTCCGTGTGCATCCCCCCCCGCTATGTGAAGCGGGCGGCGGACTATGTGAAGAACCGCCTGAAAATCTGCACCGTGGTGGGCTTCCCCAACGGCTACTCCACCCCGGAGGTGAAGGTGTTCGAGACCGAGGACGCCATCCGCAACGGCGCCGACGAGATCGACATGGTCATGGACATCGGCCTGGCCAAGTCCGGCGACTGGGAGGGCGTGCTGGAGGAGATCAAAGCGGTAAAAGCCTCCTGCAACGGGCACATCCTGAAGGTCATTGTGGAGGCCTGCCAGCTGACCCGGGAGGAAAAAATCGCCGCCTGCCGGGTGGTCTCCATGTCCGGGGCCGACTTCATCAAGACCTCTACCGGCTTCGCCTCCGGCGGCGCCACCGTGGAGGACGTGGCCCTGTTCCGGGAGCACATCAGCCCCGACATGCGCATCAAGGCCGCCGGCGGCATCCGCACCTTCGAGCAGGCCCAGGCCATGCTGGAGGCGGGGGCCGACCGCATCGGCGCCAGCGCCCTGGTGGCCCTGTACCGCCAGGAGGGGTAAGAAAACCAGACCAGGGGGACAGACTTTCGTCTGTTCCCCTATTTTTGTGTCAGAAATTTAGAAAAAACGAGGGATTTTCATATGATTCGAGTGCTTTTTGTCTGTCATGGCAATATTTGCAGAAGCCCAATGGCTGAGTTCGTTTTAAAGGACCTGGTGAAAAAGGCGGGGCTGGAGGACCAGTTTTCTATTGCCTCCGCCGCCACCAGTACCGAGGAGATCGGCAACCCGGTCTATCCCCCGGCCCGCCGGAAGCTGGCCCAGCACGGCATCAGCTGTGAGGGCAAGCGGGCCCGGCAGCAGCGGCGGGAGGATTATGAGGACTGGGACCTGCTCATCGGCATGGACCAGGCCAACATCCGGAATATGCGCCGCATCTGCGGCGGCGATCCGGAGGAAAAGATCCATCTGATGCTGGACTACGCTGGCCGATCCGGCCAGGAGGTGGCAGATCCCTGGTACACCGGGGACTTTGAGGCCACCTGGCAGGACGTGCTCTCTGGCTGCCAAGGGCTGCTGGCCGCCGTCACAGAGGGCTGACAGAGAAACCACTCCTCCCCCTCCCACCGGAATGTCCCGGCAAAAAACGGGACAGACTAGCACGGAGAAACGAAAGGAGCGTGCCCATTATGATAAACGTCCGAAAGGCGGCCATTATCGGCTGCGGCTTTGTGGGGTCGTCCATCGCCTTCAGCCTGATGCAGCGGGGGCTGTACTCCGAGCTGGTGCTCATCGACGCCAACCAGGCCAAGGCGGAGGGGGAGGCCATGGACCTGAGCCACGGGCTCCCCTACGCCGCCTCCATGCAGATCTACGCCGGGACCTATGACGACGTGGCCGACTGCGCCATGGTCATCCTCACCGCCGGGGCCAACCAGAAGCCCGGCGAGACCCGGCTGGACCTGATCGACAAAAACGTGGCCATTTTAAAGAGCATCATCCCGGAGCTCACCAAGAGGCTGTTCCAGGGCATTCTGCTGGTGGTGTCCAACCCGGTGGACGTGCTCACCTACGCCGCCTGGAAGCTGTCCGGCCTGCCAGCCAAGCACGTGATCGGCTCCGGGACGGTGCTGGACACCGCCCGCTTAAAATACCTGCTGGGGCAGTACCTGGGGGTGGACAGCCGGAACGTCCATGCCGCCATCATCGGCGAGCACGGGGACAGCGAGCTGGCGGTGTGGAGCAGCGCCAACATCTCCAGCCTGGACCTGGACCACTTCTGCCAGCTGCGGGGAAAGAAAAATTACCGCGCCGAGCTGGACCGCATCTACCACGAGGTGCGGGACAGCGCCTATGAGATCATCGAGCGCAAGGGGGCCACCTACTACGGCATCGCCATGGCGGTGGCCCGCATCGCCCAGTGCATCGTAAAAAACGAGTCGGCCATGCTGCCCATCTCGGCGGTGCTGGAGGGGGAGTACGGCCTTGAAAACCTGTGCCTGAGCATCCCCGCCATTGTGGGCCAGGACGGGGTGGAGACTGTGCTGGAGATCCCCCTGGCCCCCCAGGAGAAGTCCGCCCTCCTCTCCTCCGCCCAGCAGCTCCAGGAGGTCATCGGGCATCTGGAGCTCCCCTAAAACAGAAATCCCCCTGGCTGTCCAGGGGGATTTCTTGTGCTATTTGGGCCGCACCACGCCCGCCTCCGGGCCGGTGAGGGGGATGTGCCAGTCCCCAATTTCCACCGCGACAGCCCGGTCCAGGTCCAGGGGCTCGGTGAACTCCCAGTTGCCCAGGACGCACAGCTCCCCAGGGGTAAAGATGCTGTGTCTCACCGTAACATTCTCAAACCGGGTCCCGTCCTCATAAATTACCGCGAAGGGCCCGCTGCCCCAGGAACCCACGTCGATGCTCCCGGTCATCATGGCCCCCAAGGGACTGATAGCAAACGTGGTGGGATAAGACCACTCTCCGATGTCTCCGGTGAGTTCGATTTCTTTCACCGGAATGTTTTCCACCGGGAAGGAGATGGTCCAGGGGCCCGAAATGTGTCTCGTCAGCCCCCCGGACACATTGCTCAGTGTCACCCGGTCTTTGTCAGTCAACGGCATTTTCTGACCGCAGCCCACATAGGGCCTTCCGTTCCAGGTGAAGGAGTAGTGCTCCCACTCCGTATCCTCGCCAAAGGGGAGCTCACCGTCCACAAGGGCTGTAAACGAGAGCTCATTCTTCCCCAGCAGGATGCTGTCGTCCTCCGCCAGCTCCTGGGAGAGCTCAAAAATCGCCTGGAGGGTCCCGTCCGGGGCGAAGCCCAGGGAGGACAGGCGGAACAGGTCCGTCCCCTCCAGCTCCGCGGGAGTCTGCTCGGGGACCAGAACCATGTCCCCGTTGTCCAGGGTCATGGTCTCCAGATACTGGTCGGACAGCAGCTCCGCCGGCAGTTCCTCGTCGGTGTGTTCTGTGTAAATTCCTGCCAAAAACCAACCAACCGTCAATTCCAGTTCCTCGCTCACCTCCGCCCGCTGGTACCCGCTCATATCCAGCTCAAAGAGGGCGGTGTGGGTCTCCGAGTCGTAGGCGATGCAGTAGGGCGCGGAAGAAACACTCGTACTCCCCCACTCTCTCGGGACCTCCCACCATATACGGATGCGGTCGTCGGTAAAATATTCCCCGGTCAGGTCCTGTGCCTCCACATAAATTTTCATCCGGTACTGGTCGGTCACCGCCGACACCACCCGAACCTCCACCTTCTCGTCCGCCGCCACAGCCCCCTCCGGCTCCTGGCTGTAGGAGGTGAAGCTGCCCAGAGCCTGGGCCAAATAGTCCCGCAGGGTGGGGGACAGGGCCAGGGCCGAGGTGGTGAGCACCCCGCAGACCAGCGCCGCCGCTATCAGCAGCCGCACCGGGGGCCGCCGGCGCTGTTTCCGGGGCGGCTCCTCCACCATGGCCTGGACAATGCGGGCGCGCTGGTCCGGGGACAGCTCCACCCGGTCCATCTCCCGCCGGTATTTCTGTTCCATCATGTGCGCTCCGCCTCCAATCTCTCCCGCAGCATGGCCCGGGCCCGGGTGAGCTGCGCCCGCACGGTGCCCTCCCGCCGGCCCAGGATGGCCGCCGCCTCCTTGATGGAATAGCCCTCGTAGTAAAACAGGTGGACCGGCAGCCGGTACTTCTCCGGCAGGGCCAGCACCGCCGAGAGCACGCTCCCGTCCGGCTCCTCCGGGGGCGGGACTGAGGCCCCGGCCGCCGCCTCCAGGGGCAGGTCCCGCTTCCGCCAGGGGGCCCGGAACACATCCGCCGCGCAGTGGGCGGCCACCCGCAGCAGCCACGCCTTCTCGTGGGCCCCGTCCTGAAAGGCCGGGGATGAGCGCACCAGTCGGAGAAAGGTCTCCTGGGTCACGTCCTCCGCGTCCTCCCGGCTCCCCGTGCGGGCGTAGGCCAGGCGGTACACCGCGGAGCCGTACTGGGCCACCAGCCGCTCCGCCTCCTCCCGTTCCATACCCTCGCCTCCTTTTTCTCTCTTTACTTATTACACGGGATTCCGGGGGAAAAGGCTGCACAATTTCTGAAATTTTTGTGCAAAAAAGGGCAGGGCCGTTTATACGGCCCTGCCTGAACACTTTTTACTTGATCTCCGAGATCACGTCCCGGTTTTTGACAAAATACTCCACCCCGGAGTAGATGGTGGTGAGCACGATCACCGCCACACAGGCCAGGTTCAGCTCCGCCGGGATGGGCAGGAACATGAGCACGATGCACACCATGGTTGAGGCGGTCTTGACCTTGCCCGACCAGCCGGCGGCGATGACCCGGCCCTTGTCCGCCGCCACCATCCTCAGACCGGACACGCCGAACTCCCGGATGATGACCACCAGCAGGGCCCAGGCGGGCATCTGGCCGATCTCCACAAACCACAGCATGGCGGCGGTGACCAGGCACTTGTCCGCCAGGGGGTCCATGAACTTGCCGAAGTCGGTGGTCTGGTTGTAGTGGCGGGCGATGTACCCGTCCAGGGTGTCGGTCAGGCTGGCAATCACAAAGATGGCCAGGGCCCAGTAGTTGGCGTTGGGCACATCCAGATAGAGCACCAGCAGAAACACCGGGATCATAAATACCCGGAGGATGGTCAGCTTGTTGGCGGTATTCATTGGTTCGTTTCTCCTTTGTCTGTTTCCTCGTCCGGGATGTACTCCATGAGGTCTCCCGGCTGGCAGTGCAGATAGGCGCACAGCTTTTCGATGGTGCGGGTATCAATATGGCGTTTTCCCGTGCGCATATTGTCTAGCGTGGCGACACCGATAACCTTATTTTTTCGGAGGTCATACTTTTTCAAGCCTTTCTGTTTCAGCAACAGAAAGAATTTATCATAGCTTATGGGCATATTATGCCACTCCTTTTTTATTGTACCACACAAAATACACTAAGAAAAGTACATTTTACCAAAAAGTACCCGCTCATTTTCGTCAGATTTGCCCCTTGAGTTTGTACAAAGTTTAGTGTGAACTCAAGACAGTCCTCCACCTCACCAGTCAAATCCTCATCGGACACGTTGGTAATGCGTATGCTTACAAAGATCCTCCTGAAAAGCCTTCCCCCTGGGGGCCGACTCCCCTTATCAAGGGGAGATGTCGCGCAGCGACAGAAGGGATAGGGGAAGGTGCCCCCGAAGGGGGCGGATGAGGGGGCGATGAAGAAACAGCCTTTTTCCGGGCGTGGGGCGCGACGACCCGGCGCGCCATTTCGCAGGGAGTTTCGCCGCCTGCGGGCGGCGAGTTACTTTGCCCATGGCGGCTCGTCGTCGCAAAGTCCGCTTGTCTCCGTTTCCGCCTGACGGCGAAAACTGCGCCCGCTCCCTTGCTCCTCCTCTTCCCGGCGAACCCGCTGCGCTGGGCTTCGCCGGGAGGTACGGGAAAAATTCACTAAAACGCCACCGGGGACGCGGCCGATGGGCACTTTGTGCCCATAGGACCGCTTTCCCCGGACCCCGTTTACGGGGGTTATCCCTCTGGGTGGGCAATGCCCTTCCGGCGCGCAAAATTTGAGTGGCTTTCCGCGATTCCCTCCGGGCCACTGGGCCCTGGGTTTGCAAAAATTGCCGCTGGTGCGGTTCCACTCCCGCGCCTGGCTTTGCCGAGCAAACGTTCCCGGTGCGTATTCTGGCGGGAGCCCCAAGGGCCTTCCCTGCCCAAACCGAAAAGACTTTCTTGAAACCCGCAGGGGAGAGGCTTGCCCCTCCCGCCGTATCCCGGAAAGCGATCCTTTAACCAATGGGCCGTCAGGGACCGGTCACTACGAAAAAACACAGCCGTTCCTGTATCCCCGCTGTAGGGGCGGGTCCAAGACTCGCCCGTCTCAAGGGTGGCACACCTTCCGCAGGGCCGCCTCACCGGGCCGCCCGCCTTCCCACACGCATTCCCCACACATCGTTTCGTCAGGACGGGGCCCGCCCCGCCCTGAATTTTTGCCGTTTCCACAGAAATCTGATCAACAAGGAGAGAATCATTCCATGAATATTATGGGCGAGCTGGCCCTGATTTTCGGCATTTGTCTGGTGGGAGAGGGGGTGGCGGCCCTTCTCCCGGTGGCCTTTCCCGCCAGCGTCATCAGCATGGTGCTGCTGATGGTCCTGCTGCTCACCGGCGTGGTGAAGGACCGGCACATCCAGACCGCCTCCCACTTTCTGGTGGCCAATATGGCCTTTTTCTTTCTGCCCTCCTTTGTGGGGCTGCTGGAGCATATAGAGCTGCTGAAAAGCCAGCTGGTCCCCCTGCTCCTTATCATTGTGCTCACCACGCCGGTGGTCTATCTGATCACCGGGTGGACGGTGCGGCTGCTGATGCTCCGCCATCGGAACCGGAAGGAGGACCGCCATGCTTGACGCGATTCTGACCTCCCCATTTTTCGGTCTGGCCCTGTCCGCCGCCGCCTGGTGCGCCGGGCTGTGGGTCCAAAAGAAAACCGGGTGGGTGCTGTGCAACCCCCTGATCATCGCCGGCGTGCTGATCATCGCCATTCTGGCCGTCTTTCACATCCCCCTGGAGCACTACAACCAGGGGGCGAGCCTGATCCAGATGATGCTGGGGCCGGTGACGGCGGTGCTGGCCCTGAACATCTACCACCAGCGCGCCACCCTCAAGGAGTATTTTCTTCCGGTCCTGGCGGGGTGCCTGGCGGGCACCCTGGCCAGCCTGGGCAGCGTGCTGGCCCTGTGCCGGCTGTTCCAGCTGGAGGAGGTGCTCACCGCCTCCCTCCTGCCCAAGAGCGTCACCACCGCCATCGCCCTGGGCATCGCCGAGAGCCAGGGCGGCATCCAGGGGGTGGCCGCGGCGGCGGTGATCCTGGCCGGTCTGGTGGGGGCGGTGTTCGCCCCCCTGTTCGCCAAGTGGTTCCGCATCACCGATCCGGTGGCGGAGGGACTGGCCATCGGGGCGTGCAGCCACGCCCTGGGCACCACCAAGGCCATGGAGATCGGCGAGATTCAGGGGGCCATGAGCTCCATCGCCATCTGTGTGTGCGGGATCTTCACCTCCCTGCTGGCCCTGTTCCTCTGACGGGAGGCGTTCTCATGGAGTTCTACTACTATAATCACATGGGGAAGACCTGGCAGAGCGCCTACCACGCCATTCTCACCGGCCTGGAGGAGCTGCGCCCCGCCTTCCCCGTCCCCCGGCTGGAGATGGAGGAGCTGGGTCAGATCCTATTCCAGCTCCGCCTGGACCACCCGGAGATCTTCTATGTCACCGGCTTCTCCTGCCGGGTCCACCCCGCCGCCTCCACGGTGGAGTTTCTGCCCCAGTACCTCTTTGACAAGGGGAAGATCCGGGAGCACCAGCGGGCCATGTCCGCCCGGATTGCCAAGCTGGCCCGCCCCGCCATGGACAAGAGCGAGGGTGAAAAGGAGCGGTACATCCACGACTTTATCTGCCGGAACGTGCGGTATGACAAGCTGAAAAAGCCCTACTCCCACGAGATTCTGGGCCCCCTGGGCCAGGGGGTGAGCGTGTGCGAGGGCATCGCCAAGGCGGTGAAGGCCCTGTGCGACGCCCTGGGACTGTGGTGCATCGTGGTCATCTCGGAGAACAACCCGGACAAGGGCATCCGCTACCGCCACGCCTGGAACATTGTGAAGATCGGCGGGCAGTATTACCACCTGGACGCCACCTTTGACAACTCCCTGGGGGGAGACGGGGTGATCCGGTACGACTACTTCAATCTGGACGATAAAAAAATCTTCCGGGACCACGAGCCCATTCTCACCCACGCCCCCGCCTGCACCCAGGGGGACCGGTTCTTCTACCGGGAACAGAAGCTGTCCTTTACTAAACAGGAGGAGGTGGGCCGGCGGGCCCTCCAGGCCATCCGCAAGAAAAAGCCCCTGATCTTCCACTGGCGGGGCGGCTATCTCACCCGGGACGTGCTGGGGGAGCTGGTCGCCCTCCTGGAGCGGACCGCCCAGGAGAAGGGGCTCCACGCCCAGGTGAAGGTGAACTGGCCCCAGGCCGTCCTCCAGGTCTCCTTCGTCCCCCAGCCGCCCGGCTCCGCCCTCACGCCCCAGCAGGCCAACGAGGGGGAGGACGCTCCCGCGCCTCTGGGCGATCCCCTTCCGCCCCTGTAAACGCGGCTTCGCCGCTGTTCCGTCCCCCGGCCTCCTCCCCGGCGGCCAGGGGCGTTGTTTTTCCAGGGCTCCCCGCGTATGATTCATAGAGCGGCCTCTCATCCTAACTCTGTCCGGCGGGGGACGGACCCATTCCGCCTCCCGGGCCGAATCTGGGCGGAGACAGGTCCGCCGTTCAGGAGGATGCGGGATGGAGTGGTTCTGGTATTTTCTCTTTTACAGCTTTCTGGGCTTCCTGCTGGAGGTGGGCTACGCCTGGTGGACCGGCGGTCCCCTGGACCGGAAGTGCCTGCTTCTCCTCCCCCTGTGCCCGGTGTACGGCCTGGGGGCCTGCGCGGTGCTGCTGCTCCCCAGCGCGGTGCTCCGCTCCCCCGTCCTCCTGGTAATTGTAGGGGGGCTCACCGCCACGGCGGTGGAGTACGCCGTCTCCGTCTTTTATCAAAAGGCCTTCTCCGTCTCCTTCTGGGACTACCACGGCCAGATCGGCAACCTCAACGGGCGGGTCTGCCTCCCCTTCACCCTGGCCTGGGGACTTCTCCTGCTCCCTATGGTCTACTGGGTCCATCCGGCGGCCGCCCGGCTGTTTGCCATGATCCCGCCCCCGGTGTCCTGGGCGGCCCTGACCGCGTTTACCGCCGATATGATCGTATCCTCGGTCATCCTGCGCCGCACCGGGGACCGGACCCGGCTGCGGTGGCGCCGGGCCGCGGAGCGGCCCCAATAGGCCCGTTCGTCCGCAAATGCGTTGTGCGGGGAGAGAATGTGTGGTAAACTATCCGCAGACAGGCAGGGGGCAAATCGAACTGACGGAGGACGCTACTATGCTTGACGCGGTACCCAGTGCAGAACAGATGACGGCTCTGGTCGGAACCTCTCTCTACGAGATATGGAACCAATTATGCGCTTTGATCGAAGAGAAGTATGATATGGACCGCCTCTGGAATCAGGGCGGCAAGGCGTGGACCTATGAATACAAATACCGCCGGGGCGGAAAGACGCTGTGCGCCTTGTACGCAAGAGAAAACTGCATCGGATTTATGATCATCCTGGGAAAAGATGAGCGCGCAAAGTTTGAGCAGGAGAGAGGCCGCTATTCCAAGGAAGTTCAGCGGATCTATGACGAAGCGCAGACTTACCACGACGGGAAGTGGATGATGTTCGAGCCAGTTGACGCCGCTCTGTTTGACGATTTCACCCGGCTGCTGAACATCAAAAGGAGACCAAACAGAAAACCAAAAAATTGATCCACCTCTTTATTTCGGTCTGTAGACAAGTTGAGGCAAAAAGAAAGACGAGTAAAAAGCGATTGCTTCTTACTCGTCTTTCTTCTTTGCAGAGCAGCCGCCCTCTCTCAGGCGGCTGCTTTTTGTCCCTTGTTACTCCTCGTAGTCCTCATACTCCGAGGCGCAGGCCTTCTGCTGGACCTTGGTCTTGGCGTAGTCCCCCAGTTCGGCCAGCTTGTCCCAGTAGGCGATGATGGCGCAGATGACGCCGGCGGCGGTGAGGGACAGGGCCACGATCTTCAGCACGAAGCGGGCAACTTTCATAAGGCAATTCCTCCTCATACGGATTCTGTTGTCCATAGTGTACACGATGGACGAAGAAAATACAACTGTTTTTTCAAAATTTGTCCGGCGTGTCCCGGCCCTTATACGTTGAACCGGAAGAGGATAATGTCGCCGTCCTGGACGATGTATTCCTTGCCTTCGGAGCGGATGAGGCCCTTCTCCCGGGCGGCGGCCATAGAGCCGCAGGCCATCAGGTCGTCATAGGCGATCACTTCCGCCCGGATAAATCCCCGCTCAAAGTCGGAGTGGATCTTGCCGGCGGCCTGGGGCGCCTTGGTGCCCTTGGTGATGGTCCATGCCCGGCACTCGTCCTCGCCGGAGGTCAGATAGGAGATGAGGCCCAGCAGGGTGTAGCTGGCCTTCACCAGCCGGTCCAGGCCGGACTCGGGCACGCCCAGGTCGTCCAGGAACATCTTCTTCTCCTCGGGCTCCAGCTCGGCGATCTCCGCCTCCAGCTTGGCGCACACGGGGATCACCTGGGCCCCCTCCGAGGCCGCCCGCTCCTTCACCTGCTGGTAGTAGGCCACCCCTTCCGGGTCGGAAAATCCGTCCTCGTCCAGGTTGGCCGCATAGATTACCGGCTTCAGGGACAGCAGCTCCGAGGTGGCGATGAGGGCCGCGTCGTCCTCGTCCACCTGGCCCAAGTAGCTCCGGGCGGACTTGCCGTCGTTGAGCCAGCCCTTCAGGCCGGTGAACACCTCCACCTCCCGGAGGAACTTCTTGTCCCCCTTGGCCGCCTTCTGGGCCTTGTCGATGCGCCGGTCCACCATCTCCGCGTCGGCCAGGATCAGCTCCAGGTCGATGGTGTCCATATCCCGGATGGGGTCGGTGGAGCCCTCCACGTGGATCACGTTCTCGTCGTCAAAGCAGCGCACCACGTGGACGATGGCGTCGGTCTGGCGGATGTTGGCCAAAAACTTGTTGCCCAGGCCCTCACCCCGGGAGGCCCCCTTCACCAGTCCGGCGATGTCCACGAACTCGATCACCGCCGGGGTGGTCTTCTTGGGGTGGTACATCTCAGACAGCTTGTCCAGGCGGGCGTCGGGCACCGCCACCACGCCCACGTTGGGGTCGATGGTGCAGAAGGGGTAGTTGGCGCTCTCCGCGCCGGCGTTGGTAATGGCGTTGAACAGGGTGCTCTTTCCCACATTGGGGAGACCCACGATTCCTAATTTCACAGCAGTTCCTCTTTTCTGCGGGGATTTTTTATCATGCTTGTTTATTATATCGGATTTTCCAGTCCCTTGCAAGCCCCGGCGCTCACCTGTTTGGCGACAGATCGTCCAGAGCGAACTGGGTCAGCAGGGCGATTCCCGGGAGCAGCGCCTCGTCGGGGAAGATATTCTCCGCCACATGGAGCCCCAGGCCGCTCTGGGGAAGCCCCTCCTGGGCGGTGCCCAGCTGGAACTGCACTCCCCGGTTTCCGCACTCCTCCAGCAGGCAGGAGAAGTCGTCCGACCCCATGGACGGGGCCCGGCCCGTCTCCACGCAGTCCGGTCCCAGCACCCGGTCCGCCGCCCGGTGCAGCAGCCGGCAGCTCTCCGGGTCGTTGACCAGCGGGGGGACGCCCAGCTCCACCGCCGCCGTGCAGCTCCCGCCGAAGGTCCGGCAGAAGTCCTCCCCGATCCGCTCGATGGCCTCCAGGTGCCGACGCCGCACCTGGTTGTCCAGGGTGCGCAGGGTCCCCCGGAGGGTGACGGTATTGGGAATAATATTGGGGGCGGTGCCGCCGTGGATCTCTCCAAAGGTGAGCACCACCGGGTCGGCGGGGTTGTTGTTCCGGCTGACCAGGGTCTGGAGCTGCATCAGCAGCCCGGCGCTGAGGACCACCGGGTCCACGCACAGCTCCGGGTGGGCACCGTGGCCCCCCTTTCCCGTCACCTCCAGGCGGATGCTGTCGCAGCTGGCGTTGGCGATCCCCTCCCGGATGGAGATGGTCCCCAGGGGCAGGTCGGGGGCGCAGTGGAAGCCCACCACCGCGTCGGGCGTCCCATCCCGGAACAGGCCCTGGCTCAGCATAGCGGCCGCCCCGTCAAAGGTCTCCTCCCCGCACTGGAAGATCAGCAGCACGTCTCCCCACAGCTCCTCCCGGCGCCGGGCCAGCAGCTTGGCGCAGCCCAGCAGGGCGGCGGTATGGACGTCGTGGCCGCAGGCGTGGCACACCCCCGGCGTCTGGGAGGCAAAGGGCAGCCCGGTATTCTCCAGGATGGGCAGGGCGTCGATGTCCTCCCGCAGGGCCAGCAGCTTCCCGGGGTGTCCGCCCCGGATGCGGGCCGCCAGCCCGGTGGGAAAACCGTAGTCCAGCACCTCCGCCCCGTATTCCTCCAGGCAGGCCCGGATGAGCCGGGTGGTCTCTACCTCCCGGTGCCCCAGCTCCGGGCATCGGTGTAGCTTATGCCGAATGGCCTGGATCTCCGGATAGACCGCCCGGACCTCACTGCGTACTTCCATGGGTTCCCGCTCTCCCTTCTATGTGTCTGCCCCGCCGACCCCGGCAGGCTCCTGTTTTGTTTCCTATTATACCTGCATTGGGTGGAAAAGAGTAGCCCGGAAATGAGATTTTTCCAGGAAAGGTCCGCCCGCGCAAAAAACAGGACGCGGCCGTCTGCCGCGTCCCGTCGCTGTTTTCTGCCGCTCATGCGGTGGGCTGCTGATTGGAATACTTGGTATAGGCCTGGTCGATCTTGTCGGTCTGGGCCTGCTCGGGGCTGTACCATCCCCGCTCCTGGGCCAGCTGGAAGAGCTCGGTCTGGCTGTGGTGGCTCTGGTTGAAGAGGCGGAGGAACTCGTCCCGCAGGGGAATGCTGACACACTCCGAGGCGAAGGTGTCATAGTTGGCGGCCATCTTCTTCTCGCTGCACAGAAAATCGGTGATGCGCTCCTGATCGGTCATCCCGTTCCCCTCCTTATTTCAAATAGCCCAGCAGGGTGGTGTAGTTCTGACGGTGCTGGTCCGCCATGCTCTGGAGCTTTCCCTTCAGCCCGTCGTCCTGGCACTCCTGGACGGCGGACAGATACTTGCAGTGGAGCACCTTCTCAAAATCCAGCTGGTCGGACAGGGCCTGCAGCTCCTTGGTGGTCAAAATCGGCATGGTATCTCCTCCTTATGGCGTCAATCAGGCTTTCTTCAGTCTGCCCCCTCAGTATGTCCCCCCTCCGGCGGTTCTATGCGGGGCAGGACGGGCGTTCCCTCCAGGTCGAAGGTCCACACCAGCCAGGGCCGCCCGCCCCGGCTCTCCACCTTGGCCAGACAGAACAGAACCGGAATGGGAAAGGGCCGGTCCGGCCGGAAGGGCGCGGACAGCAGGCACAGCGCCCCATCCCTCCGCCCGCAAAAGCCGGAGCGGCCCCGCAGGCTCTCCTTCACCAGGGGGTCCCGGCACAGCCGCTCCGGGCGGGACTCTGGGGCCCAGGCGCTTCCCGCCCCCTCCGCCCCGGGAAAGGGGTAGGTGAGCACGCAGTTCCCCCCTGTCACCGGCCAGCACCCCGCCTGCGCCAGGCTGGAGCGGCTCACTGTCCGCCTCAGCCGGAGCCCGCCCGCCTCCGGCACAAGGGTGCCCAGCAGCAGGCTCCCCTGCCGCCCCCGGACCCAGACCTTGTACAGCCCCCGGCCGTCGTCCGGCCGCGCCGCCTCCAGATGGACCCTGGGCCCCTCCTCCCGCAGGGAGAGGGTCCCGCCCCCCTCCATGCGCCACAGCTCCGACACGGCCCGTCCCCCCTCTCTCCGCCGCACCTTCTCCTGTCCAGTGTATGCCTGCCCCCGGAAAAAAAGAGGGGGATTTTTCCTCTTTTCTCTTGACAAATCCCGGGAAAGGTCCATACTTTTGTTCTGGACCGATCATTTGACACAAAGGAGGCAGCATTCAGTATGAAAAAACGTGTGGGTATCCTGACCTCGGGGGGCGACTGCCCGGGGCTGAACGCCACTCTGCGGGGGGTGGCCAAGGCCCTCTATCAGCGCCTGGGCGAGGACCATGTGGAGATCATCGGCATCTCCAACGGCTACTCCGGCCTGATCAACGGGGACTGGCGGGTGATGCAGCCCAGCGAGTTCTCCGGCATCCTGACGGTGGGCGGCACCATCCTGGGCACCAAGCGCACCCCCTTCAAGCTCATGCGGGTGGTGGGCGAGGACCACATCGACAAGGTGGAGGCCATGAAGAAGAACTACGCCGAGATGAAGCTGGACTGCCTCCTGTGCCTGGGGGGCAACGGCACCCATAAGACGGCCAACCTGCTCGCCGAGGAGGGGCTGAACATCATCGGCCTGCCCAAAACCATCGACAACGACATCTTCGGCACCGACGTGACCTTCGGCTTCCACTCCGCCATGGAGATCGCCACCGAGGCCATCGACCGGGTGCACACCACCGCCGGCAGCCACAGCCGCTGCATGGTGGTGGAGCTCATGGGCAACAAGGCCGGCTGGCTCACCCTCTACGCGGGCATCGCCGGCGGGGCGGACATCATCCTCATCCCCGAGCTGCCCTACTCCATCGAGAACGTGTGCGCCGCCATTGAGAAGCGGGCCGCCCAGGGCAAGCGCTTCTCCATTCTGGCGGTGGCCGAGGGGGTCTACGACGTGAAAGAGGCCCGCATGAAGAAGAAGGAGCGGATGGCCAAGCGGGCCGAGCAGGGCTACACCACCGCCACCAACCGCATCGCCAAGGAGATCGAGGAGCTCACCGGCATCGAGACCCGTATCTGCGTCCCCGGCCACATGCAGCGGGGCGGCAGCCCCTCTCCCTACGACCGGGTGCTGGCCACCCAGTTCGGCTCCTACGCCGCCAAGATGGTGGAGGACGGCAACTACGGCATCACCGTGGCCATGAAAAACAACCACGTGGGCGAGAACAAGCTCAAGGACATCGCCGGCAAGAGCCGCCTGGTCCCCGAGGGCCACGGCATGCTTGAGGTGGCCCGGCGCATGGGCATCAGCGTGGGGTAATTGCTTTTATACCGTAAAAAATAGGAGTTCCTGTTTCAGGAACTCCTCATTTTGTCGAAAAACCTCTGTTTAGACGAATCCGCCCGAGTATTGGCGGGGGAGCTCG
>OOBN01001379.1_pt1 | contig 17726 bp, 19 predicted proteins | sample 1671091 | NCBI WGS metagenome assembly OOBN01 (sample SAMN06348121, study PRJEB24527) | human gut metagenome | biome: human gut; feature: ankylosing spondylitis patient; material: feces | host: Homo sapiens | place: China | collected 2015-10 | reverse complement strand
CTGGCCCTCTGATTAAAAGTCAGATGCTCTACCGGCTGAGCTACGAGCGCATATTCTGCAGCAATACAATACTGCCGAATAATATTACCATAAATGCCGATAAAATGCAAGTGCCCGGCCGAAAATTCTTGCGTTGCACTTATGAAGTCCCCCCGCGGGGACTTTAAGCGACCGAACGGTCTCGCCGCAGGCGAGATGGAGTTTTTTCCCGACAAGTTCCTCTTTACAAAACCGGACAGAATCGTTACAATCAAAGCAAATCCGATTTGGGCTCTCTTCCGGGCAGGCAGTGCCTGGCCCCGCCGCGATCCTTTCCCCCTGCAGGAGGTACTTTCTATGAAAAAGATCACTCGCCGTTCCGTTCTTCGTCTGTCCGGGCTGGCGGCCGCTTCGCTGGCGCTGACCAGCTGCCGGGCCGCCGGTTCTGCCGCCGTTGGCAGCCGCTTTTCCGACTGGCTGCGGCAGAAGCTCGCCAACAGCTCTTCCTCTGCATCCTCGGAGGCGGCAGCCTCCGGCGAGGCAGCGGCTTCCAGTGAGGCCGCCGCATCTTCCGCAGCAGCGGAGGAACCGGCCGCGTCCAGCTGGCTGCCTGCCTACAACGCCGACCCGCTGACCGGCGAGGCCAACCGCAGCAGCGGCCGCATCGTGGGCGTGATGGTCAACAACATCAGCTATTCCGAGCGGCAGAACGCCCGCCCTCAGCGGGGCCTTTCTTCTGCTGACCTGCTCATCGAGAGCAAGGTGGAGGGCGGCATCACTCGCTTCTGTGCCGTGTACCGCGACGCCGACAGCATCCCCGAGGTGGGGCCCATGCGCTCCGGCCGGGACCAGTTCCTGCAACTGCTGATGCCCTGGCAGGCGCTGTACTACCACGACGGTGAAAGCGCCCCCTGCACCAAGTTCATCAGCGTCTACAACTACTCCGGTCTGAACATCGGCGGCAAGAGCTACTTCAACACGTCCACCCATCCCCATGTGGCCCACCGGGACAGCCGCGGCCGCAACGTTGCCTACGAACACACCGAGTTCACCTCCGGCAAGGAGATCCGGCAGGCCGCCGCCAATGCCGGCATCGGCCTGAGCCACGATTACGACACCACCTTCTTCCGCTTTGCGGACTACCGCACCGGGGCCGAGAATACCATGCGCGGCACCGCTTCCGGCCGGACGGTACGCATCGTGCACTCCGACAACTACAAGACCAGCTTCAGCTACAGTGCACTGAGCCGCACCTACAAAATGCAGATGTACAGCCACGCCGCCGGCGGATTCGAGAACACCGTGGACGAACTGAACGGCAAGCAGCTGAGCTTCGACAACCTGCTCATCTGCTTTGCCCCCATCGCCGCCTACCCTGGCGACTCCGGCGACGTGCAGCAGGTGAGTTATATTTCCGGCGGCGAAGCCTACTTCTTCAGCCGGGGCGGGGTACAGGTGGGCCGCTGGGAGAAGGCCTCCCCGGAGCATCCGCTGAAGGTCTACGATGACGCCGGGGCCGAGCTGCTCTTCAACCGCGGCAAGACCTACCTTGCCATTGTGGACGACGATGAGTGGTCCAATTTCAGCTATCAGTAAATGAGGGGAACGCCATGAAACGCATCTGGATCCAGCGCATCGGTGCGGCCGTGCTGTGCGCTGTGCTGCTGGCCGGCTGCATGCCGGGCGGCCCGGCAGCCGACAGCACAGCTTCTGCTGACCCCCTGACCGGGCAGGAGCAGCAACACCCGGGCCAGCGTCCGGCGGCAGTGGTCATCGACAACGCCCCCGGCAGCACCACCCAGTGGGGCATCGGCAGCGCCTCTGTGGTGCTGGAGGCCGCAGCCCGTGCGGACACCGCCCCCAGCCTGTGCCTGGTCTATCCCTCCGTGTCGGCCATGCCGACGGTGGGGCCGGTCACGCTGGGACAGGACCTGTTCTGGCGGCTGCTCAGCGGCCAGCAGGTGCTGCCCATCCAGCGCGGCTGCGACCTGTACACCCGCAATTTTCTGGACTACTGGAACCTGCGCGCGGTGGACGCGCTGGAAACAGGCCGCAACGCCTTCACCACCGGCAATACCGACTGGGCCAGCCCGCTGTGGTGCACCAACGGTCAATCTGTGGCCAAGGTGCTGAGCAGCCTGAGCCTCTCGTCCGCGCTGTCCGAGGACCCTGCGGAATCCGCAGACAGCACGCAGGAAGGGGACACCCCCGCCGTGCCCACTGTCCCGGCCCTGCTGCCTCAGCAGACCGACGGCCACCTGCCGGATGCGGACGTTGCCGACGCAGTTCAGGCGGCAGTACAGTTCCCGTCCGGCAGCACCACCCGCTTTGCCTACGATACCGACACCGGCACCTACGGGATGCTGCACCATGACGGCTCCCCGCAGCTGGACGCCAACACCGGCACCCAGGCCGCCTTTGACAACCTTCTGGTGCTGTACAGTGCCTCCACCCCGCGGGACGATGGCCGCACCCTGGACTACGACCTGACCATGGGCGGCGGCCTGTGGCTCAACGGCGGCCACCTGTGGCACATCACCTGGACCCAGGGCACCGGCTCGACCTTTGCCTTTTATGACGCCGACGGCCGCCCGCTGCGCATCCTGAGCGGCCGCAGCTACATTGCATGGCTTTCCATCCTGACCGGTGAGGAAGTCACCGTGCAGGATTCCGCCGGGAACGACCTGCTGCAGCCCTGACACACAAAAAGCTCCTCGTGCAGATGCACGGGGAGCTTTTGCGTTTATTCGGTTTACAGATCCACCACGCTGCCCACCTCGGCAGGGGTGGCGGGCACCATGCCCAGTTCCGCTTCGTCCGCGCCGCGCTGCACCGTGAAGGTGACGCTGCGCCCGGCGGCAAAGTCCGGGGCATAGGTGAGCTCCAGCGTCTGCCAGTCCTCCGGCACGGCGCAGAAGCAGTGCAGCAGCGCACCGCGCCCGGCGGCCAGATTCAGGGTAAAGATGGACGCATCCGCCGCGTTCTCACCGTACAGCGGGGCGGCAAAGCTGCCGCAGCGCACCGCACAGCCGTTGCAGGCGGCCGTGACCCCGGTGCCCATGCTGTACAGGTCCTCCCGGGTGGACACCCGACGGCTCTGCAGGTAGCTTTCGCCCACCGGCAGCGCATGGCCGGACAGGTTCTCCACCGAGAGATACACCAGCACACCGCCCAGACCCGGAGCCGGGGCATAACCCAGCAGCTCCACTGCCGCCTTGCCGTCCAGCAGGGCAGGGTCGCCCGCAGCACGCAGCTCGGCCGCTGCTGCGGATACACCGGTGAGCAGGGCAGCCGCAAGGCTGACCGCACCGGAGCCGGCACATTTCAGGAATGACCGGCGGGAGATGGCTTGTGACATGGGAACTTCCTCCTTGGCGAAACGAAAAAGTGGTTCCTTTATACAATAAAGGATTGTGACCGTTCTGTCAAGCGGTTGCCCCGGATTGTAACCGATTCTTTGCGTTTATTCGTAGGCCTCGTTCTCTTCGGTCTCGGCCTGGCCGCGCAGGGTGTCGGCATAGCCGAAGGGCACGATGTCGATGGCCTCCACCAGCTTGTCCCGCATCCACAGCTGCACGTCAGTCTGCACGGTGTAGCCGCAGCCGGGGTCTGCCATCCACTGCTCGGGGCGGCGGCTGGGCAGAGCACGCTGGCTGAGCATGCTCATGATCACGCCGCCGTGGGTCACACAGGCGGCCTCGGTCACATCCATGCGGATCATATACTCAAACAGCTTGAGCAGGCTTTCGGCGCAGCGGGCGTGGAACTGCTCGGTGGGCTCAGCCCCCTCCGGCACAAAGCCGGAACCCGGGGTGATCCACTTTTTAAAGTCCTCGTCGTGCACCAGTTCCTTCACGGGCTTGTTCTCGAATTTGCCAAAGCCCGCCTCCCGCAGATCGTGCACCGTAAAGGTGTGGGCCGCGTTGGGGAACAGGATGTTGGCCGTTTCCACCGCACGCAGCATGGGCGAGGAGAACACGGTGTCCACCTGGGGGTACTCAAAGCGTTCCTTCAGTTCGGCCAGCTGGGCACGGCCCTCGTCGCACAGCGGGATGTCGGTGCCGCTGCCGATGTACAGGCCCTGCAGGTTGCCGGCGGTCACGCCGTGACGGATGAGATGGAGCTTAAAGGTTTTCATGCAAAATACCTCGTATCGTTTGCAAAGATCCAAACCCCCGGAGCCGGTGCACTGTGCACAGAAGATCAGTCGGCGTAGCGGTTGACCTCAACGGTGGCGGGGAAAACGTTCGTGTCGATGCGGCAGTTGCTGCGCACGGTCACGCTGGTGAGTGCATTGCAGTCCTTGAAGGCGCCGGTCTTGATGTAACCCACGCTCTCCGGGATGGTGATGTCGGACAGGGCGGTGCAGCCGTTGAAGGCGGCAGTCTCAATGTACTCCACGCCATCGGCCAGAGTCACGGTGGTCAGGTTGGTGCAGCCCTTGAAGGAGCTGCCGCCCACGGTGGTCACACCGGCTTCCACGACCACAGCGGTGATCTGGTCGGCCTGATCCGCCCAGGGAGCGGGGGAGTTGCTGCTGTAGTCGGTCATACGGCCGGTGCCGCTGATGGTCAGGGTGCCGTCGGCCAGGGTCCAGGTCACGTTCTCGCCGCAGGAGTTGTCGCCGGCGGCAGCAGCGGATGCAGCGGTGGAAGCGGCGCTGGAAGCAGCAGAAGATGCGCTGCTGCCGCAGCCGGTCAGGGCAATGCAGCTCACAGCCAGAACAGCGGCAGCGGCCAGGCTGCACAGACGGGTGATGGTGTTGCGTTTCATTTGGGTAATCCTCTTTCCTATTCCTATTTTTATAGCCTCCCTGCCCACCACAAAGCTGTGCGCCGGGCAAGGACAGGTGCCAAAACAGCATTATAGCACAAAACCAGGAAAGATGGAAGTTCCAATTTGGAATTTTTGCATTTTGCGCCGGGTGCCGTTTCTTTTGTCCGGAACGGGAGCCATTTTCTGGCAGAAAAGCGCGTCCTCTGCCAAAAATATTCCCGCCCGGCATCTTTGTGCCCCGGGCGTCCGCCACAAAATGTATGCTGTTATACCTGTAGTTTAACATAGATGTAGTGTACCCGGCAAGGCCTTTGACAGAAATGACGAAATTTGATGAAAAATATCGTCACTTTTCTTGCTTTACATTTCGTTTTCCGTTGTGTATAATCAACCTGCTGTAAACCAAAAATCAAGGATGTTCCCCAACCCGGGGTCATTGAGGAGTCAGAGACCATGGAATTCAATCGTATCATCAAACTGCTGCGCAAGGAGCGCGGCATCACCCAGAAGCAGGCGGCGGAAGATCTGGGTGTTTCGCAGGCCCTGCTGTCCCACTACGAAAAAGGCATCCGCGAGTGCGGGCTGGACTTTGTGGTGCGCGTGGCCGACTATTATAATGTTTCCTGCGACTATCTGCTGGGCCGCAGCGCCGAGCGCAACGGTATGATGCTCTCGGCCGAGGACCTGCCCAACCCCGACAAGATGAAGGACAACATCTACCACGGCAGCGTGCTGCCCACCATGAACAAAAAGCTGATCTCCAACAGCCTGAACGTGCTGTACGCCAAGATCGGCCAGTGCCACAGCAAGGCCCTGACCACCGAGGTGAGTGCCTACCTGATGATGGCCGTGGCCAAGATGTTCCGCCTGCTGTACTCGGCCGAGCCCCACAACGCGTCCAGCATGTTCAGCATCGGTGCCCACCGCTGGCGCGGCTATTCCGACGCCGTGATGCGCATGTCCGAGGCCAATGTGGAAGCCCTGCTGGCCGGGGAGGACCTGAAGGGTGCCGAGGGCGTAAAGGACCCCGCCTGCCTTGCCATGACCACCGAGAGCCTGACCCGCGAGTTCCCGCTGTACACCCCCAGCCTGCTGAATCTGGTCAAGACCAGCGAGACCCACGTCAAGGGCCTGACCCCCGAGGACTGAAATCCCGTCGTACTGGGGTGATATTCCTGTGAATTGTTCCCCAAAACTCTTGCATCTGTGCACCAAAAACGGTATAAACAGAGTAGAAGATTCTGGAAAGGACAACATTTCCACCGATCAAGAGGAGGACAATACCTATGTCGAACAAGATTTCCCGCCGTGCATTCCTGAAGTGTGCAGGTGTTTCCGCTGCAGCGGTCGGCTCTGCCAGCCTGCTGAGTGGCTGCAAGACCAATGGCAGAAACACCACCGTCAACGACGTGAAGGTGGGCGACACCGTCAAGAACTGGAACGGTCTGGGCGTGCAGCTGTCCAGCGTGTTCCACCTGACCCAGGACCCCGCACAGCCCGGCTATGAGTACCTGGGCGTGCGCGTGACCGTGCTGAACCGCAGCAAGACCGACTCCTACACCATCGGTGCACAGGGCGTGGATGCCATCAACGCCGCTTACCCCGTGCCCCCGCTGGAGAACGTGGACGCCAACTTCCAGGCCATGGCCGCTGCTACCACCGACTTTGTTGCCACCTGCGACGGTCAGGGTGCTGCCATCAGTGCCACGGTGTCCCTGTACAACTCCAACTCCCAGAGCTTCTCCGACAGCGAGAGCCTGCCCCCGCAGGGCTCCGGCTACATCGTGCTGATGCTGATGGTGCCCAAGAATTGGAAGGAGCTGCAGGTGACCTACATGCCCACCTTTGCCCCGGACAAGACTTTGACCTTTACCATGAAGGCCGCCGATGTGATCCGCGGATAATTGCATTCGATTTCGTCCATTTTGTACGATATGCCCACAGAATGTTCACAATTATTTTATAAAAAGCATTGACTTTTGCGGTCATTTCGCCTATTGTATAAGTAACTTCCATTGGCATAAACTGTATAATTTTACATTCCAGGAGGAGGAACAAAATCATGTCTACCGTTTTCTCCCGCCGCTCGTTTCTGAAATACATCGCCGTGGCCGCCGTGGCTGTGGCCGGTACCAGCCTGCTGGGCGGCTGCTCCGGTTCTGGTGCAGAAACTGCGATCCAGACCACCTATCCCAGTGATAATGTCGTGCTGAAGGTAAAATCCACTCTGGAAGCCCTGGAGTATGACCCCAAATCCGGCAACGCGACCTTTACGATCCATATCGTCAACGGCCGCAAGAATCCCATCATCGTGAGCCCCAATCGTTTTGCAGTCAAGGCCTACGATAAGAACAACAACTGCATCGCAAATATCTTTGTGGGTTCTACCCAGGGCAGCCTCAACGCCGTCCTGGCCTCTGGCGACACCAACCCCATCAGCCGCGGTAAGGAGTGCACCTACACCGTTATTGCATCCGGTCTGCCTAAGATGACTGTGAATCCTGAGAATCCTGAGGTTACCGAATGCCCCATCGCCTCCCTGCGTATCATCTACACCCCGGATACCGAGTACAACGAGTACACCGCAAACTGGATCATCTCCCCGGATACTGCGGTTCCTGCTCTGGGTTGACCTTACACCATATTTTGTTGATAAACGGAGGAACGTATCATGTCTTACACTTTTTCCCGGCGTGATTTCCTGAAGTATTCTGCCCTCACCGCTGTGGCTGTGGCCGGTGCCGGCCTGCTGACGGGCTGTGAGATCCAGGACCCCAACAACCCTGTTATCAAAAAGCTGGGTTATGGCACGACCCTGGGCACCACCGGCGGCCTGCTGAAGAGCGTGAACACGGAGGGCACTGACGGTGTCTTTACCTTTACGGTGAAGAACAGCTCCGATGCTCCCCTTCGTATGACGCCCCCCATCGAGCTCTTCACGGTAGAGGTCCTGGATGCAAAGGGCAACCGCAAGTGGAACAACAATTTCAACCTGACCATCGAGGCTGTTCTGGGGGAGGACGGCAAGGTTCCTGAAATCCTCCCCGAGCTCCCGCCCCGGACTGTGGGTGAGTACAAGGTCCGTGTGCCTCTCTACGCATCTTCCGCTCCCGGCCCTGAGGACACCCTGGAGTTCACCTACACCCCTAACCCGGCCAAGTCTCCTGAACTCCGCATGACCTGGAAGATCCCCGGTGCAGACCTCGTCAAGTAATTCTCCAATCTTTACATTTCAGCCCGCACCCTTGGTGCGGGCTTTTTTGGCCCTTTTGTTGGGCAGTTCGTTGTAAAGTGTCTATCGTTTTTTAGTGATTTTGTGTCTTGTGCACAGTTCCGTTTTCCGGTACAATAAAAGAACAAGCAACGGACAAAGCGCAGCGGCAGAGCCACTTGCCGCCGCGCTGTTATATTTTGCGGCGGGTGCGCCCGCCCGGCTGAAAAGGAGTGCTGTCTGTTATGATCAACATGGTCAAGCTGCCCACCAAGAAAAGTGACCTGTTCCTGCGCGTTGCCAAGGGACATTTTGCCACCAGCCACAGCCACATCAACTATTACATCGACGTCACCACCCAGAAGTCCCGCTTGTCGGAGGCCAAGGCCGTGGCCAAGGAGCTGGTGAGTGCCTACCAGCACAGCACCATCGTGGACACCGTGCTCTGTCTGGACGGCACCCAGGTCATCGGCACCTGTCTGGCCAATGAGCTGACCAAGGACGGCTTTGCCAACATGAACGCCCACCAGACCATCTATGTCATCACCCCGGAGTACACCACCGGCAGCCAGATCATCCTGCGCGACAATCTGGCCCCCATGGTCAAGGGCAAGCATGTGCTCATTCTGTCCGCTTCCATCACCACCGGCTACACCGTGCAGGCCGCTGTGGAGGCCGTGAACTACTACGGCGGCATAGTGGCCGGGCTTTCGGCTATTTTTGCCACCACCCACGAGTGCATGGGCTACCCGGTCACCTCCATCTTCGACCCCGCCAGCCTGCCGGACTACGCCAGCTTCGACAGCCGTGACTGCCCTCTGTGCAAAGCAGGCCAGCACATCGACGCCCTGGTCAACAGCTTCGGCTATTCGGCCCTGTAAGGAAACCCCCAATACAAAAGCGTCTGCAGAAGCCTCTGCAGACGCTTTTTGTTTGCCCGGGGCACCGGGTCATTGTTTTTTGGGGAACACAAAGGGATTGCAGCGGTATACCGCCACCAGATACAGGGCCATAAAGCACCAGATCACCGGCTCGCACAGGATCACCGCATTGTAGGCAAAGTGCGGGATGAACACCAGCACGAACACCACCTTGCCCAGGAACTCGATGACACTGGAAAACAGCGGCAGCACCTTTTCGCCCAGGCTTTGCAGGGCATAGCGGGTGGACAGCAGCACCCCCAGCACCGCATAGAAGGGGGAAGTCCAGCGCAGATAGCGTGCGCCGTTTTCCAGCACGAGGGCCTCCGACGAGCCGGACACCATGCGCACCAGCCACTCGGCGCTCACCTGCATCAGCAGCACCGTCACCACCATGACCACCAGCGAATACAGGTAGATCTCCCGCATGCCCTTGCGGATACGCTCCGGCTGGCCTGCGCCGTAATTCTGAGAAACGAAGGTGGACGCCGCATTCGCCATGGCGATGAGCGGCATGTCCGTGAAGGCAAACAGCTTGCGGGCCGCCGTGTGTCCGGCGATGGTCAGGGTGCCCAGCCCGTTGATGCCGTACTGCAAGATCACCGAACCGGCAGACACGATGCTGCTCATCAGGCCCATGGAGATGCTCTGGCTGAACAGGTCCCAGTACAGCTTGCGGCCCACGTCCAGATGCTTCCGGCCCGGGATGAGGATGCGCACCCGTGCCATGACATAAACGATGCACAGCACCACTGACACGCCCTGTGCGATCACGGTAGCCACAGCGGCACCGGCCACGCCCATGCCCATCCCGGCAATGAACCACAGGTCCAGCACCACGTTCAGCGCCGAGCTGAGCAGCAGGAACACCAGCGGCATCACACTGTTGCCGATGGCCCGCAGCAGGCCCGCGCACAGGTTGTAAGCGAACATGACGATGACGCCCAGATCAATGATGATGATGTAGCGGTAGGCATCTTCCAGAATTTCGGCGGGGGTGTCCAGCAGCTCCAGCAGGGGCCGCAGGCCGAAAAAGCCTGCCATGGTGATAGTCAGCGACGCCGCCAGTCCGATGACCAGCGACCCGGCCACCGTGCGCTTGAGCAGCTCCTCGTCCTGAGCGCCGTAGGCGCGCGCTGCCACGATGGCAAGGCCGTTGCCGATGCCAAGGCCGAAGCCCACCAGAAGCTCGTAGATGGCTCCGCAGGAGCCAATGGCAGCAAGGGCGGTGTCGCCCAGCACGTTGCCCACGATCATGGTGTCCACGGTGTTGTACAGCTGCTGGAACAGGTTGGAAATGAGAATGGGCAGCATGAACAGCACCAGACTCCTGAAGATGGGGCCGTGCATCAGGTCTACATTCATCTGGAAGAGGTTCTTCTTCCGGGACTGGGTCTGGGTCATAGGGTTCCTCCAACTTTATTTTTACCGCAAAACAAGGGGCCGCCCGGAAAGCAGTCCCTTGTTTTGTCGTTTTATGCAGTTGCTTTTTACGAAGAAGCTGCCCGCGGCGGCCCCTCTCGTGAAAAGGCAGTCAGAGCGGCCCGCAGGCCGCTCTGACTGCAAAATCAAAAACATTTTTCCGCTGAAAATTGCCAGAGCGCAAGCGGCGGCAATTCCAATCGTGCTCTTTACAGCTCCTGGGTCTCAAAGCCGTGGCCGGTGAGCACCTCCACGCTGGTAAAGCCTGCGGCCTTGATGGCGGCAGCGGCCTCGTCAAAGCCGTAGGTCAGGCTGGCAATGTCGTGGGAATCGGAGGTGATGATCACCTTGCCGCCCATCTTCTGCCACTCACCCAGCAGCCAGGGGCCAGGGTAGAAGTCCTTGCGGTAGCCGCGGTAAACGCCGCCGGTGCTCACTTCCAGCAGGCAGTCGTTGTCCTTTGCGGCCTGCAGGGCCTTGAGAGCAGCAGCCTTGTAGCGGGGCGACTCCTCGTCGAAGAACTCCCCCTTGGCGTTCAGCTTCTTGATCAGGTCGATGTGGGCCAGAATATCCGGCTTGAGGGCGGCCACCTTTTCCACCTCGGCAAAGTAAGCTTCCACAGCGGCCAGCGGATCGGCGTCGAAGTCGTCGTTGATGCAGTCCCACAGGTCCTGCGGGCGGAAGTCGATCTCGTAATACTTGCCGGTGTTCTTGCCGTACAGGTGGTGTGCGCTGCCGATCCAGTAATCGTAGCCGGTGCGCTTGTCCTCGCTGAGGATATCCCACTCGATGCCGCACAGGATATCCACCTTGCCCTTGTACTCGGTCTTGAGCTTGGCAATGGTGGCCTTGTACTGGGCGGTGCGGCTGGGGCTCATGCAGTATTCGCGGTCGCGCTGGGTGTAGCTATGGCCGGTGAAGCCCAGCGTGGTCAGGCCCTGCGCGCACGCAGCGCTTGCCATATCCTGCAAGGTATTTTTGCCATCGCACATGGTGGAGTGGCAATGGACACTGGACTTCTTATAATCTGCCATAATTGCTTCACTGCATCCTTTCCTGCTTGACCTTATGGTCAATGACGTGTCGTTTTTCCAGTTCACGGGTCACGTCCTCCACCGTGATGCCGGCGCTGACCATCAGCACCAGAACATGGTAGGCCAGATCACTGATCTCGTAAACGGTTTCTTCCTTATCCTCTTTTTCGCCTGCAATGATGACCTCGGTGCACTCTTCGCCCACCTTTTTCAGGATCTTCTCCTTGCCCTTCTCGAACAGGTAGGTGGTGTAGCTGCCCTCCTTGGGGCTATCCTTGCGGCCCTTGATGAGCTGGTACAGTCCCTGCCAGCTGAACTGCTTCAGCTCCGGCGAGACGTATACTTCGTTGAAGAAGCAGCTCTCGGCACCGGTGTGGCAGGCGGGGCCGGATTTGACCACTTCCACCACCAGAGCATCGGCGTCGCAGTCGGCGGTGATGGACACCACCCGCTGCACGTTGCCGCTGGTCTCGCCCTTACGCCAGATCTCCTGACGGCTGCGGCTCCAGAACACAGTGCGGCCCTCGGCAATGGTGAGCGCCAGCGTCTCGGCGTTCATGTATGCGAGGGTGAGCACCTCTTTGGTGTAGTGGTCCTGCACGATGGCAGGGATCAGGCCCTTTTCATCAAATTTCAGATTCATAACGGTTCTCCCTCCCCGGATGGGGATATTACTAGTTTAGCGTATTCGGTGCGCAAACGCAAGAGTTTGCGGGTTGTTTTTGCGGAAATCCAGTTTCGCGTTACGGCTTCTCCCCGCGCCGGGGAGAAACACCCCGGCGTTACAGCCGCATCTCCACGCCGTTTGCGTTGAGGTATTCCTTCAGGTCGCGGATGGTCAGCAGCTTCTGGTGGAAGATGCCCGCCGCAAGGCCTGCATCGATGCCCTTGTGGTGGAACAGCTCCAGAAAGTCTTCCTTTTTGCCTGCGCCGCCGCTGGCAATGATGGGCACGTTCACCCGCGCCGCAACTGCATCCAGCATCTCAAGGTCGAAGCCGCTGCGCACGCCGTCGGTATCGATGCTGTTCAGGCAGATCTCGCCCGCGCCGTGGTCCACGCACCAGCTGATCCAGTCCAGTGCATCCCGGCCGGTGTCCTCGCGCCCGCCCTTGGCGAACACCCGGAACTGGCCGTCCACCCTCTTCACATCGGCAGAGAGCACCACGCACTGGTTGCCGTAGCGCTGTGCTGCCGCCGGGATGAGGTCAGGGTTTTTGAGTGCGCCCGAGTTGACGCTGACCTTGTCCGCGCCGCACTTGAGCACCCGGTCAAAATCTTCCAGCGTGTTGATGCCGCCGCCCACCGTGAGCGGGATAAAAATTTCGCTGGCGACGCGGGTCAGGATATCCGTGAACAGTGCCCGGCCCTCGAAGCTGGCGGTGATATCGTAGAACACCAGCTCGTCGGCACCGGCAGCGTTGTACATGCGGGCCATTTCCACCGGGTCGGCCACGTCCCGGATGCCTTCAAAGTTCGTGCCCTTGACCACGCGGCCATTGCGCACATCAAGGCAGGGAATAATGCGTTTGGTGATCATGTCGTTTCCCCTCCGTTCACTCCTGTACCAGCTGCACGCAGCGCGCAAGGTCCAGTGCGTCGGTGTACAGGCTCTTGCCTAAAATGGCAGCGGCAGTGCCCATTTTTTTCAGTTCCAGAAGCTCTGCTTCGGACGAGATGCCGCCGCTGGCCGTAAAGGCCACGCCGGGCACCTCTTTGGCAAGCGTGCGGTACAGGCCGAGGTTCGTGCCCTGCATGGCACCGTCGCAGGCAATGTCCGTGTAGATGATGGCGGTGCATCCGGCATCTGCCAGCCGCTTGCAGAAGTCCACTCCCGGCTCGGCGCTGACCTCCTTCCATCCATGGATGGCCACATAGCCGTCCTTTGCGTCCACGCCCACGGCAATTTTATCGCCGTATTTTTTCAGCATCCGGGCGGTAAAGGCAAAATCCGTCACCGCCACGCTGCCAAGGATGCAGCGGCCCACGCCGAGGGAAAGATATGTTTCAATGCGCTCCTCGGTACGGATGCCGCCGCCCACCTCAATGTATAAGCCGCCCTGTTTTGCCAGCGCGGCAATGGTATCGTAGTTGGAAAGGGTGCCGTCCTTTGCACCGTCCAGATCGACGACGTGCAGATTTTTGGCCCCCGCTGCAAGGAACTCCCGCGCCTGTGCGCAGGGGTCCTCACCATAGACGGTCATGCGGCTGTAGTCGCCCTGCGTCAAGCGCACCACCTTGCCGCCCCGCAGGTCAATGGCTGGAAAAAGCTGCATAATTTTTCTCCTTACAATTCCGCAAATGCTTTCAGAATGCGCAGGCCGGTATCCCCGCTCTTTTCCGGGTGGAACTGGGTACCATACACCCTGCCCGCCCGCACCGCGCCGGTGACGGGAATGGAATAGTCGCTCACAGCCCGTGTACTCTCCGTACAGTTCTTGCCGTAGTAGCTGTGGACGTAATAGACGTATTCTCCCTCACGGATGTACTTGAACAGCGGGTCGTCCTTTACAATGTGCAAGGCGTTCCAGCCGATCTGCGGCACCTTCAGGCTCTTGTCCGCAAGGTCGGGCTCCAGCGGGCAGACCTCGCCCTTCACAAAGCCGAGGCCTTCGTGCTCACCGTACTCGTAGCTCTTTTCAAACAGCAGCTGCATGCCAAGGCAGATGCCCAGCAGCGGCTTCTTTTCGGCTTCTTCTTTCATGACCGGTACAAGGCCCGTCGCCTCCAGCTTGGCCATGGCATCGGCAAAAGCGCCCACGCCCGGCAGGATGAGCCGGTCGGCTTTGCGGATGGTGTCCGCGTCGGCGGTGACGACCGCTTCCAGCCCCAGCTGCTTCAGGCTGGACTTCAGGCTGAACAGGTTGCCCACGCCATAATCGATAATTGCGATCATACCAGCAGTCCTTTCGTGGAAGGAATTTCGTCCTTGTGGGCTTCGTCGATCTTCACGGCCGCGCCCAGTGCATGGCCTGCGCCCTTGAAGCAGGCCTCGAGGATGTGGTGGGTATTTTCTCCCGCAAATTGTACAAAGTGGATCGTGGCGGGCACGCTGCGGGCAAAGCCCAGCCAGAATTCCTTGGCGCACTCCACGTCAAAATCGCCCACCTTCTCGGTGGTGCAGTGGATGTCCCAGTTCAGGGTGCAGCGGCCCGAAAGATCGACGGCGCACAGGATCAGCGCTTCATCCATGGGCAGATAAAAGCTGCCGTAGCGCTGGATACCGCGCATATCGCCCAGCGCCCGTGCAAAGGCCTGACCCAATGCAATGCCCACATCCTCGGTGGTGTGGTGGTAGTCCACCTGCACATCGCCGTGGCAGGTGAGCACCAGATCGAACCGGCCATGGCGGGCGAACAGCTCCAGCATGTGGTTCAGAAAGCCGCACCCGGTGTCCACCTCGTAGCGGCCGGTGCCGTCCAGATCAAGGGTAAGGTCGATCTGGGTCTCATTGGTGTTGCGTTCCAGCGAGATCATTCGGTTCGGCATGGTTCATTCCTCCATGATCTTATCCAGTGTGTTCACGAATATCTTCATCTGTTCCGGCGTGCCAATGGTGATGCGCAGCCAGTTCTGGATGCGGGGCGCGTCAAAATGGCGCACCAGAATGCCGTTTTTCTTCAACTCTTTGTAGAGTGTTCCGCCGTCTTTCCTGTCGGTACTTGCAAACAGGAAGTTGGAGCGGCTGTCCAGCACGGCAAATCCGCGCTGTTCCAGCTGTTGTTTTGTCCATGCGCGGGTGTCCACGATGGCGGCGCGGGTCCTGTCAAAATAAGCGGTATCTTCCAGCGCAGCCTGCCCGAGCGTCAGCATCGCTTTCTTACGCCGATAAATAGAAGCAAATGTCACGCCCTGGGCCTGATGTGGTACGTTCCATGTCTCCCGTTTCATCAGCTTATTGCATCGCTCCCAGGAGGTTGCAATTAAGGGAGATATGCCCCGACCATCGTTGTTAAAAGCGCCACTCATATCCCGCATCCCTTATGACAAAAGGTGTTCCGGCTCGCAATTTTAAGTATTAATACACGTAAAAGTTTCAATATGGAACATTCATTAAAGCATATGTTTCACTATGAAACATAATTTGGGCTAATTTTCTTTTCCCTTGCCTGATGCACAATGGATTCATCGGCAGTCAGTGGTCGCCGTGTCGTTGAACATCATCCATGCCCTACCGTAATTGCTGGAGCAAAATAATGAAAAAATTGATCAATGATGTGCAAGACGTACTGGACGAACAACTGGCAGGACTGGCGAAAGCGCATCCATCGCTGACACTGCATCAGGATCCGGTGTATGTCACCCGAGCTGATGCCCCTGTTGCAGGAAAAGTCGCCCTGCTGTCGGGTGGCGGCAGCGGACACGAGCCGATGCACTGTGGTTATATCGGTCAGGGGATGCTTTCGGGGGCCTGTCCGGGCGAAATTTTCACCTCACCGACGCCCGATAAAATCTTTGAATGCGCCATGCAAGTTGATGGCGGCGAAGGTGTACTGTTGATTATCAAAAATTACACCGGCGATATTCTTAACTTTGAAACAGCGACCGAGTTACTGCACGATAGCGGCGTAAAAGTGACCACTGTGGTCATTGATGACGACGTTGCGGTAAAAGACAGTCTTTATACTGCCGGGCGACGCGGCGTTGCCAACACCGTATTAATTGAAAAACTCGTAGGCGCAGCGGCGGAGCGTGGCGACTCACTGGACGCCTGTGCGGAACTGGGGCGTAAGCTGAATAATCAAGGCCACTCAATAGGTATCGCTCTCGGTGCCTGTACCGTTCCTGCCGCGGGCAAACCTTCTTTTACCCTGGCGGATAATGAGATGGAGTTTGGCGTCGGCATTCATGGTGAGCCGGGTATTGACCGCCGCCCCTTCTCTTCCCTTGATCAAACCGTCGATGAAATGTTCGACACCCTGCTGGTAAATGGCTCATACCATCGCACTTTGCGTTTCTGGGATTATCAACAAGGCAGTTGGCAGGAAGAACAACAAACCAAACAACCGCTCCAGTCTGGCGATCGGGTGATTGCGCTGGTTAACAATCTTGGCGCAACTCCGCTTTCTGAGCTGTACGGCGTCTATAACCGCCTGACCACACGTTGCCAGCAAGCGGGATTGACTATCGAACGTAATTTAATTGGCGCGTACTGCACCTCACTGGATATGACCGGTTTCTCAATCACCTTACTGAAAGTTGATGACGAAACGCTGGCACTCTGGGACGCCCCGGTCCACACCCCGGCCCTTAACTGGGGTAAATAAGGAGAAAGCAATGTCACTGAGCAGAACTCAAATTGTTAACTGGCTCACTCGTTGTGGCGATATTTTCAGCACCGAGAGCGAGTATCTTACCGGACTGGATCGCGAAATTGGCGATGCTGACCACGGGCTAAATATGAACCGAGGCTTTAGCAAAGTGGTGGAAAAACTCCCTGCTATCGCAGATAAAGATATCGGTTTCATTCTCAAGAATACCGGTATGACGCTGCTTTCCAGCGTCGGTGGTGCCAGTGGTCCGCTGTTCGGTACCTTCTTTATCCGCGCCGCACAGGCGACCCAGGCACGGCAAAGCCTGACACTGGAAGAGCTTTATCAGATGTTCCGCGATGGCGCGGACGGCGTAATCAGTCGCGGGAAAGCCGAACCTGGCGATAAAACCATGTGTGATGTGTGGGTGCCGGTGGTGGAATCGTTACGTCAGTCCAGCGAGCAAAATCTCTCTGTTCCGGTGGCGCTCGAAGCTGCCAGTAGCATCGCCGAATCCGCTGCACAAAGTACGATTACGATGCAAGCCCGCAAAGGCCGCGCCAGTTATCTCGGTGAACGCAGTATTGGTCACCAGGATCCCGGCGCGACCTCGGTGATGTTTATGATGCAAATGTTGGCGTTAGCCGCAAAAGAGTAAGGAATTGGTGATGGTAAACCTGGTCATAGTTTCACATAGCAGCCGACTGGGAGAAGGTGTCGGTGAATTAGCCCGTCAGATGTTAATGAGTGATAGTTGTAAAATCGCCATTGCCGCGGGAATTGACGATCCACAAAATCCCATTGGTACCGATGCCGTCAAAGTGATGGAGGCCATCGAATCTGTTGCTGATGCCGACCATGTGCTGGTCATGATGGATATGGGTAGCGCATTATTGAGTGCTGAAACTGCGCTGGAATTGCTGGCTCCCGAGATCGCCGCAAAAGTACGTTTGTGTGCTGCGCCGTTGGTCGAAGGTACACTGGCAGCAACGGTCAGCGCGGCCTCGGGGGCGGATATCGACAAAGTTATCTTTGACGCCATGCATGCGCTGGAAGCCAAACGTGAACAACTGGGTTTACCGTCCTCCGACACTGAAATCTCTGACACATGTCCTGCGTACGATGAAGAAGCCC